>Ga0137378_10000194_pt1 | contig 41192 bp, 37 predicted proteins | sample SagtaG_21_FD_104813 | JGI IMG/M metagenome (GOLD analysis project Ga0137378, IMG submission 104813) | Vadose zone soil microbial communities from Sagehorn Ranch, Mendocino, California, USA - Sage2_L_60_16 metaG | ecosystem: Environmental > Terrestrial > Soil > Vadose zone | place: USA... | reverse complement strand
CTGGAAAATCATTCCGATCTTCTTGCGGATGCGGGTCATCTCGGCTTCCGAATAGTTTGTCACGTCCTCGCCGTCAACCAGAATCTGGCCACTGTCGGGCTTGAGCAAACCCAGCACTAACTTGATGGTCGTCGACTTACCAGAACCGGACCCGCCAAGAATGATCTTCGTCTCGCCTTTCATTACCTTGAAGCTAAGATCATTAAGCACCGCCTGATCGTCGAAAACCATTGTCACGTTCCGAAATTCGATTGCCGGAATTGCGCGGTCCGTATCATCAACTTCGCGGAAAGTTGATTCGGCAGCGCGATCGCTGACGCGATTGTCGGGCGCCTGGGCGCCGGGTCGATAAATTGAAGTCTCTGTCATCATGGCTGTGTGCCCAGAATAAGCTGCAAGGCTCGCGCAAGAATGAAATCGGCGATGATTACTATGATCGACGCCGTAACAACGGCTGTGGTTGTGGAACGGCCAACGCCGACCGTGCCCCCTTCGGTTCTTAGTCCCTTGTGACAGGCGATTGTACCCATCAGGAAAGCGAAGAACAAAGGCTTGATGATTCCGCCGAGTATATCGTCGGTCGTGATGCCGTCCCGCACTGAACTCGTGAACATTGAGGATGGTAAACCGAACAGCCAGGTTGAGACGGCCCATCCGCCGCCGATTCCAACCACGTCGGCGATTAAAGTCAGTAGCGGCAGCGTAATAATCAACGCCAGAATGCGCGGCGCCACGAGTTTTCTGATCGGATCGGTCCCGAGAGCTCGCATGGCGTCGATCTGTTCCGAAACTACCATCGAGCCCAGCTCTGCCGAGATGGCAGAAACCACCCGTCCGGTTACCATCAAGGCAGTTAGCACCGGACCCAATTCCCGAACCAGGGAAATGCCTACTAAGTAGCCAAGCTGGTCTACCGCTCCGTAAGATGCCAGCGTTTGATAAGTTTGTAAGGTAAGAACGCCGCCGGTGAAGAAACCCGTCAGGATGATGATCGTCAATGAACCCACGCCGATGTCATCCATCTGGGCAACGGTTTCAGGAATGTAATGTGGTTTTTTGAAGAGACCACGCGCAGCACGTGCTGACAGCAAGGATATTTCTTGCAGTTCAAGCAAAAAGCGCGTGGCAATGTTCATGCAGGACTCAGCGAGAAAAGAATGCTGCTCGCATGTCGCGGTCGCCGCTGACTACTTGCAGATAATTCGCCGTGAAGGCTAGGCACATCGGTGGTTTTCAAAGACGCTTTCCGAAGCGGCACGCGCGCGAGCTAGTTTTCAACAGAGCCGCCTATGATGCGCAAAACTGACTGTGTGCGTCAAGGTTGAAGATCGTTAGGTCGGACCTGCTTGCACAGAACGAGCCGGCCCGGTCCGCTTGGCGCCGGCTCGATTAGACTCAGGAAAGTCACTCAACTTAACGCTTTGGTTGTTGTCGCAGGAGCTTTCGCTGTCTTGGGTTGAGAGGCGGCAGCGCGTTGGGATTCCGCTGCAACCCGCCGCGTCGTTGGCCCAGGCCGTTTGCCGGAGATTGCTGACTGCCGGCACGTCGCATCGCCTGATTTCGCTGGCGGATCTCTCTCAACCTGACGCGCTGTTCGGGCGTTAACACTTGAAGAATCCGGGCTTCGGTTAACGAGCGGAGCCGAATCGCTGTGGCTTGGGCATCAGCTACTTCATGCGAACGCTGTTCGATTAGGGTTTCGTTTGGATTCGGAGATTCGATTGCTTCGGCCAGCGTGCGCTGGGCCTGACGGAATCTCAGGTTCGCTGCCTGGCGCTGATCCTTGAGCTCCATGTTGATGGCGCGAATCTTTTGAATCTGGTCAGGGGTCAGGTTAAGCGGTCCCAGTATCTGATCGGCTTGATTGACTTGCGTCTGGGCGGGATCATTTGGGGTCTGCTGAACAGCTTGGGCCTTCGCTTGTCCGCAGATCGTAGCTAATAGCAATAAGATGGCGAATGCCATGCAAGAGCTTGGGAACTTTGTTTGTTTTCTCATAATTGCACCATTCCTAAATTTTCCGCACAGCCAGGTCATTGATTAGGCTCGTCTGGAAATACGAAAGGCAACTCGTCCTCCTTACCGGGAATCAGCCGGAGGTCGGCCGCCAGTTGTTCGCGTTCCTGTCGCGTCAACCGCGTCTGCGGAATTCGCGCCAGTTGCGATCGAGTCAAATTCTGGTGACGCAAAGAATTCGGCCGCGAAACATTGGCTGGTGTTGGGCTCAGTCGTATTTGTACTGGTGGGTTCTTAAGTCCTGACTGATTTTCCAGTGCAGTCCTTACTGCGTTTTCAAGATCGGCCTGAGTGTAAACTTTTTGGTATGCGTTATTGACAACGACCTGAGTAGGCTGTCTCCACAATCGGGATATTCCGAGCGCCCCCAGCAGGCACAATAACAAAGCAGCAAACGCGATTGCGCCGCGAAGCCAAAGGGGTGCCACGCTAAAGAATTCGCGTAGGGCTGGGAGGGCCGAAAGCTTTCGCTCGTGCAGCACAAATTGGTTGGGTTTGATGGCGGTTGTCAAGGGCGCGGCGATCTCTGGCGCCAGACTAACGGCGGCGCCGAGGGCTTCATTTCGCCACAACATGACGGACTTGTGTACTTGCCTGAAAGTCGCAAACTCAGCCCGGCACGCATCGCACCGTTCCATGTGCTCGGCAAAGTCACGCGCTTCAACCGGAGTCGCTTCACCGTAAAGATAAGAGACCAGGTCTTCAGCTCGATGACAAACTGGTCGTTCATTCACGTTTCGCATCTTATACTACCTCGCGTTCTACTTGCTCAGCCCTCACCAAATTTTTGTAAGCGCATCTGCAGTTGCCGAAGCGCCGTGTACAGCCGGCTCTTCACTGTGCTCAACGGTACATCGAGCGCTTCTGAAATTTCCTGAAATGTCAGCTCTTCGAATTCTTTCATCACAATGACCTGTCGTAAGTCTGGCGGCAGAGCGCAAACCGCTCGTCGCACGGCCACGCTTCGTTCTCTGCCTTCGGCTGTTCGCGCCGGCGAGACGTCCGCTGGCAGAGCAAAAACCGCCGCGTTCTTTTCAGCCTCGTCCTCCAGCGCGATTTCGCTCCGAACCTTTGCCCGTCGTTGACGAGTGATGCATTGATTGACTGCGATTCGATGCAACCACGATGATACCTTCGCCTCGCCACGAAAACCGCGCAAGTTCCGGAAAGCAGCGAGAAAAGTTTCCTGGGTCGCGTCACGCGCATCCTCCTCGCGTCCAAGCATACCGAAGGCCAGTGCGAAGATTCGGCGCTCCCAGCGGCTCACGATCTCGCCAAACGCCTCTGGATCACCTGACAAGGCCCTTTCAACCATTTGTTCGTCAGTCGTGGCCGTTTCCATCTGGTTTCGTGCTCGCGTCCGATCGCAAGGCCGCTTCCAAATGTGAGGCACCGGCAACTCAGTGCGCTCAATCCTTTAGACGCCCGGCGCTCGTCGCGAGTCTGCAAAAGTATCGCATGAAAGAACGCACTTAAGGAGCGGCTGCCACTGTACGAAACTCCAAAGTCCATTTCCTTAATATTAAGCTCGAATCGTAGGGTGCTGAATGCTTATTTCAAGTACTTCAACAGTTAAAGCCAAGCCAAACCTGTTGACAGGGATGGCAGTGACCAACTAGTCTAGCTGGGAAGGGTTGCGAAATTGCGCCCAGTCATAGATTACAGCCGACTGCGAAACCGATCCGGTGCCTGATTAGCTCTTCTCCGTCAACCGAATCACTTATCCGATTTCATGTTCGAACGCTTTAAGCGAGTTCGATTGCTATACATTGTCCTGGCGGTCCTCTTGCTGGTGGGTTTGGTGCCTCTGGGACTTGCCGGCGTCCTCTTGTCGCGCCGCAGCGCGGAAGAATTGCGGGCGACCGAAGGGCGATACCAGGCGCAACTTGTACAGGACAAAGCACGGCAGATTGAACTCTATGGCCAGCGCTATCGCGATGTGGTGACGGGAGTGGCGCGCGCCTTTGAGATTGCCGGCGGCGTACGACTTCTGTCGGATACTGGATATGATGCGCGCCTGCAGAGGGCGCTGCAGGATGATCCCAACTTAATTGCGCTGGCCATCTGCCCTGTGAAAGGAGAAGTCCATCGCGCATTTCAGCCAGACTTGATCAAGCGAGAAGAATTCGATCAGCGAGTCAGCGAGGTCCTCGCGCGCATGAGCAGCCGCGGTGTAATCGTCGGCCGGCCGCAGATTATTCGCTCAGGCCAGGAAATGGGACTTACGATTGCTGCTCCCGTTATGAATGGCGATGAAGTTGTTGCCGCTGTCGTGGCTGTGGTTTCTTTCCAGGAAGTCTTTAAAGCAGTGCAGCAGGCATCGTCAAAGAGCGCGCGTGAGCTGCTTGACGCGGGCCTGCCAGTGGTGTTTGTCGTCGACCAGAATGGCAAGGCAGTAGCCCATCCCGACGCTCTCGTTGCCTTCTCTGAAAGACCGATGACCGATTTGAAAGTCGTGCAAGATTGGCTCGAAACAGGCGCGCAGGTTCAGTCAGCACTGGCACCGTTCACACTTGAGCGAGACGGACAGTCAACACCAATGCTTGGTTCGTATGCGACCGCCGAACTCGATCACAATTCTTTGCTCGGCGTGATCGCGATTCAGGACGAAGGCGCTGCTTTGGTTTCGGTCCGCTACATGCGGAATCAAATGCTTTTTATCAGCTTGCTGGCGGCAATCCTGGCGTTGGTAATTGGCTATTATTTTGCCGAAAAGTTGACTCGACCCGTCCGCGACCTCGCAGCGGGAGCACGTCGCATTGCGTCCGGTGACTTCTCGCAACGCGTGAAAGTGCCGGGCCGCAGCGAGTTGGGCGAACTGGGATTATCATTCAATCAGATGACCGATCAGATCGAACGTTTTGTCAGCGATCTGCAACGTTCGGCCAGGGAGAATCACGAGCTCTTCCTTGGCACTGTCAAAGCTTTGGCCGCCGCAATCGACGGTAAAGATCCCTACACGCGCGGGCACTCCGAACGCGTGTCGCGGTTTTCGGTAGCGATCGCTCAGGGTCTGGGTCTGTCCGAGAGCGAGATCGAGACCATTCGGATCAGTGCGTTACTGCATGACGTGGGCAAAATCAGCATCGATGATCGCGTATTGAAGAAACCGGCAGCGCTTACTGACGACGAGTTTGAGATCATGAAAACGCATCCGCAAAAAGGCTACAAGATCATGTCGCAAATTCCGGCGATGCGCAATTTTCTGCCGGGCATGTACATGCACCACGAGATGATCAATGGCCAGGGGTACCCGCAAGGTCTGAAGGGTGACGAAATTCCGCTGCAAGCACGCATCGTTTCGGTGGCCGATACTTTTGACGCGATGACTACTGAGCGCCCTTATCAGCGCGCAATGGATCTGGAAGCCGCGTTAACTCGTTTGAAAAGCTTTATCGGGATCCGCTACGAAGCACGCGTGGTTGCGGTCTTCATCGCGGCTTGTGAAGCCGGAAAGATTCGTCCGGGCGTGACGCGGGTGAATCGAAATCGAAAACCTGTGCAACCGAATTCGCCGGAACCCTGGTTCGGCGAAGAGCAAACTTCGGACGCAATTCTCGCAGTTAGTTAAAGAATCGTTGCCTGATTAAGCGACTTCGCGGCGCATCGCTTTTGTGAGGATGCGCCGCTTCTGTTTATAATCCGATCAGTTTTCTCTCGAGAGATCAAATGGCTTTTTGGCGAAGGAAAAAAGAAGACCAATTCGTCTCGCTCGGTCTGAGCCGAGCCGCGGGCGAGAAGGCGGCCCCACAGACTGAAGCCGCAAACGAAGCACCGCCAAGCGTCCCGGTAGAAGCGGAATCCAGGTCGCTGGACAGCGCTGCCGGAAGCCAGGCGCGGACACCCTGGCAGACGTCAGTTCTCGGTCTCGATCTTTCGATTGAGGAACTACAGGCCCGGGAAGCAGCGCTCGAACAGGAATTCTCCGCGCGCTTTCGACGCGCCGTATCGGCAACGCGAGAGTCGCTGTCCGACAAGATTGATTCGGTTTTTGCGGGGGCGAAGCGCATTGACGCAGCGCTGCTCGATGAGCTCGAAGAGGCGCTCATTGCCGCGGATATCGGCGTGCCCACGACCATGCACGTGCTGGAAACCGTGCGCCGAGGCATTAGCCGCCGGGAGATCGACGACATCGAAAAGTTGAAGCAGTCGATCAAGTCAGAACTGCTGTCAATTCTGCACGCTTCAGAGCTACACGGCGTCGCATCGGAAACCAGCGTACCTGACACCGTCGCGCCGTACGTGATGATGATCGTCGGTGTAAATGGCGTCGGCAAAACCACTACGATTGGCAAGCTGGCGCAGCGAATCAAAGCGGAAGGCAATGACGTTTTGATTTGCGCGGCCGACACCTTTCGCGCAGCGGCTACCGATCAATTGGCAATCTGGGCTGAGCGTAGCGGCGTGCCCTTGATTCAACAAAGGCAGGGTACGGATCCGGCGGCGGTTTTGTTCGACTCGATGAAGGCAGCGAAGGCTCGGGGATCGGATGTGCTGATCGTGGACACGGCCGGTCGCCTGCATAACAAATCAAACTTGATGGCTGAGCTGGAAAAGATGAAGCGTGTTGCCGGTCGCGAAGTTGAAGGCGCACCGCATGAAACGCTCCTGGTTGTTGATGCAGTTACTGGTCAAAACGGACTGGAACAAGCTCGGCAGTTTTTGAAGGTCGCGGGCGTCACCGGCATTGTGCTCACAAAACTGGATGGTACTGCGAAAGGCGGGATCGCTGTCGCAATCGCGAAGGAATTAGGCTTGCCGATTCGTTACGCTGGTATCGGCGAAAAACTGGACGACCTGGTTGTTTTCGATCCCGAGCAATACGTTAACAATCTTTTTAATTAGCTCTAAAAACAAGGAAAAGATTGTGAAAGACCTTCCTCTACCTCCCACTGAAAAAAGAAAACAATACGAATTGCGCGCCCTCGGGTTGCGAGAGTTCGCCGGCGTTCAGCGGAGTCAACCGTTGGATCCATTCGCACTGGCCCGCTTTGCAAAGCTAATGGTCGTCGATTTCGATCAAGTTAAAGGGCTGTCCCCCGAATCGCGCGCCCATTTGCTCGGCACAGCCGTGGAAGAATGGTCAGGGGGGGCTTGTTCGCAGCCGCTGCCGAACGGGTGGCGGATTGTGATTCTAAATCCGGCGCACGGAATTCATCGTAATCACGCGACGCTGATGGAAGAAATTGCGCATGTTTTTCTTGGTCACAAGCCGAATCGGCTGGCAATGATCTCCGACGAGAATGGTGGCCAGACTTCGCAGGCCGGAGGCAATTCACGCGAAAAAATGGCAGCTCGGGATTACAACAAGTCGGACGAAGAGGCTGCGTATGCTGTCGGCGCGGCCGCGTTGGTACCGTATGAAACGCTGCGGCGAATGGTCCTGGAAGGCCGAAGTGCCGAAGAAATCGCCCGAAGATTTCGGGTGAGTCGTCAGCTCGCTGAGTACCGCATCAAAGTCACTCATCTCTGGGCTGAATACAAGAGCGCTTCTACCGCGCGCATCAACAACGTATAATCGAAAACGTTGACCGCGTTTAAGGTCTTCGTAAAACATCTGATGCCGGAAACAATGCAGAGAGCGGCCGGTTTGTCGGTAGTTGACAAGTTGCGCATGCTCCTGGATATCACAAAAACTATCAGTCGCTCACTCGATCTGGACGAGGTGCTTAACCTCGTCATGGATACGCTTGACTCGCTGATTCCCTACGACGCCGCGGGGATCTACCTGGTAAAATGCTCTCGCCCTATGACCGAATGGGAAGGCGAACTCGACGAAACCTGCGTCTTTCACACCGAAGCAGTCCGTGGTTATGACATCGCCGATTTGCAGGAGTTACGTTTGAAAATGGGTGAAGGCCTGATTGGCCACGTCGCGTTGAACGGCAAACCCTTCATTTCGGATGATGTCCGCAAAGAGCCGCGTTACATCAACGCTCGGGCGCGCACCCACTCGGAGATGGTAGCGCCCATCATCTCGAACAACGAAGTCATCGGCGTCTTTGATTTGGAAAGCGACGAACTCAACGCTTACACAAAAGATGATCTGGACGTTCTGATGCTGCTCTCGTCGCAGGTAGCAATCATCATCGAGAAAGTCATGCTGCACGAGCAGTTGATCGAGAAGCAGCGTCTCGAGACCCAACTGGAAGTCGCTCGCCAGGTGCAGCTCCAGTTGCTGCCGCCGAGAGATCCTCAACTCGAAGGGTTTGAGATCAGCGCTTACAACTTTCCCACCGAGGAAGTTTCGGGCGATTACTATGATTGGGTGCGCATTTACGACGATCAAATCGGCGTCGTAATCGCCGATGTGTCCGGCAAAGGCGTACCCGCGGCCTTGCTGATGGCGTTTTTGCGCGCCAGCCTGCGCGCGGCCTCGCACATCGGCTATGCCCCGCACATCTCAATGTCCAAAGTGAACTACTTGCTATGGGAGTCGATTGAACGGAACCAGTTTGTCACCGCCTTCTACGGCATACTCGACGCGACCAATCGGACGCTGGCTTACTCGAATGCCGGCCATAACCCTCCGTTGCTGATGGATGCGGACGGCAAAGCACGTTTTGAAGAGCGTGGCGGAGTGCCGCTGGGAATGTTTCGCGATTCACGCTACTACGAGTATTTCGCCACGATTGAACCGGGCCAGGTACTGGTCCTTTACACTGATGGCGTAACGGAAGCGACCAACCCTTCAAGTGAAGATTATGGCCGCGACCGTCTGGTTGATGCCTTCCGTCGCGGGCGACACCTGAGCGCGCGTGAAATGATCGACTTTATTCATAATGAGGTAATTACATGGACGGAAGGCCGCGGGGCCACTGATGACGTAACCTTCTTTATCGTCAAAGCGCTCTAACGATTTCCTGAAAGTTGCCGAAGAACCAAACCTGATGACAGCCATTCAAGAACCGCCAACTGGAACAACCGGAGCGCCCTCGGCATCCCTGAACCTCGCCACCGTTTTGCGGCAGATGCTCGCTGTATCGGACAAGGTGAGTGATCTGATCTTCTCACCAGGAAGACCGCCACAGATTGAGTTGGTGGGCAAGCTTCGGCCGGTAGCCATTTCCGGCATCGATAAGCTCACGCCGGCGCAAATTTCCGGAATTGCAAAAATCATCATTGGCAATCACGACAGTGCGGCAGAAAGTTTAGAGAAACTCGGGTCTGCGGATCTGTCGTTCAGCGTTCCCGGCCTCTGTCGTTTTCGCGTCAATATTTTCAAGCAGCGCGGCACGTATGCAATTGTCATGCGGGTGATCCCGTCTCAACCCCCGCGATTCGAAGACTTCGGTCTGCCGCCGCAGTTGCGAGAAATCGCAGAAATGAAAAATGGCGTTGTGCTGGTTACCGGACCGACCGGCTGCGGCAAGAGTTCAACGCTGGCGGCGATAATCGATCTGATCAATGAAACAAAGTTCTACCACATCGTGACGATCGAGGACCCGATCGAGTTTCTGCATTCGCACAACAACTCAACTATTCATCAGCGGGAGCTGCACTCCGACACACCGAATTTTGCCTTTGCTCTGCGAGCCGCGCTGCGACAGGCGCCAAAAGTAATTCTGGTGGGCGAGATGCGCGACCGCGAAACGATGGAGGTGGCGCTGGAGGCCGCGGAAACGGGACATCTCGTGCTATCGACGCTGCATACGATTGACGCCGCGAAAAGTGTCGAGCGCATAATCGGCGCCTTTCCCCTGAACGAAGAGCAGTCAATTCGTAGTCGACTCGCGCAATCGTTTCGCTACATTATCTCGCAGCGTTTGTTGCCGCGCGCCGATGGCACAGGCCGCGTCGCCGCTATCGAGATTCTGAAAGCAACGTCGCGCACGAGGGAATACATCGAACGCGGCGAGTCTGAAGGAAAGTCATTGCTGGACGCGATGGATCAGGGGTCGACCGAAGGTATGCAAACATTCGACGGTCAAATCGAAAAAATGATTCGCAGTGGAATCGTTACAAAGGAGGATGGCCTGGCGTACGCGTCGAACCAGGGCAACCTGCTCCTTCGTTTGGGAGAGTTTGGCCAGAAAGGCGCAGCGAAGCCTGAACCAGGGCCGCCTAAGGTGCAGACCGGCTCGATGCTGGATATGATCGAACCCTAGCATCACAGACTCCGGTCTCTGTCGAACGAATCCCAACCAGGGTCCGAACTCTATGCGTCAATAAGATGTTCCCAGCAGTATCGACAATTCGTTATTCGCATTTCTCCTTCCCAAAGTCTCTGGTCCAGTTGTTCACGCTTTGCGCTGTTCTCATCTTTCCCCTTTACTCGGCTAACTCAACCACCGTCCCTCAAGGGCAGGAAGGGGTGCGTCTTGACCTTCCTGACAACGGCAACCTGCGCGCTGAGAATCTTCGTGGCGGTGTGATTGCTGAAATTTGGAACGAAAACTATGTTTCTGTGCTGGCGATTACTGACAGCGGGCAGACTAGTCGGTCTCCAGCCGTCGTCCAGCGAACCGACACGCTGCTTTCCGTGCGCGTAGCGCGCGGCCCGGTCGGCGCGCCCCGCATTAACCTGCGATTGAAGATTCCGGCGACTGCTCACCTCGCCATAGTAACGGCCGCGGATTCGATTGAAATCCGCGGACTTCCCAGGGCGCTGTTGGCCCAAACGGTCTCAGGAGAAATTCGATTCGAGCTGGCTGACGAAGCATCTGCGGACGTGACTGCGGAATCGAAAACCGGGAACGTGTCGTCGTCGTTTGCGTCCGCCGTTGTAAATCAGGGCAGCCGGCCCCAATTGCAAGCGCGGCTGGGTAAGGGCGGCAAGACCGTCAGACTTTATTCGCAGGCCGGCAACATCATACTGGCCCAAATTTTGACGGGCGATTCAGCTCAGGCGGCAACGCAGGCAGAAGCAGCTCGATCAGAAAGACGCGAGCCACTTCAGGCTCCGGAAGCGAGAATTCCGACCCAGCGCCCGGAATTGATCGGTCCCATCAACAACGCGCCTGGCGCGGGAACGCCGGCGCCGCCTTCAACGGGCCCCGAAGAAGTTTCAGAAGGCGACGTCATCCGGGTCGATACCCAACTTGTCAGCGTGAATGTGAGCGTCGTCGATCGCGGTACGAATCGTGGCGTCAATGATCTGACCAGGAACGATTTTCGTCTGTCCGAGGATGGCACCACGCAACAGATCTTACACTTTGACTCTGCATCGGCACCGTTCAATCTGGTTCTGCTCATTGATCTGTCCGGATCCACGACCAAGGTTGTTGAATTAATCAAATCAGCGGCGCTGCACTTTGTCGAAGCAGCACGGCCGTTTGATCGGATTGGCATTATCACGTTTGCCGGCGGACAGGTCGTCGTCTCGTCCCTGACGACTGATCGTAACACCTTGCGTCAGCGCATCGCCGGCATCGAAAAACCGGAGGGCAGCACCAAGCTTTACGATTCGCTTGCCTTTGCCATGGACGAAATCCTGCGCGAAGCAAAGGACTCGCGCCGCAACGCGATTGTGTTGATGAGCGATGGCCTCGATAGCATCCTGCCGAACGTCACAGGTGAAGGATCAAGACTTTCGTATGAACAGCTTGTGCGTCAAGCTAAGGAATTCGACGGCGTACTCTATTCGATTTGGGTAGACACACAGAGCTACGAACCGTTAAGTCCCGGAGACATTCAGCAAGATACTTTTGACCTGGCGCACGATCGGATGAAACAGTTCGCTGATGTCGGCGGCGGCACTTTTTATGAATGCGAAGAGCTGAAAGATCTTGCAGGTGCTTACGAACGAGTCGTCGCCGACCTCGGCACTGTTTATACTTTGGGTTATCGTCCCTCGAATAAGGTTCGCGATGGCTCCTGGCGTGCGATCCGCGTGAGTGTAAATCAGCCGAATGCTATCGCACGCGGCAAACCCGGGTATTATGCGAAATGAGATCAAGCAGCAAAAAGTGAGCTGGGGAATGCTACTTCCGTGTCTGGATACTCCGACATAAATTTGGAGCGCGTAACTTTAGACAATTGAAAATCTTTGCGATTCCAAACTGGAATCGTTTCCAGATTCGTCGTCATCTGGCGGCGAGTTTTTTGCTGCTCACCGCTCGCTGCTTACTGCTCACTGCGGTCGCCCAAACATCTGAACCGGCGGATACTATTCGGATTGATTCCGACCTGGTAAATCTGAATGTCAGCGTCTTCAATCGCAATGCCCGGCAGCCTACTGCTACGCTTCAACAAAGTGATTTCGTCGTCTTCGAGAACGGCGTGCGGCAGCCGATTTCTTTCTTTGCTTCAGCCGAATCACCGTTCGATCTGGTACTTCTATTGGATCTTTCCGGTTCAACCGCGGACAAGATCGGTTTGATTCGCAAATCTGCAAAACGATTCGTCGATGCCGCGCGTCCAACTGACCGCATCGGGATCGTAACTTTCACTGCTGAGGTTCAAGTTGTTTCAGTACTGACCTCGAATCACGAGGCCCTCAAGAACAGTATCGATCACATCGACAAACCACGCGGCGGCACAAATTTTTGGGATGCGCTCCGTTTTGTCGTCGAGCATGTTCTGACACAATCGCGCGTCGAGAATCGACGCAGCGCCGTGGTTGTGATGACCGATGGCGTCGACAATGCTTTGCCGGACGTTTTCGGTGAAGGGTCGTCCACGACTTTTGACGAGCTGATTGAAATCGTTCGCCGCTCGGATCCGATTGTCTTGCCTATCTATCTGGATACGGAGAAGGAAGCGAGCCAACACGGCACGCCCATCACCGCTTACGTCCTGGCACGGCAGCAACTCGCGACGTTGGCAGCCGAGAACGGCAACATCGTCTACCAGGCTCGGAAGGTAAAAGACCTGGAAGGCGTCTACGAACAGGTCATACGCGATCTAAGCACCATTTACAGCCTCGGTTATCGCCCACAGAATCATCAGCGCGACGGCGCATGGCGGGCCGTGAACGTGGAAGTGATTGGGTATCCAGATCTCGCTGTCCGATCAAAACGAGGGTATTATGCGAAATGAGCATTTCGCAGTATTCCATCTGGAGGTCCTCCGTTTGACTAAAAGACTAGTTAAGATTTTTTGTGTCCTCTTGCTCTTCGTGCTGGCATCATGTTCGGCGAGTCGTTCTTCAGAAGGTCTCGGCGTGTATCCCAAGGCAGTAGGTGCTGCGGACGAGACATCAGCAATTCAGGTATTACGCACAATCGCGACGGCTGAGGCTCAATTGAAAGCTACGACTGGAGCGTATGGCGATTTTGATGCGCTAACCAAAGCGGGCTTGTTAGATCAGAGGTTTGCTTCGAGCACACCAAATGTTAAGGGCTATCGATTTACGATCAGCGCTACGAATTCTGATTTTTCAGTCAATGCCGATCCGCAAACCAGCGACACGCAGCCGACTACCGGCATTCGTCACTTCTTTTTGGATTCATCCGACAATGCTATTCATGTGAATCAGACGCAGGTGGCATCAAGAACAGATCCGGTGCTCTAACTTGTTCGATCCAAGATGTTCCATGTATTCGACGCACCCCGATCCAACAGGGTGTATCTTGACTTGCGGTTCTTGCCGACTTCAGTAGTCACTTTGCGGCTTTGCGTGAAATAGTGCGCGGTGAAAGGCATTCACGCAAAGGCGCGAACACAGTCGAAAGGCGCAAAAGAGAAATCGAGATACTACTCCAACATTAGTCATTGGACATTAAACAGGTCACCAGGCGTATAATGGCTCTCACTTTCCCGTACTGCGAGATTTCTCTTCGAAGGTCTTTTGAGAGGGGTTCGACATGAAAAACTCATCGCTTGCGCTCAGGGCGTATATGGTCATTGTCCTGACGGTCGGTTTCGCGTCGCTTGGGATCGCCCAGAATCGAGAGAAGTACGTTATTTCGGCGACAGCCGGCGGCGTTAATTGGGTAACCGGCCAGGTCACCATCAAGCGGGCGGGCCAGGCGGAACGTTCGTTATCTGATCGCGATAATTTGGTTTCGGGAGATGTGGTCAGCACAGCGGTGGGATCCAGGATCGAAGTCTTGCTCAATCCAGGTTCTTATCTTCGTGTGGGAGAAGGCAGTGAGTTTGAGCTTGTGGATAATTCCCTTGCGAATTTGCGCGTTAAGCTGATTAGGGGAAGTGCAATAGTCGAGGCAACCGGCTTTGACAATACTGAGTTGCGAATCGCCCTTGTGACAGATGAAGGACATTTCATGATTGCTCGACGCGGGGTTTATCGATTTAATGAGCAGCCTGCTTCGACTGATCTGCTGGTGCAAAAGGGTCGCATCTTGATCGGCGATAACCCTCGGGAAATGGTCAAGGGCGGCAATAAGGTCACACTGTCGGGCGGCTCGATTGTCCGGGCTAAACTAACCAAACGGGATCGCGATGAACTCGATGTTTGGAGTAAGCAACGAGCCGAGACTTTGGCCCGCGCGAACGAAAGACTCGCAAATCGCTCCTTTAATGGCTATCTTTCCAGCTTCAATCGCTGGGATTGGGCTTTCTCAGCCGCAAATCCGTGGGGTCTGTGGGCTTTTAGCCCGTTCGCTCACTGCTTTACTTTTGTCCCGTTTTTCTATGGATGGAGCTCGCCGTACGGGCACTATTACGGAAGCTACTACAACGTCTACTACTTCAATGGATTTGGCCGCCAGCCCGTGATCGTCAATAACCAACCGCCAAGTGGACCGTTTATTGGCCCCGGAAGTGGATCGAGGGTTAGTTCCGGTAGTGGATCGTCTGGCGGTTCCGGAGTTGGCTCGTCCGGCGGTTCCGGAGTTGGATCTGGCGGCTCGGCACCGGTTATTCAGCCGCCCGCTAGTCCAGCAATGCGTCCCTCAAGACCGCCGGAGATAGATTCGCGTGATAATCGAGACCCCGGCTTTCGCCGCAATCGCCCGCGCGATCCAAAATAACCGCGACTTTAGATTAGTTGGTAGTGTCTTAAGTTTCTCTTTTGCGCGTTTCGATCCTATTCACGCCTTTGCGTGAAATGCTTTTCACTGCGCGATATTTCACTTAAGGCCACAGCGCATCACAAATCAGGATTCTACCCACAATCGATTAGTCTTTGGGTTTGAATAGCGTACGAAGCTCTTCATCGACGATTGCCAAGATCTCCGATCGCGGGAGGCCGGCCAAAGCCAAATGTGCCAGGCTTCCTCGCAGCGACTTGCGCAGCTCGCTATCGTTTTGCTGTGCTATTCGGCCAGCCGCCACCAGCGCTCCCGAACCGTGCCGGACTTTCAATAGCCCTTCCTTCTGAAGTTCCCGATAGGCGGCCGCGATCGTATTCAAATTAACTCCCAGGTCGGCTGCAACCTGGCGAACCGGCGGCAAAGCCATACCTTCGCGCAACTCTCCCCGCGCAATCAAGCCTTTGATTTCGTCAGCTACCTGTCGATAAATCGGCCGCCGATCTGATTCGTCAACAGTAATGTACATAGTTGCTAGACACTATACACTGGGCATATTGGCTAAGTAAATGAGTCAATTATTATGGGTGCGGGCAAGCCGAGACGAAACGAGGTGGTCGGTGAGCGCAATAGCAGACTGACAGACGGCTTCAAGGCCCGAGCCAGGGCAAACGGTGTCACCGACGAGGAAAACATTCGGAAGATGAGTAACTGAAAACTTCTGATCAGGACTGACCCCTGCGAACGTTGAACCTGGCGCGCCTACCATTCCAAGCTTGCGACGAGTGGTCTCGTAAAAAGTTTGCGGCGTCGCAGTCTCGATTACTTCGATACCATCGCCGAGTTCAGGCAGTGCCGAATGCAATCGATTCCACGATGTTTCCAACATCATCTGATCCTGCTTCTCATGCGCTGTCTCATCTTCGTGAAATGAGAACCAATCTTCTACATCGGTAAAAGTTAAGATGGTTACTGCCCGATGGCCCATCGGCGCTCTCGGATCCCATTGCGGAGCGGCCGAGAAAACCAGCTGCATTTCATCCGGCTCATAAGCAAGGTTCTCGTGCAAATCGGTAAGGACAAGAAAATGATCGGCATCCGCGCTCAGGCGTGACGCGGCAGCTTCATTCATGTCGGCAAACAACAGATATGCTCCCCATCCGCGCAGTCGCTTAAGGTGCGCCGTAATCGATGCCGGTGTGCGGCTTAACCCAATGAGCTTTCCATATGTATCCCATATAGTTAAGTTGCTCACGATTGCTCGGGTCGTGGTTATTCGTTCACCGCTTAGGAGATCGACACCAATCGCCGCACCGTCCGGGCCGTAGGCCAAGCGCAAGACAGGTGAGTTCAGACGCAGGACGCCCCCGCTTTGCTTGAGAGACCCTGCAAGCGCGTCAGCAAGGGTTTGGGCTCCTCCGCGAATCGCCCACAGTCCACGATGCGGTGCCGTCAGAGCAATCGCTGAGTAAAGATAAGAGCATTCGTCGCTGGGAGACTGTGTGAAGGTTTGCAACTGGACGTCAACGAAGCGCCGAAATCTTGGGGATGTTCCTGTTAAATGTTGGGATGTCAGCTGATCCCTGTACTTGAGCACGTCGTGAATCTTTGCCTCTGACGAAGTCCGGAAGCCATTGTTAGCGTCGATCCACAACTGAGCAATGTCAAATAAATCTCGATAGAAAGAGACTGCTGTCTCCGCGCATTCGGGAAAGGTTCGGCAAAGTGTTTCCGCGAACTCGTCCCAATTTTCTGAGACTGGAACATCGAAGCGATTCGGTAGCCGGACCATATAGGGTGAGAGGCGTCGAATTTCCGGGGCTTTTACTGATAGCTCTGAAAAAAGTCTTTCGTAAACGCCGCTCTTCTGCCAACCGGAATACAAGCCCGCTGTCGGCTCGAATGAATAACCAGGATGTTCGAAGTTTGCTACACACCCTCCGACGCGCGATTGCCTCTCGAACAGGCAAACATTGACTCCGCGGGCGGCCAACAGAGCAGCGGTGGTCAATCCACCGATGCCACCGCCTACGACGACGACTTCGTAATTCATTTAGTTAGCCGAAAAAAATCAAGAGGTATTGAATTGCACCGGTGCCGGCCTTGCGACTCCAGGAATCAACAAGCAGCCGCAAATAGGGATCGATGACGATAATGAGGGACTGAATACCATTGAAAACAAGGTGGATTACAAAGCATGGAAGCAGTCGACCAGTGCGGGCGCGAACCACCGTCAAAACCACGCTGAGCAAAGTTATGGCGGCGATCGCGCCTGCGTTCGGCCAGTATTGCAACACATGCAATCCGGCGAACAGAGACGCGACAACGAAAACAGCGAGCAAACGACCAATAATTCTTTGCATCGCAGAGTAAAGAAGGCCACGATACACGATCTCTTCCACCAGCGGCGCGGTGGTCACAGCAATGAAGGCTGTAATTAACGCCGCTGCGCGCGAACTCTGTAGAATTCTTTCGAGATCCGTTTCCTGCCCGCCGAACTTATAGATGATGAACATCGCGACCACGAAAAGAATGATCGCCAATCCAACACTGTGCCAAATGCCAAAATTCGGTCTCCAGCTCCAACCAAGCACTTCGCGGAGTGGAAGTCTGCCAAACCTGGTGACTACCGCCCAGGCGACCACGAGAGTAAGCGCGTGTGCAGGCAGGATTCCACAGACGATTATCAGGATGAAAGTCTTGTCGGCCAGCAACATCTCTATTGTCGGGCGAGTACCTTGATAGCGGGATGCTACATAAGGAATCGCAAAAAGCTGCGGCAGAAAAAGTAGAGCCACGCTCAGGAGCCACGTCAGAAAACCTTGCAGCAAATTCCACGGCGGGTTGTCAGGATCTATCGAGACCGGCGTTAGTGAAGGGATGGTTTGGTTGAGCTTTGTCTGACTAAGAGTCGACGAGGCGGAAACGGCGGAATCTGGACCTGTGTTCACGCGGTAGCAGTTTACCGCAAGCACAAACGCGGCGCTATTCACACTTCGTCACTCGAGGGGGTTTCCGAATCCTTACGCTGACCATTGTACTGCTCGAGCTTTCGATAAATCGTTTTGCGACCAATGCTAAGCAGCCGTGCTGCGCGTGTCTTATCTCCGGAAGTGTAATCGAGCGTAGCTTCAATCGCCTGTCGCTCGATATCGTCCATTGAAGAAGGGACCTCGATTTCCAGTTTCGCCGATCGACCTTCGCTCGCTGCCTGCGCCCGCTCGGCGCGAATTGTTGCCTGACGTTCCGACGCCTTGTTACTGATCGCTACCGGGAGATCCTCCAGCTCGATCTGTCGTCCTGCGGCGATAATTACGGCACGCTCGATCGCATTCTCAAGTTCGCGGACATTGCCCGGCCAATCATAAGTAACCAGCGCTTGCAAGGCTGCTTTGGAAATGCCGGATACAAACCGGCCCGTGCGCTGCTTATAGTGCTCCAGGAAGTGAATCACCAACAGATGAATGTCTTCCGGGCGTTCGCGCAGCGCCGGCAAACTGACTGGAAACACCGATAAGCGATAATAGAGATCGCGTCGAAATTTTCCTTCCTCAACGGCACGTTCCAAATCAACGTTGGAAGCAGCGATCATTCGCACGTCGGATTTTAATACTTCGTTGCCGCCTACTCGGGTAAATTCGCCATCCTGAAGCACGCGCAACAGCCGCACTTGCGCGGCCAGGCTCATCTCTCCGACTTCGTCAAGGAAAAGGGTGCCGCTGTTGGCTTCCTCGAAACGACCTCGACGTCGGGCGCGCGCGTCCGTGAACGCGCCTTTCTCGTGGCCAAAGAGCTCCGATTCGAGCAACGTTTCGGGAATCGCACCACAATTCAGTTTGATATACGGCTTGTCTTCACGGCCGGAATTGAAATGAATTAGATTCGCAAGCAGCTCTTTCCCGGTACCCGATTCGCCTCCGATCAAAACTGAGGTTTGCGTATCGGCAACGCTCAGCGCCAATTCGATTGCGCGCCGAATAGCCGGCGCTTGTCCAATGATTCGGTCTTCGCCATAACGGTCGTGGAGGGCGCTCTTCAGCCGCATTACTTCGGCGGATAAGTGATCGCGCTCAAGGGCCGTACCGATCTGATCGGCAATGCCTTCAACCAGCGCAATTTCATGGTCTTTGAAACCCTCGCGCGGCTCGCTCCAAACCAGGCCGAGCAGGCCGAACGTATGGCTGCCGATGCGCACGGGCGAAACCAGCGCCGCGCGTCCGCCAAAGGTCGCGTTGAATACCACTCGGACCGGCAGCGGCAGATCAGTTTCCAGCAGCTTCAACGTCTTGCCTTGCGACAGCACATCCATCATCGCCGGATATTCGGTAATGTCCAACGACTGTCCATGCGTTTCGATCAACCCGCGCACATTGTCGGTCGTCGCGTGCGGTGCGGCTTTGAAGGCTGCCAATCTGATGCGCTTTTCGTCCGCATCAAGCACGCCGAGCGCACAATAATCTGCACCTACCAATGCCAGGGCGCGCTCCAGTACTGCCGATGAAACGTCACCAAAGTCTGATCGAGCGTTCAGCGCGTTCGCGATCTCCAACAACGCTTTCGTTGTCTCGGCTTCGCGTTTCTTGTCCGTGTAGATACGGGTGTACTGGTACCCAATGGCCAGTTGCGTAGCGATTGAAACCAGAAACGAAACCTCTTCGTCTGACCAATGCCGAGCGGCCTTAGTCTGATGCAGGCCAATCAATCCCAGCACATCCTCGTCAAGCACAACCGGAACAACGAGCAACGAGCGGGTACCGAGGCTCCTGGCAAAGAAACGCACTTTATGATCGAGCTCAGTCGATGAAGTGTCGTCAAGCCGAATCGGTTGTTTTAGATCGAGATGTTGAGATAGCGTCGCGATGTCAACGGGAACGCGGGCGTCCAAAGTCGAAGGTATGTCGTCAGAGGCTCGCCACTCGTGACTTACTTGAAGCTCGCCCTCCGAAGTCAGCTTGATAATGTCGCAGCGGTCGACTTCCATCATCTGTCCCAACTCCGAAACAATCATGCGCAGAAACGTGTCGAGATTGATCGACGTCGGCAGGTCGGCAGCCAGGCGTCCAATTATTGATTCGCGGGCTTCGTGAAGCTTCAGCTTGCGTTCCAGCGAAAGATTCTGATCTGTTTCGGTTGCAGTTTGCATTCCTAGCCAGAGTTAATAGCGATTCAGGACATCAGAAGTGTGCCTTGCCAACTCTGAGACATCGCTTCAATACTTGCGGACGATCATAACGAACAGTGTCCCAACTTGCAAAAATCCTTATGGCCTTCGCTGTTGCCGGCAAGCGATAAGGCCACCGCCGGCATCTCAAAGACGGCGCAGTTGTAACTGCCGAAAACGCTTCGTATAATCGTGGTAATCAAAAGCAACCTTTAAGAGACTAATTCACAATGCCAATTTACGAATTTCGATGCAAGAAATGCAACGCGCATATCGAAGTTTTTCAGAAGTTGTCAGACAAGCCGCCAACGCGCTGCCGAAAGTGCGGTGGGCGGCTGGAGAAACAATTTTCAAGGACGGCAGTGCAGTTCAAAGGAGAAGGTTGGTACGTTACCGATTACGCTCGGAAAGGAAGCGTGGCCGAAAAGGTCGACAAGGAGCTTGCTTCGCCCGAGCCGGCTTCGACCACCGAAAAGACCAAGCCGAAAAAGACCACACCGAAAACCGGTTCCGATAAGGCTTGAAAACCCGCTTTCTTTATATCGAACTATGTTGACAGGGCCAAACAACGCGAGCCGAAGAAAGAAAGTCGCGCGGACCGATGGTCCCTGGAAACTGTTGGTCGTCGCTATGATGGCGGCCTGTTTGATAGCTCCGCTATTTGGACAGGCGGGCCGGCACGCTCATCCTACCGGCGATGCAACTACGATGATGAATGTAGTTGCGGTGCGCGAAAATGGATCCACAACTCCCATCGCCGCGAAGGACATCTCCCTTTTTGATAATGGCGTCGAGCAGACAATCAAAAATTTTGCGCCTGATCTTTCGCCCGCTCGCATTGTGTTGCTGGTCGATAATTCTTTGACCATCCGCGCCGATGTAGAGAAACTGGAAAACGCGACGCTCGAATTCGCTTACGAGATTTACGACGGCGACAAATTACTGATTGTCGGATACGACAACAATGCTGAGATCGTCTCTGACTGGACCGACGACGCAAAAAAAATCCAGTCCGAGCTTAAGACTTTCCGCAAGAAGGGCGATCCGCATCTTTTCGATGCGATCATGGCCGTGACTGAAGACGCGCTGCGGCCGCTGTCCGCTCAGAAACGGGCGGTCGTGGTAATCAGCGATGGCCTCGATCGCGGCAGCAAGACAAAATTCGCCGCCGCTCTCAGCACTTTGCAATCGCTCGACATCGCTGTCTATTGCGTGCAGGCGCCCGATCGCACGCGCGGGGCGATACGCCGTGATGTGCCGAAACCTCGCCAGGTAATCGATCAACTCGCGGAAGATACTGGCGGCCGTATCTTCCCGATAGATGAGTCGCGCGCGGCTGCCAAAGCAATTTGCAATGAGCTGCGTAAGAATCGTTACGTGCTTTCCTACCTGCCTCAGAGCGTGCCCTTTAGCGAGGCGCGGCGCCTCTTGGTTATGGGTGACCGCGGAATTAACACGCGCGCCAAGACGATGCAACCGGCAAATTGAGTTCGTGGGCCTCCAGCCGACTCGGCGAAACGGATTATCGCCGCGAAGCTGATAATATCCAATTCGTTGAGCAGCGCTTAACGCCGCTTTCAGCAGTTGACCGGGCGCGGCGATTACATTCATGTCAGAACCGTCTGCGGCACCTCGGGATAACCAAGGGTGATCATTCGCGCGCGGATCTTGCGGCCGCCCCAAGCCGGATGTGCTGTGCGCAGCTCGACCACTACTTGCTCAATCTCGGCAGCTGTGCGCCTGGGTGAATGGTGCGGACGTCGCGATCGATTGAGCAGACTCTGGGGCTGCTTAGACTGCTGAAAACGACTTAGCCATTTGTAGGCAGTAGGCGCAGAGATATTGAAGTGCCGGCATAGTTGACGAATATTGGCTTGCTCAGAACTGGCCATCTGAACAAACTCCAGACGCTGAGACATGATGGAGACCTCTTTCCAAGGCATCACTTTTCCTCCTCGCGAGGCTAAAGCTAATCCTTATTCGATGTGTAAACCATGTCTCCGAACACCTGTAAACTATCTGTTCAGTCTGTACAGAAGCGAGCGTAACCCGGGGATCACGTCCCCTAAAGAATCCGAGCCCGCGTTAGCGGGCGACAGAAAACTCGGATGTGTTTGTATTCAACTGGAATCTTTAACCCATCCACTCACGCGGATGGTACTGACTCCATGCATTAGGTGAATCTTTGACCCGGTCGCTACCGCTCCCGGTTCTGTACCACGAGTGCCCCAACCTAGGTTTTCTTGCGAGAATACAGATAGAAAAGCGTTACGATAATGGCCAGCAAAACGATTTCCCAAAACGCAAACACACTTCCATCGAATCTTCCGGCTTCATCATGAGCGTCCAGGAAAACGATGAACGTTCCAAAGCTAATTCCGGCAACGAGCCAGATGATCTGTCGTTTGACGTCCCACACAACAATTCGAACTTTGAACTTTGTACTTTGGCCTTTGCAAAATCAATCTCAGTCAGCCAAAAAAAGCTTCCAGATCAAAACTACAAAGCAATAAGTACAAAGCATCATTACCTACCGGGAGGCTGTTTCCGGTGCTTTAAACCGACGGACATGCGCGGCAATACGCGTGGTTTCCCATCAATTTCCGAGCGAACCTCGCCAATATGCGCAGCACCCATCCGCTGATAGAAATCTTCGGCATTAGGATCGGCTGAGATTTCCAACGCGGGCAGATCGAGATTCGCTGCTCGTTCGGCCACCTGCATGAAAAGCGCTTTGCCGACGCCGGTTCCGATGTGCTTCGGTTTCACCCACATGTGCTCGAGTTCGGCTCGTGAATCTTTTATGACCAACGCACAGCAGCCCGCGATTTCGTCACCGATCATAGCTATGTAGACTTCATTGTTCACAATGAAGGCGGCAGTGATCGTTAAATCATCTTTCCAGTGCTCGATCGAATTCTCGGGATAACCCCAGTGACGCTTGGCAGCATGCGCGATTTCAGTCAGGACGTCAGATTCTTCTGGTTGCGCGCGTCGGATGCTAATGTTGCGGTCCCTCATTGGCTTAGCAGTCTAGCACTTTCGATCGCAATGATGAGTGTCAGTAGCCCGACCATGAGGGAGGGCTGGTGTCCGGTGTTACGGCAATACTTGTCGTTGTAGAATGCTGCGATCGATACAGAACCGCTTGCCGTAGCGAGCGGGTAACAAGTCATTTAAGGCCGTGATATGGAACGCATCGTTTTTCTTGAACGCGACACAATTCAGGCAAACTTTCGCCGGCCCAACTTCGACCATAAATGGATCGAATACGAAGAAACCGCACCGGATGAGATTTTCGAGCGACTTCGCGGGGCCACGATCGTCATCAGCAACAAACTCGCTTTGCGCGAGGCTCAATTGTCCGTCTCGCCACGAATCAAGTTAATCGCTATCGCGGCGACAGGCTTTGACAACATCGATCTTGACTATTGTCGGAGGCGGGGAATTGCTGTTTGCAATGCGCGCAGCTATGCCGTGAATTCTGTTCCCGAACATGTTTTGATGTTGATTTTGGCGCTGCGCCGTAACCTGCTTGCCTATCGCAACGACGTGCAACAGGGGAAGTGGCAATACTCAAAACAGTTTTGCTTGCTCAGTCATCCGCTTCACGACATCCACGGCAGCGCATTCGGAATTGTCGGTTACGGATCTATCGGCAAGGCGATGGCGCGGCTGGCGCAGTCGGTTGGTATGCATGTATTGATCTCTGAGCGTAAGAACGCCGGCACGATGCGTGATGGTCGCACACCATTTCACGACACCCTGACGCAAAGTGACGTCGTTAGTCTGCATTGTCCGCTTACCGACGAAACGCGAGAGATGTTAGGACGCACTGAGTTTGAAATGATGAAACGCAATGGGCTGCTAATTAACACCGCTCGTGGCGCTCTGGTTCAGGAAACGGCCTTGATTGAAGCCTTGCAGAAGGGATTGATTGCCGGCGCGGCCTTCGATGCCCTTCGTGAAGAGCCCCCACGTCAAGCCAGTCCGCTGCTTGACTTGAATTTGCCAAATTTCATCGTTACCCCTCATGTTGCCTGGGCCAGTAACGAGGCTATGCAGTCTTTGGCGGACCAGGTAATCAACAACATCGAAGCGTTTGTCGCGGGAGAGCCGAGAAATCTCGTCACGTAACTAGGTTTAGAAGCGGCACTTGTGCCGCGTTCACACGAAAACCTGATCCTGGTTTAGAAGGCGGCACTTGCCGCGTTCACACGAAAATGCCGCACAAGTGCGGCCTCCAAACGAACTGTAGCTGGTTCACCGGCGATACGTGTTTCCGCCAGGACGTAGATGATCAGGATGCAGCCGCTTCGCCAGATTCCGTTTGCTGCTCGTCCTCAGTGGTATAGAGATTGAGGATTTCGCGGCCCTGGCGTGATCGCGGGTCGATGGTCCGTTGGTGTTTGCGGCCTTTCATCTCCCAGATCGCCGTTACCACGCCATCTTTTTCTACGGCTTGATAAGTTATCTCTTCCGGATCGGAAGCTGCGGTTGGGTTATGAGGCTCTGCTGACGCGGATTCGCTTTCAGACATGAAACTCTGACTTGCTCCTCTTTGTTTCTGGATTGCGTTCGCAGGATTCTGGCACAGCGGTAGAGCGAATGTCTAGCGAGCGCGACCCGCACGCGTATCCGAATCAGTTGGTCCACAGCCCGCAGGTAATCTCCTTCAACGCCAACGCATTTTCCACCGCTCGACGGGCGTTAACCACTCCCCAGCCTTGCCGATCAACTTCAACTTGCGGCACGCGCTCCGCCGTGCTGACGAGGACGCGCTTGATTTGCTGTGGCGTAAGTCGTGAATTCGCTTCCAACATGCAAGCGACAATCGAAGAAACAATCGGCGCCGCGAACGAAGTGCCATCGACATACTTGTAATACTGGTTGATTACATTCCCCTCGCGTAATTTAATGGTGATCAATTGGCGCAAAAGCGGAATTCGTAAATCACGGGCCTGATCGAGATCTTTATCGAGCCCGGCCCGTTGATTGATTTTTTCGCGAAGCTCTTCATCCGAGGCCGCGTCAAGCTGCGAATAGAATTCAGCTTCTTCCGCGGTAGGAGTGTGTGGCAGAATCGGCGCAGCCACCCAGATTCCCGGCGCGATTACTTCGGGTTTTTGTAGACCGTCGATCGTTGGGCCGTAGGACGAACGGTACATGCCGCGGCGCGCGCGATCCAAAGAATTCTGATCGTCCAAACCGCCAACCGCAATGCATGACGGGGCGCTCGCGGGTGGAAGGACCGAGTGGCCGGGGACGTGACCGGCGTTGCCGACAGCGCAAACCACCGTCAGACCTTCACGCGCACATCGCTCTACCATTTGTGACATTGCGTTCGTCAAATAACTTTCTTCAAAATCACCGCCCGCCGAAATATTGACGACCCGGATGTTGTGCTCTTCACGATGCGCCAAAACCCATTCCAACCCGCGCCCGATTTGATCTTCCGAGATCCGGCCCGTTCGCCCGATCTTCACCAGGACAAGGTTAGCATCTGAAGCCATGCCTCGATAAAACCCATCGGAAAGGGCACCGCTGCCAGCCGCAACCACCGAAGTCATCATGCCGTGCCAGCTCGCCACATCATTTGTTTCCAGCGAAGTTCGATCACCATCGACCGCAAAGATGCTGTGGTAAGCGAGAATACGGTTCCGTGGCTGCATCAGGTCTGGATGAGCATAAAAACCTGAATCAAGAAAAGCCATCACTACACCTTTGCCCGTGAACCGTTCGTCAGCGTCCATTCGCAGCGGCGTCGGCAAGACAAAATCGTTTTGCTCGAAGACGGCGGCGTGGGACTCAAGCTGTAATTTCGCGCGGTTAAAAAGTTCCAGACAGCGAACACAGATTTCGTCGGCAGGCGCTGCATTTGATTGCACGATCGTTTGCAGATCCGGCGGTAACGCAGTCACCGAAATCAGTTGGCCGGCGATGCGGTCGCAGAGCGAGCACACCTGAGCAAGAGTATCTTCGTGCCTGGTGGCTTCGTCGATAATCGTAGTCATGTCCGGCATTCAAATGTGCTCAAGTCAAAAACAAATGTTTGAGCGGTGATAAATAAACCAATTTGGAGCGCTGGCATTATTTTGCAGCGCAAGCATCCTGCGGTCCCCCGGCATCCATGCCGGTGCTCTTAAGGTAACAAAGCAGCCCTTGCTGCGGCCAATGCCTCACGTACGCGCTCGGGGGCAGTTCCGCCGCTCTGCGCCTTTGTTGCCAGAGTCTGTTCCAGCGAGAGCGAGTCGAAAACATCTTGTTCAATCAGCGGCGAGAAAGACCTCAGCTGATCGAGTGCCAGATCATTCAGCTCGATCTCGTGCTCGATCGCATGCATGACGATCTTTCCCACGATTTCATGTGCCTGGCGAAAGGGAACACCTCTACGAACGAGATAATCCGCAAGTTCGGTCGCGTTCAAGTAACCATGCGAGGCAGCTTCGCGTGCCTTGCCTTCATTCAAGCAAAGGTTGTGCAACGCGGTCGAGGTTACTGCCAGACAGGCATTTAGGGTATCAGCGGTATCGAATACCGCTTCTTTGTCCTCCTGCATATCTTTGTTGTAAGCCATCGGCAGGGCCTTCATTGTCGTCAGCAGCGCGATTAGATTACCAAAGATGCGTCCCGCCTTTCCGCGCACCAGCTCCATCGAATCGGGATTCTTTTTTTGAGGCATCAGACTCGATCCCGTAGCGACGGCGTCGCTTAACGAAAAGAAAGCAAACTCGCGAGTCGAATAAAGAATGACATCCTCGGCCAGCCGCGAGAGATGCATCATGATAAGCGAGGCCGCACTCGCAAACTCGACGCAGAAATCACGATCGCTGACGGCGTCCAGGCTGTTGCTCGACACGCTGTCAAATCCAAGCGCTCGAGCGATGGCGGCCCGGTCAATTTTATACGAAGTTCCCGCCAGGGCCGCTGATCCAAGCGGCAGAACATTCACACGCTTTCTGATTTCGGTAAGCCGTTCGCGATCGCGAGCCAGCATCTCAAAGTAAGCCAGGCACCAGTGCGCGAGCAGGATGGGCTGCGCCCTTTGTAGGTGAGTGTATCCGGGAATAACAGCCTCGCGATTTTCGTCCGCAAAATCCAGCAACGCTTTCTGAGTATCGCGAAGAGTGGTAGCAAGGTGATCGATCTCGTCACGTAACCACAGACGCAGATCGGTGGCGACTTGATCATTTCGACTTCGTCCCGTGTGCAACTTGTAGCCAGCGTCGCCAATCATTTCGACCAGGCGCGACTCAACGAAAGAATGCACGTCTTCGGAAGACAGCTCATCGAAATAAGCGGGATCGGATTGGCCGCGTTGAAGAATTCTTTGAAGCGCGGACTTGATTTGATCAGATTCCTTCAATGTCAGGACCTGTGCGGCTGCCAAAGCATCGGAGTGAGCGATACTCGTCCGCACATCGACCTCAAAAAGACGCCGATCGAAACCGAATGAGCGGTTGAACTCCGCAAACCCTCGATCGGTCTCGCCGGTGAACCGGCCGCCCCAGAGGTTCTTATCCGCCTTCTCGCTCATTTCATTCTCGCGTGATTTGCCCCGCGCATTGTGCCGTAGTTCGCCAGCTCGCGCCATGATTAATTCCGGCTTGACGGAACTGCATAAAGCAGGTTATTTTATGCAAGTATGCGGAGAAAATGCAACTATCATGCATTATTGCGCGTCCGAAAAACTAGCATGCGTTTAGAGTCGTGCTATTGCCCGACCAGGCGGGCCGTAACCCGCCGCTAAACCCATGGAAGGCCGATGCTGAAACACGAACGACAAAAGAAGATTCTCAACCTGATTCGCGCAAAGCGGATCGGCACTCAGGAGTCTCTGCGCTCGCATCTGGAACGCGCTGGTGTGTCGGCAACGCAATCGAGCGTGTCGCGCGATCTGGAGGAGTTGGGAGTAGTAAAGCATCGTGGCGCTTATACACTACCGCACACAAACGGGGAGTCAGCCCGAGGCCTGCTAAGTCTCGATACGGCCGGCGAAGTTTTGGTGGTCGCGAAATGTCTGCCAGGGCTCGCTGCGGCAGTCGCAGTGGAAATTGATGACGCAGCCATTTCGGAGATCGTCGGCACGCTGGCAGGTGAAGACACGATCTTCATCGCAGTGCGCGAACAGAAATCACAGCGCGTCGCGATCAAGAAAATCTGGGAGTTATTTGGATAACTTGGAGTGCGCCGGCAGAGCGGTCTTATCGCCCTCTCCCTTTGGGAGAGGGATGGGGGAGGGGGTCTGAGGACGTGGGTAAGCCCTTCCCCTCAATCCCCTCCCCACGGGGGAGGGGAAGAAAAACATTAGCTCACGGCGGTTGGAACCAAGATGGCCGATAACGGAATCAACAAAATTGTCCTTGCTTACTCCGGCGGACTTGATACTTCCGTCATGCTCCGCTGGCTGAGAGAGCATTACCAATGCGAAGTTGTTTGTTATTGCGCTGACGTCGGCCAGGGCGAGGAGATGAAAGGGCTCGACGAAAAAGCAAAGGCGACCGGCGCGTCGAAGCTCTATATCGAAGACCTGCGGGAAGAATTCGTCCGCGATTATGTCTGGACTGCCGTCAAAGCGAACGCGCTTTACGAAGGCGTCTATTTGATGGGCACTTCACTGGCGCGACCGGTCATCGCCAAACGGCAGATCGAAATAGCCCGCACAGAAGGTGCTGATGCCGTGGCTCACGGCGCCACGGGCAAGGGAAATGATCAAGTGCGATTTGAACTCACTTACTACGCTTTGCAACCCGACATCAAAGTTATCGCGCCATGGCGGGAATGGGAGTTCAAGGGCCGTAGTGATCTCATGACTTACGCAAAAGCCCACGGCATTCCGGTGACCGCGACAGCGGAGAGGCCCTATTCGACTGATCGAAATCTGATGCACGTTTCATATGAGGGTGGAATTCTCGAAGATCCCTGGGCAGAACCGCCTGAAGATATTTTTCAAATGACCCGTTCGCCAGAGGAAGCCAGGGACAAAGCCGAATACGTCGAGATCGGATTCCAAGGCGGCGAACCAGTGTCGATCAATGGGCAGGGTATGGATCCGGTTGCGCTGCTGTCAAAGCTGAATGAAATTGGCGGTGCCCACGGAATTGGCCGCGTCGATCTGGTTGAAAATCGTTTCGTGGGAATGAAATCGCGGGGGGTTTACGAAACGCCAGGCGTGACTGTCCTGCAGGCGGCCCACCGGGCGCTCGAATCAATCACGCTGGATCGCGAAGTCGTGCGTTTGCGCGACTCGCTGAGCGTGAAGTTCGCGGAAAGTGTCTACTACGGATTTTGGTTTGCACCCGAGTTCGAGTTGATGCGCAAGCTTGTCGACGAAATGCAGCAACCGGTAAGTGGCGACGTGAGACTGAAGCTTTATCGCGGCAACGTCATCGTCGTTGGCCGCCGTTCGTCGCACTCACTTTATGATGAACGTGTCGTCACGTTCGAAGCTGACGCTGTTTATAACCAGCGCGATGCGGAAGGCTTCATTAAACTGAACGCGCTGCGATTGAGATTGCGAGGTGGAAAATGACCCAGCTGTTCGAGGTAGACAAGATTGGGTCGGCTACGTCGCCGCTCGATTTGCCGCGAGCGATAGCGGTCATTGATTCCAGCCAGGCGCCCCGCGCTGGCGACGTGGTCGTGGCGCGAGCTCTGACCGATAGCGCTACGTATAACATGTTGGAATTGCCAACAGGCCGGCTGGCAAAAGTAAACCCTGGTGACATGATCACCGGCGTCCTGGGGCGACGTCGCGCCCTAAAGGGTTTTGTTGGGGACGTGCCGGAGCGCATTGCCGCCGGAGACCAGCTGCATCTCCTGAACCTTGGAGGTGTGATTGGCAGGTGCACCGGTCACCATTCGAGCTTAAATGATGCAATAAAGGTTGAAGTTGTTGGCCTGGCTTGTGATGACCACGGGAGAGTACTCAACATCGCTGATGTCGCGTTACCGTGTCGCGCCGTTCTGGGTGCTACCGCTCCGCTGGTGGTAATCGCGGGCACTTGCATGAACAGCGGCAAGACATTCGCCGCGACCGAGATCATCAAGCAAGCGACGCGCGAAGGTGTGCGCGTGGCGGCGGCCAAATTGTCAGGCATCGCTTGTCTGCGCGATACGCTCAACATGGCTGACCACGGTGCAATTGCGACCGCTAGTTTTCTCGATTGTGGACTGCCGTCGACAGTCGGCGCGGGCGACCTCGCGCCGGTCGCCAAAGCAATCATTGCGCGGCTGAATGAAAGCGCGCCCGATCTGATTGTCATCGAACTCGGTGATGGAATCCTTGGCGGGTATTCCGTGGAAACTGTATTCGAAGATGCGGAGTTTCGGGCTGCGACTGCCGCTCTGGTCTTTTGTGCTTCCGATTATGTCGGCGCCTGGGGTGGGATCGAAATATTCCGACGCCGCGGAATCGATGTCGATCTGATCGCCGGCTCGGTTACGGATTCCAAGATGGGCGAAGAGTACGTCGAGCGCGAGTTTGGCGTGCCGGCAGGAAATGTGCGGCGTGATGGGAAGAAACTTTTTGAAATCGTTAGGTCCAAAGTCCAAAGTCCAATGCCCAAAGTCCGAGTTTAGATCGCGCGCTCATTTTGGCTGAATAGACTTTGGACATGGGACTTTGGACTTTGAACGGCGGCGGCAAGCAATGAAATTTAAGATCGCTATTTTTGGCGGCTCAGGATATGGCGGATCGGAGTTGTTGCGCATTCTTTTACAGCATCCGAACGCCGAGATTGGATTAGTCACTGCGAACGAGCAAGCCGGCAGGGCCGTCAGTGAAGTTCATCGAAATCTTTTTGGTCTCACCGATTTGAAATTTGCCAAAGTTCCGGACGATCTGGAGAGTCTCGCCGATCTTGATTGTGCATTCTTCGCGCTCCCGCACGGGCAAGCAATGGCACTCGCGCCGCGTTTGCCGCCGAACATTAAGGTGATTGATCTCTCAGGCGACTTTCGTCTGCGCGACGCGCAAACGTTCGCGCTTCACTACGGCCGTGAACACATGGCGATGGACGCGCAGTCAGAGTTTGTTTACGGTCTGACCGAAACGAATCGCGAGGTCATAAGAACAGCAGGACGCGTGGCAAATCCCGGATGCTTTGCGACCGCTACGTTGCTGGGACTTGCGCCGTTAGTAGCGAATGACCTTTTGAGTTGTCGCGTGATCGTCGATGCGAAAACCGGCTCGTCCGGCTCGGGCGCGAAAGCGGCGGCAAATACGCATCATCCGCAACGCAGCAATTCATTCTACGCTTACAAGCCGTTCACGCATCAGCATGTGCCAGAGATCGAGCAGGAATTGAAGGCGCTCGGCCATTGGTCGAATGAACTGATCTTCATGACGCATTCTTTGCCGGTTTCGCGTGGTATCTTTGCGTCGATCTACACGGAATTGAAGCGCGAGATAAGCGCATCCGATGCAAAGACTTTGTTTGCTAAGTTCTATCAGAATTCGTTTTTCGTGCGACTAGTTGAAGGCTCGCCGGACATTAACTGGGTGAAGACGACGAACTTCTGTGACATCGGTTTCGCCGCCCGCGGACGGCAAATGGTTGTGTTTACGGCAATCGACAATCTGGTGAAGGGCGCGGCCGGCCAGGCAGTGCAGAATATGAACCTGATGTTTGGGCTGGATGAGAAAACCGGATTGATGTTGACCGGTACGAATCCCTGAGAAGCCTCGTTTAGACGCCGGACTTGTGCGGCGTCGCATTGGGCGGACAAGTGCGCCCTCTAAACAATCAGCTATCTTGATGAGTGAATGACAATATCGACCACATCGCTTGATGGCATCGTCGCTCTTGAAGACCAATATCAACTCGCGACGTACAAGAAGATGCCCATCGTTGCAGAACGCGGCGAGGGCGTTTGGATCTATGCGAGTAACGGCGACCGATATCTTGATCTATACGGCGGACACGCCGTGGCCGCCACCGGTCATTGTCATCCGCAGGTAGTCAAAGCGATTCGCGAGCAAACCGACAAACTGCTTTTCTATTCAAATCTGGTTTATTCCGAAGCACGGGCCCACGCTGCGGAGAAGTTGATTTCGATCGCTCCGCAGTCGCTAACAAAAGTTTTCTTCTGCAATTCAGGCACGGAAGCGACCGAAAATGCGATGCGCATGGCGCGCATGGCGACCGGTCGCGAAAAGATTATTACCTTCGGTGGTGGTTTTCACGGGCGTACCGCGGACGCAATTAGCGCAACGTTCCTGGGCAAGTATCGCGAGCTTGGCAGGCCAAACGTGCCCGGGCATCTGCAAGCCGAATTCGGCGACATTGAATCCGTTCGGGCCATTGCTGACGATGCAGTTGCGGCCATCATGCTCGAGCCCGTCCAATCGATGGCCGGCGTGCGAATGGCTGAACCTCCGTTTTATCGCGCGCTTCGTGAACTGTGCAATCAACGCGGAATCGTTTTGATTTATGACGAGGTGCAAACCGGAGTGGGCCGCACCGGCGAATGGTTTTTCGCCGGCAGCGACGCGAGTGCTGGTGTGGTTCCGGACATCATTACCCTGGCAAAAGCTCTCGGCAGCGGAATTCCTGTCGGCGCCTGCCTGGTAATCGAAAAGATTGCTTCACATATTAAAGAGAATGATCTCGGCACGACGTTCGGTGGCGGCATGATCGCGATGGCAGCGGTGACGGCAACGTTGGAAGCGATTGAGAATGACAAGATGCTCGCAAATGTGCGGACAGTTGAATCCTATTTGCGGCAGCGATTGAAAGAGATCGAGCAAGTGGTCTGTGTTCGTGGTCGGGGATTTCTGCTGGGGCTGGAATTTGCCGCCAAGGCCAAACCGATTCATGAAGCGCTGCTTAAACATCACGTGATCACCGGCACCTCGAGCGATCCGAATGTGCTGCGCCTGTTACCGCCATTGTCTTTGGCGAGGGAAGAGGTAGATCTCTTCGTCGATGCGTTGGCGCAGGTGCTGCTCACGCAATAGATACTCGCGGCTCAGCCGCGGCACAGTGCGGTAAGGCTGCGCCTGGCTCTGCCTTACCGAAGAGATAGTACAAGGAAGATTTCGCCGAGGCTGAGCCTCGGCGAAGTTTATAAGCAGGCAGTTAGTCGGAAAGGCAAAGCCTTTCCGCACTGTAAAGCGGCCTAGCCGCACACTAAAAATGCATTTTCTTTCCACGGCCAACCTATCGAGAGACGATTTGAATCAGCTGATCAAATCCGCCGCGCAGTTCAAGAATGGCAACGATCGGTCGAAGTCTTTGGCCGGCCGCTCGATAGCGCTCGTCTTTTTCAATCCTAGTTTGCGTACCCGCGCATCGATGCAGGTTGGGGTGTATGAACTCGGTGGAAACGCCGTGACCCTGGAGCCCGGCGGAACAAGTTGGACGTTGGAACATCGCGAAGGCGTGCTGATGGATGGCGACAAGACTGAACATGTCGCTGAGTTCGTGCGTGTGCTGGGGCGTTATTGTGCAGCGATAGGCGTGCGAACGTTCGCCGCACTTAAAAATTGGGAAGAAGAACGCACGGATTCGATCCTGAATGCGTTTGCAAAATACTCTGAAGTCCCGATTATTAATCTTGAATCGGCAATGCATCATCCGTGTCAGGCGCTGGCGGACATGATGACGATCCGAGAGAAGCTCGGGGAAAGTCGCAAGCGGGTTCTACTAACCTGGGCCTGGCATCCGAAGCCTCTGCCAATGGCGGTGCCAAACAGTTTCGCGCTGGCTGCGGCGCAGATCGGGCATGATCTTGTCGTCGCGCACCCGCCCGGATACGAGCTGGACCAGGAGTTAATGGAAACAATCAGGCATCAGACCGGAGCCACAGGAGGCAGCGTTTCGATCATGCACGACATTGACGCCGCTTTCGACGGGGCGCAAGTCATTTATGCGAAGAGTTGGGGCAGCCGGAACTTTTATGGCGCTTCCGCGGAGGATATCGCCGAGCGCGCGCCGTATCGTGGGAAATGGATTGTTGACGAACAGAAGATGGCAACTACGAACCGGGCTATCTTCATGCATTGTTTGCCGGTGCGAAGGAATGTGATTGTGACTGACCGCGTGATCGATTCGCGCAACTCCGTCGTTATCGACGAGGCAGAAAATCGCCTGCATATGCAGAAAGCAATCTTGAGTAAGCTGCTGGCACATTAGCTTCACGCAAAGGCGCAAAGCAAACAGAAGGCGCAAAAAACAAGATGCCGAGCAAGCTAAACTTTGCGGCTTCGGATTTCCTTGGCGCCTTTGCGTGAAATTAGCTCTTCGCAACGAATAGTCCAGGGAAGAAATTCATGACGAACACCACTGAAGTTGGAAATCAATTACGACTTGATCTTTTGCGCGAAGCACTGCCCTACATTCAGCGCTTCAAGGGCAAGACGTTCGTAGTGAAATTCTCAGGTAAGGTAACCGAAGATCATGAACAACTAATCTCGCTGGCCGAAGAACTAGCTTTACTGCATCAGGTCGGAATCCGGATTTGCGTGGTGCACGGCGGCGGCAAACAACTGAGCGACCTTGCCTTGCGGATGGGTGTCGAACAGACCATCGTCGAAGGCCGCCGCGTCACCGACGACGAGACTTTGGACTTGGCGAAAATGATCTTCGCCGGCAAGATTAATACTGACATTTTAGCCGCCCTGCGCCACAGGGGAATTGAAGCGGTCGGCCTATCAGGCGTAGATGGCAATATTATTCATGCTGAACGTCGCCCGCCGACAGAGATTGTGAATCGCGCAACTGGTGAAAGTGCACACGTAGATTTTGGCCATGTCGGTGACATCGTCGAGATAAACGCACGCCTGTTAACTGTGCTGCTTGACCAGGGATACCTGCCCGTTATTTCTTCGCTGGGGGCGGACGCGGAGGGAAAAGTTTTCAACATCAACGCCGACACCATCGCGGCTGAGATCGCTATTCAACTTCAAGCCGAAAAACTGGTACTTCTTTCCGATGTGGATGGGATCTATCTGCAAGCGGGAGAGCCGAAAACGAAGCTTTCCCGGCTGACCGCAGACGATGCTGAGACGCTCATCAAGGACGGGACGGCAAGCGGCGGGATGGTCCCGAAGCTGCAGAGCATCGTCGGTCTTCTGCGACGCGGCGTGAAGAGTGCGCACATCGTCGATGGCACTTCGCGCAATGCCCTGCTGGCCGAAGTTTTTACCGATCAGGGTACCGGAACAATGATCGTCGCCTAATACCTGCCAGCCTTTTATCGCGAATCCTACAGTCTTATCGATCGAATCCTGGCCTTTTTCCGGCTCATTTCCACCAGGCGATAATCAGGTTCATTCCATTTGCGGCTTGGAGATGACGATATCGTACAGCTCGACGCAGTTTTTTCCTTGGAGTTGGATAGGAGGCTAAGATTTTCGCGCGGACTTTCTAAAAGAAATGCAGGCACGCCAAGCTTGTTTCCCGACCTTAGAGCAATGGCACAGTCATTGCCATCTGCTTCGCCGCGGAGGTTAGACAATGAAAAAGGTATTCGCATTCTCGATGGCAGTGGCGATCATGGCAGCGATCGCGTCGTCGAGTTTCGCTCAGGAATGCCGGCGCCGGACCTATTACGAACCAGCGCGAATCTCCCAAGTCTATTACGATAATTCCAGTGTTTATTACGGTGACCCGCAGGCTTATTACGACTACCGCTATCGACGCAATTTTCGGGACAGGCACCGCGACAAATTGACGTTAGCGGCGGGTACTGCAGGTGGCGCGGCGATTGGTGGATTAGTGGGCGGTAGACGAGGGGCGGCGATCGGTGCGCTCAGCGGCCTCGCAGGATCAGCAGTTTATACTTACAAGATTCGCAATCGAAGATATCGATATTGAGTTCGGTCGTCCCTGAGACGATCGTGGGTTGAGGCCGGGTGGTGAAGGGGAGAGCGCCATTCGGCCTCGATTTATTTGTATACTTGGGGATCGTTTAGCAGCGGCACTTGTGCCGCTTTTTTCAGCATAGGCGGACAAGTCCGCCTTCTAAACGTTCAAACAGGGTTAAGGATAAATAGGGCTAAGGATAAATCAGGTTGTAGAGTTTCTCAGCCCAGTCCTCATCGAGGTTTTGCAGGATCACATATTGTTGTATGGCTTCGTCTCGTTCACCGCGCGCAAGCAAAGTCTTCCCCAGATTGAAATACGCTTTGCCGAAGTCAGGCTTCAAACGAATCGCCTGCCGAAAGGCTTCAAGCGATTCATCGTGTCGGCCCATCGCTTCGTACGCTTCGCCCAGATTATTCTGCGCGGCGGCGTCGCCTGGTTTTAAGGCGGCCACTTGCTTGAATGTCTCCACGGCTTCCCCGTACTTCTTCATTTGCAAGTAACGCTGTCCCAGCCGCTCGTACGCGCTGACATAATCAGACTTCAAACGAATGGCATGTTTGTACGCCTGGACTTCTTCATCGTATTGCCCCGCATCACGGTAGTTGAGCCCGAGAGCATAGTAAGCATCCGCGGCGTTGTAAGGATCGAGTTTGATCGCCTGACGGTAAGCTTGTTCTGCCTCGCGGTACTGCTTCAGGTAATAGTGCGCCAGTCCGATATTGAAATACGACTCAGCCGAGGGACGAAGGTTAACGGCCTTCCTGGACGCTTCGATTGCTTCGGCGTAGTGACCGAGTTTTTCCTTGCAGAAACCTGTCTGGGCCCAGGCCTCGGCATATCCGGAGTCAGCGTCCGTGGCCTGCTGAAAATAAGGCAGAGCTCTTTCGCAATCGTCTTTGGACAGAAAGCTGAGGCCATCGCGAAAGGATTGAACCGCGCGCGCATGCTTATCACGGCTGGTGGCCACGACAAGTTCGCTGAGGGACATGGCTGGAGCGCTTTGCAATTGCGCCGAGCGATGCATTTGCGCGATGCGCTCGGAAGGTATAGCGAAGTTGACGCTCTGGCCGCCGGTCACTTGCAGGGTCGCGACGCCGATTACCTGGCCTTGCATATTTACCACGGGGCTGCCGCTTGAGCCCGGCGAAATTGGTGCCGTGATTTGAATGATGCGGCCAAAGCCAGGAATGTCGCGGACGGCAGAAACGATTCCGTTGGTGACGCTGCCCTCGAGACCAAATGGATTGCCGATGATCACAACGCTTTCACCTTCCTGTGGCGAAGTGCGATCAAGCGAAAGCGGGCGCACCAAATTCGGTGGCACATCAACTTTCAACAGCGCCAAATCGCCTTCGGCGTCCACGGCGAGCACATTCTTGACCTGGAATGTATTGCCCGAGTTCAGATGAACTTCGGCGCGATAAGCTCCTTCAATTACGTGACGGTTTGTAACCACGCGATCGAAATCAATGAAGAAACCGCTGGCGCGTGCCAGTCTTTCGCCGCGTTGATTGAAAGTTTCAATCGCAACAGCCGAAGGTTTAATGCGACGAACGAGATCGGGCAATTCATCCTGTAAGCACGCAGCCGGTGAGGCGAAGCCACAGCCAAGAAGAAGGCAGAAAAGAATAAGAGAGCCTCGGATTCCGGCGAGTTTCACACGACTAACTACTCCCATTTCTTGTCCAGTATACCGCGCGTTCAAGGGTTTTGCGCGGCGGGAGCGGGCGTCTGCTAACATTGGTACGACCGACGCTCTCCCTTACCGTCGAACTACTGCCTCGGAGCGCCAAAGTTATTGCTTGCTTCATCGTAAATCGTTTTCGTCGAACTATGAGAGCCGAAGATCATCACTCCCGTTTCGGAACTGAAGTAATGCTTCTGATCGGCGGTATCGAACCGAAACCACGAGACCGCTCCGTTCGGCCAGGGACATTTGCCCATCCAGTTAATGCGAGAATTGCCGGGAGCAAATTGCAAAGTTACGGGAGTGCCCGAAAGACTTTCACCCAGGAAGAGAACACTGCCGGGCGCAACCAGAAAAATGCCGGCGCCTTCCCAGGGAAGAATCTTTAACCAGGAATTAAAGCGCGATTCGGATGCGTACCTCGCGGGAAACCAGCGCTTGTTACCGATGATGTCGCTGCGCGAAGCCAGAATGCGTTCGCGAATCCGCTTGCGCTTGCTATTTTGAAGAATGATGTAAATCCACAAGGCGACGACCGGAGCCAGGATAATGGCAAGAACGAATAATAGAATGACGATGCCAATGATGGCTTGAACCGAGTCGCTACTCATTGTCTGCTACGTTTGCGGCTTTGCCGCCTGATGTGAGGAAAGGCTTTGCCTTTCCGGCATTATCTGAAAAAACTGGCTGGGGCTATGCCTCAGGGTGACTGCATCCTAACGAGCGATAACTTCTGCAGGCGTGACAGCATTTCTCCCAGCTTCACATCTTCGCTCTTTTTTGCTCGCCGATCGAAAAGCTCAACGATGCCGTCACCAACCTTCTTTCCTACCGTTATGCGATAGGGAATGCCGATTAGATCTGCATCCTTGAACTTCACGCCCGCGCGTTCGTCTCGATCATCGAGCAGAACTTCCAGGCCAGTTTGCTGTAAATCTTTGTAAAGCTTTTCACCCTCGCCGCGCAGCTTCTCGTCTTTGATGTTCGTGACTGTAACAATCACATCGAACGGCGCGATCGACTTCGGCCAGATGATTCCGTCAGCATCGTAATTCTGTTCAACTGCTGCCGAGATGATGCGCTCGACGCCAATACCGTAGCTGCCCATGATAATGGGAACTTCTTTGCCGTCCTGCGTCAGCACAGTTGCGCCCATCGATTCGGAATACTTCGTGCCGAGCTTGAAGATGTGTCCGACCTCCATGGCTTTGTAGACTTCCAGCACGCCCGATTCGCACCGCGGACAAGCTTCGCCGGAATTGACCGTGCGCAGGTCGGCCCACTGATCGACTTCGATGTCACGTTCGATGTCGACGCCGCGGATGTGGTGATCGTCCTTATTTGCACCGGTCGTCATGTTGCGGCGACCTCTCAATCCTAAGTCTGCAATGATTAGTACGCCCTGCGGGTACTTGACGTTGAGGGCTCTACCGGTTGACGCATCTATAATCGACGCGCCCATGGTGGCCTGCCTGGACTTTTCTTTTGCTCCAACCGCACCCAGACTGCCTGCGCTCGCGCCTAGCAGTTCGCGAATTTCTTCCGGGTGGGCCGGACGAACCGCGGTCGCGCCGAGGGCATCCGTGAACTTAACCTCGTGGAGTTGATGATCTCCCCGTAACAGAGCAAGCACCGGCCGAGCTTCACCATCGAGCGTTGCGAAGTAAACTAATGACTTAATCTGTCGATTTGCCGCCGCGCCGCCGGGAAACGTGGTCAAGTCTTCAATAGTTCGCACGCCGGGAGTAGGAAATTGTTCCGGCGCGTCCAGGCCGGCCTCGTCTTTTACCGCTGGCAAGCGCGAAGTTGCTTTCTCGACATTCGCCGCGTAACCACAATTAGCACAACTCACAATAAGGTCTTCGCCCGCCGGAGTTTTCGCCACGAACTCACTCGATTCTGAACCTCCCATCGCTCCTGATGACGCTTCGACGATCGAAAACTGAATGCCGCACCTCGTGAAAATGCGCTTGTAAGCTTCGCGTTGATCTATGAACGAGCGATCGAGACCTTCGCGCTCCACGTCGAAGGTATAAGCGTCCTTCATGATGAAAGTGCGCAGACGCATCAAGCCGGATTTTGGACGCGGCTCGTCGCGAAACTTTATTTGAATCTGATACCAGACCTGCGGCAGTTGCTTATAAGACCGAATCTCGTTCCGAGCAATCGTGGTAAAGATCTCTTCGTGAGTCATGCCCAGACACATATCTGCGCCTTTGCGATCTTTCAGGCGAAACATGTCGTCGCCAATCGCGCTCCAACGGCCTGACTCCTGCCAGACTTCGGCGGGATGCAGCGCCGGCAGGTAGAACTCTTGTCCGCCAATGCGGTTCATTTCTTCGCGCAGGATCTGCATGACTCTCAAAGCGATCCGTTGGCCTAGCGGCAGGTACGAATAGATGCCTGCGGAGAGTTGGCGGACGACTCCGGCGCGCAGCAGAAGCTTGTGCGACACGACCTCAGCATCAGCCGGGTCTTCGCGAAGTGTCGGGATGAAATATTGTGACCAGCGCATTTCTTAGGGCGTGTTTTCCAATTCCTTCGATCGATTCAATTTTAGCAAACGCTCATTCTCGCTTAGCAAATGAGCGAACGCAAATAAGCGCTGCGGCTTGGCCGCCTGATGCGCGGAAAGCCTATGGCTTTCCGGGACGAGCAGCTTTACCCTCGTCGGGGCTCCGCCCCGAATTGAAGGCGAAGCCTTCTATATAAACTGGTCAAGCGCCGCGGAAAGGCAAAGCCTTTCCGCACATCAGGCGGCCAAGCCGCGAAACAAGCCGGCCAATGTTCAATTCAAGCGCGATTCGTTTTGTTCTCGGTTGTTTGCGGCTGTTTGAAGCGTGATGTACCATCGCTTTGCAACTCATTTCGAAAAGCGAGCTACACAAAATGAAGATAGCAATCGCCGCCGATCACGCCGGTTATGAAGAGAAGGAGCAATTGAAACCGCTCCTAAATGAACTTGGAATTCAGTACGAAGACCTGGGCACCGTGTCACCCGAATCTGTCGATTATCCGGACTACGCGCGCAAGGTCGCTGAAGAAGTGGCGCAGGGTCACGTCGATCAAGGTCTTCTCGTTTGCGGGTCGGGAACCGGCATGGCGATCGCCGCGAACAAAGTGCCTGGCGTGCGCGCCGCTGTCGCTTGGACGGAAGAGACGGCGCGACTGGCGCGTGAACACAACGACGCAAACGTACTCTCGCTCGGTGCGCGTGTAACACCAGCCGAAGAGCTACCCAAGATCGTCCGCGCCTGGTTTGCGGCGAAATTCGACGGCGGCCGTCACGCGCGGCGCGTGGAAAAGATTCGCGAGATCGAGCAGGAGGAACTCGCACTCCACGCGAACGGCTAGCCATAGACTTTGAGGAGAAGAGACGGATTTTCCATTTGTCATTTATCACTTATCATTCGCGAAGGTGGATTTGAGTTTGAAGTGCAACTTTGAGGAATGCGAACCTCAAGCGCCAAAGGCGCGAAATATGTTAGCCAGGGGCAAGTGCGAGCGAAGCGAAGCACGACGCCCCTGGATCGATGCGTCAAAGGCCCGCGAGCACTGAAAGTGCGAAATAGAAATCCTATGAACACGCGCGCTATGTCGCTCCTTCAGAGCTCCGTTCAATTTGGTGCGGCTCCCAGGGG
>Ga0137378_10000177_pt1 | contig 42591 bp, 38 predicted proteins | sample SagtaG_21_FD_104813 | JGI IMG/M metagenome (GOLD analysis project Ga0137378, IMG submission 104813) | Vadose zone soil microbial communities from Sagehorn Ranch, Mendocino, California, USA - Sage2_L_60_16 metaG | ecosystem: Environmental > Terrestrial > Soil > Vadose zone | place: USA... | reverse complement strand
CCGGATTCTTTCCAAGCCTTCCAGCCGCCGGCCATCGACCAGACGTTCGTGTAGCCCATTTCCTGTAACACGTCAGCGGCCAGTGCCGAGCGATAACCACCGCCACAATAAAGAATCAGCTCAGTCGATTTGTTCGGCACGGTCGCTTCAATGTCCCGCTCGATGATGCCTTTGCCCAGGTGTTCGGCGCCGGCGGCGTGGGCTTCCTCCCATTCGTTGTCCTCGCGCACGTCGATTAATCGCGCGTTTGGGTCCGCCGCGATGCGCGCCCGGGTGTCTTCCACAGATACTTCGCGAATCCGAGTCTTCGCGTCATCAACTATTTTTAGAAAGCCTTCGGAGTGTTTCATCTGCAGCGCGTTCTCCTTCGTCGAACAAGAGTTCTTAACATTTGGGCCACTAAAACAATTACCCGGTCGCGACCGCTCCCGGTTCTGTACCAAAGCCCTCTCTTACCGTCGGGCGTCTGACACTTCCTTCTTGCGCCCTCAAACCGGTTGAGCACGCGCGCCCGATTGGGTCGCGTGTCGGTAGCCCGCGCGTCAGCAAGGGCTAGCTTAATACCACTTACTCTCCTGAGCCCCAATTGGCTCAATCACAGGCAAACGATTATAATGCCAGCTTTCGAAAAGCATTAAAAGTCATGTAACGCAACCTGTTAAGTTGCGAAAAAAGTTCGCAAGTTAACAACTTGCGCCACATTTCGTGTCGGAGAGGAACCTCCAAAATTGGCTAATGAACAGTTTGAGGTAACGGTCATCGGCAGCGGGCCGGGCGGCTATGTGGCCGCGATTCGTGCCGGACAATTGGGTTTGAAAGTCGCGATGGTTGAGAAAGATAAGCGGCTGGGCGGCACTTGCGGTCTGCGTGGTTGTATCCCAACAAAACAATTGCTGATGTCGGCGCATATCTACGAACAGATGCAGCACGCTGCCGACTTTGGCGTGCAGGCAACTGAGATTCAACTCGCTTTTGCCGATGTGCAAAAACGCAAAGACAAAGTCGTGATGAAGAACGCCAAGGGCGTTGAATACCTGATGAAGAAGAACAAGGTGACGGTATTCAAAGGCACCGGTCGTTTGGCCTTGCCCGGCAAAGTCGAAGTCACCGGCGAAGACGGAACCAAACAAACGATTCAGACGAAGAACATTATCATCGCCACCGGCTCAGTCGTGCGTCCGATTCCAGGGTTCGAAACTGACGGCAAACAAGTCGTCAACAGCGATCACATTTTGGAACTTGCCGAGGTTCCCAAGTCCTTGATCGTCATGGGCGCCGGCGCGGTCGGCGTCGAGTTCGCTTCCGTCTATTCACGGTTCGGCGCGGAGACGACGATTGTCGAGCTGCTGCCGAGATTAGTTCCGCTCGAAGACGAAGAAGTTTCGGCTGAACTCGCCAGGTCGTTTCGCAAACGCGGAATCAAATCCCAGGTCGATACGAAACTGGAGAAGCTTGAAAAGACAGACAAAAGCGTCGTCGTCACCGGCCAGACTTCAAAGGGTGAGGCGGTAAGATTTGAAGCCGAGATGTTGCTGGTCGCCGTCGGTCGCATGCCTTTTACCGAAGGTCTCGGCCTGCAGGGAACGAAAATCAAAGTCGAAAAAGGTTTTGTCCGGGTCGACGAGTTTCAACAGACTGGTGAGAAGGGCGTCTATGCCATCGGCGATGTAGTGCCGACGCCGCTGCTCGCTCACCTGGCGTCAAAGGAAGGCATTGTCGCGGTCGAGCATCTCGCCGGCAAAAACCCACGGCCGATCAATCTGCGCCTGGTTCCTAGTTGCACTTACTGCGATCCGGAAGTTGCTTCTGTCGGTTTGACTGAAGCGAAAGCGCGCGAAGCCGGCTACGACGTGAAAGTTGGAAAGTTTCCCTTCAGCGCGTCGGGAAAAGCGCGCATCATCGGCGAAGAAGAAGGCTTTGTGAAGGTCGTCAGCGAAAAGAAATATGACGAGATTCTCGGCGTGCATATCATCGGCCCGCATGCAACTGAGTTAATCGCCGAAGCGTGTGTGGCGATGCAGCTTGAATCAACTGCCGAAGAGCTGGGCCGCACGATGCACGCTCACCCGACGGTTTCCGAAGCCGTGATGGAAGCCGCCGAAGGTGTGCACGATATGTCGATTCATATTTAAGTCCGACAAACTTCAGTTTGTCGATTTCCGCAACCCGACGTCAAACTAAAGTTTGCCGGACATTCCAATGATGGCTGAAAACCAGAAACCACGAAACGAAAATCGGAAAGGTGGACCGCGTCGTCGCCGTCCCGGCTTTCAAATGCGCATCAGCACGAAGTACGCGCCGCGCAAGCCTGTGGAGGGTAAGCCGCGAAGTTGCATTACGGAGACTTCGTTGACTAACGAGCAGATGCTCGAGCTGTATCGCTATCTAAGACTCACGCGGCTCGTCGAAGAACGCATCGTCAATCTCTATCGCCAAACAAAAGTAGTCGGCGGTGTTTACAGATCGTTAGGGCAGGAAGCGACCGCCGTCGGTTCGGCTTATGCGCTGCGCCCTGATGATTTCATCACGCCGATCATCCGCGATCTGGGCGCGATATTCGTTAAAGGGATTCGGCCGCGCGAAATCTTTGCCCAGTACATGGCTAAGGCATGGGGGCCTTCCGGCGGCAAGGATCTGAACGTTCACTTTGGCTATCTCGACAAGGGTTTCATTGGGCCGATTTCGCATCTGGGTGACATGATTCCGGTGATGACCGGGATCCTGCTCGGTGCCCGCATGCAGCAGAAAGACATCGTCGGTCTGGCCTACATCGGCGACGGTGGGGCCAGCACCGGCGCGTTCTACGAAGGAATGAATTTCGCCGCCGTGCAGCGCCTGCCGCTAATCGTGATTGCCGAATACAATCACTATGCCTACTCAACGCCGACGAACCTGCAGACAGCGGTTCGAAATCTGGCTGAGCGGGCGGCAGCGTTCGGCATTCCCGGTTACATCGTTGATGGAAATGATGTGATTGCGTGTTACGAAGTCACCAGGCAGGCGGTTGATTATGCTCGCAAAGGACGCGGCGCGGTTTTGATCGAAGCGAAGACTTACCGCCGCAAAGGTCACGCCGAACACGACGATCAGCGTTATATTCCGGCCGGCGAGATTGAGTATTGGGAAAAACACAACGATCCCATCGACAGGTTTGAACGATTTCTTCTCGACCAGAACATCGCAACGAAAGAGAAGCTCGACGAAACTACGGCCGATGTGGTCCGTGAGGTCGACGAAGACTCCGAGTGGGCTGAATCCTCGCCGATGCCCGAACCGGAAGGAGCAGCATATGGAGTCTTCGACAACTCGACTGTGCCGCCGGCGTTGCGACCGAAGGTGCTCGAACCTTAGCTCGTTTAGAGGCAGGGCAATGCCCGCCTCTAGAAAACGATGGTCGCTTCAAATGCGAAAGCTGGAATGAAGCATTCAATGAGCCGGCGAAGCTGGCGCCAGAATTTAGCCCAGGGTGGAATGAGCGCGGCAAGCGGAATCCTGGGTAGCGAATCCATTTTTCATTCAGCCCGCTTTAGCGGGCGAAAGAATCTGTTGCTCGCTAAAGCGAGCTCGAGAATTTTTTTGGCAACATTACCCGGGGCCGCGCTTTGCTCCACTTCGTTTCGCTCCGCTTGCCCTGGGCTAAACTCTGCCGCCAGCTATGCTGGCTCGTTGGTCGGCAAACTCTAGAGAATGATGGCAGTAGCTACGAGAAAAGAACACAAGCTCGAACGCCCACCACGAGGTGGCCTGGCCACGATGGTCGAGGCGATTCGCCAGGGTATCTGGGAAGAGATGGAGCGCGACCCAACCGTCTTCCTGATTGGCGAGGACGTCGGAGTTTACGGCGGCGCGTTCAAAGTCACTGATGGCTTGATCGATCAGTTTGGTAAAGAGCGGGTGATTGATACGCCAATCTCGGAAGCCGCGATTGTCGGCGCCGCGTGCGGCGCAGCTTTGATGGGCATGCGGCCCGTCGCTGAGTTTCAATTCATCGATTTCATTAGTTGTGGTTTTGATTTGCTTACGAACTACGCCGCGAAATGCCGCTATCGCTGGGGCGCCAATATCCCCGCAGTGTTTCGCGGACCTTGCGGCTCGGGAGTTCGAGCAGGTCCGTTTCACTCGCTGAATCCGGAATCGTTCTTCACGAACACGGCAGGCTTGAAGATTGTCGAGCCTTCGACTGCCTACGACGCTAAGGGTTTGATCAAAGCGGCCATTCGCGATCCCGATCCCGTGCTTTATTTCGAACACAAAAAACTTTATCGTTTGCCGCGCCTGCGCGAAGAGTTGCCGAGCGATGATTACATTGTCGAGATCGGCCGGGCGCGCACCATGCGTGAAGGCCGCGACCTTTCGATCATTACTTTCGGTGCGCAGGTTCTGACGGCGCTTGACGCCGCGCAGGAATTGGAAAAGGAAGGTCTCGACGTCGAGGTGATTGACCTGCGTACCCTGGCGCCACTCGATAAGGAAGCGATTCTGGCAAGTGTGAAAAAGACCAGCCGCGCGCTCGTTTTGCACGAAGCATCGTTGACCGGCGGCATCGGCGGCGAAATCGCAGCGATCATTTCACAGGAAGCTTTCGAATGGCTCGATGCGCCGGTAGTGCGAGTGGCTTCGCTCGACACGCCGGTGCCGTATTCACCGCCGCTTGAAGATTATTATTTACCGCAAGTGAAGGATGTGCTGGACGCAGCACGGAAACTAGCGGCCTACTGAGATCGATTCGTTTAGAAGGCGGACTTGTCCGCCGACGATCGTGATGCCGGACAAGTCCGCGTCTAAACTAAGGAGGAGAACACGGATGCCGATATATTTAATCGAGCGAGAAATTCCAGGAGCGGGGGACATGTCCCCGCAAGAACTACAGGCGGTTTCGCAGAAATCTTGCAGCGTTTTGCAGAATCTTGGTCCGCAGATTCAATGGCTGCACAGTTACGTCACGGAGAATAAGATCTACTGTGTCTATATCGCGCCCAATGAAGAGATGGTCCGTGAGCATGCGCAGCAGGGTGGATTTCCGGCGAACCGGATCTCTGAGATCAGGTCGATGATCGATCCGACGACGGCTGAAGCGAAACAGCGATCAGCGGCAAGCTGAAGATCAATTCGTTTAGAAGGCGGACTTGTCCGCCTCAGCGAAACGCCGGACAAGTCCGGCGTCTAAACGAGAATTCCTGGAGTCAACATGGCAACTGAAGTGGTAATGCCGCAGATGGGCGAGTCCATTGCGGAAGGAACAATAACGAAATGGCTAAAGAACGTCGGCGATCATGTCGATCGTGATGAGCCGTTGTTCGAGATTTCAACCGACAAGGTTGATGCCGAGATTCCATCGCCGGCCGCGGGGACTCTAACCGAAATCAAATTCAAGGAAGGCGAGACGGTCGAGGTGAACACAGTTGTTGCGGTGCTGGACGGTGACGGAGCAAAACCGGCCGCTCCCCAGACGAAAGAGGAAAATGCTGCGCCTGTCATCGAGACGAAAGCCGCGCCACCTGAACCTGCAAAAGCTGAAGCTCCAGCCGCAGTCGAACGACCGAAGCCGGTAATTACTACCGAACCTGCACGTACGGCTCCGAGCCCGCCATCCCACAAGACAGAAATCAAGCCACTCGTGAAGAAGACTGAACCTGCACCGCAACCAAAACCGTCTGTGCCTCCGCGTCGCGACGATGGCGGTGTGCGCAGCGCTGAAGAATTGCGTCGCACGAAATCGAGCCCGCTGGTGCGCAAGATTGCTGAAGAGCACGGAATCGATATCAAACAACTCGAGGGTACCGGCATGAGTGGCCGGGTGACGAAGAACGACATCCTCAGTTTTATCGAGTCAGGCGCGCCACCTCAACCCGGCACAGCACCGATCAGCGGCGGACGCGCACAAGTTGCGCCTCAACCTACACCCTCGCTTGGCGTACCTGGAACACAGCAGGTTCCCGCGATGAAACCTGCCGAGGGCGATCGCGTCGAACAGATGGGGGTGATGCGGAAGAAGATTGCGGATCACATGGTGCTTTCGCGCCGCACGTCCGCGCACGTCACGACCGTCTATGAAGTTGATGTGACCAAGGTCGCGAAGCTTCGTGAAGAGAATCGCGACTCGTTCCAGGAACGAACCGGCACCAAGCTGACGTTCATGCCCTTTATCTTCAAGGCGGTGACCGACGCAATTCGCAAGTTTCCAATTTTCAATGCGCAGGTCAGCGGCGATCAGATCATCTACAAGCGTGATATCAATCTTGGGATGGCGGTTGCGCTTGACTGGGGCTTAATCGTTCCGGTGATCAAGCGCGCCGACGATCTTTCAATCTCGGGTCTGGCACGCGCAGCAAACGATTTGGCTGATCGCGCGCGCACAAAGCAACTGAAACCTGATGAAGTTGCCGGTGGCACGTTCACGATCACAAATCCTGGCGTCTTTGGCGGCTTGTTCGGCACTCCGATAATTAATCAGCCCCAGGTGGCGATCCTCGGGGTGGGCAAGATTGAAAAACGCGCCGGGGTCCTCACAACGCCCGATGGCGAAGATTACATTGCGATTCGTTACATGGTGTACTTCGCGCTCAGCTTCGATCATCGAATCATTGACGGCGCCGATGCGGAAAAGTTTCTGGCTTATATCAAGGAGCACCTCGAGGCTGCACAATTCGCGATTTGATTGGTCGCGTTTAGACGGCGCACTTGTGCGCCGCACGCTGAGAGCGGGACAAGTCACGCCTCTAAACGTCCTGCGGTTTTTCACAATAGTAGTCTGCTCTGTTGCAATCGCATAGCAAACAAATAATTAATTTTTGCTATCTGACGCTTAGCCGTGCTTTCCGGCCTGATCCCTCTTGACTTGCTTCCATTGATCGGTACTATCAGCGCAGTTGATGCGGAATACCCGTCAATGAATTGTACTTTTTAGAGGCCCTGTCTGCTGTAAGAAGCGGACAATGCGAAGCGTGAGTGTGCATATTCAACCCACGTAAACCCGACGCCGCCTTTTGCGCCGTCCAAAACCAATTAAGGAGTGTAACCATGATCATTAACTTGAGAATGTTTCGGTCACTTGCGCTTGCCTTCGGTCTGGCGCTGACACTTTCCCCATTGGCCCTCGGACAAGATTCAACTCAAACCAAGACAAATACAGCTTCGACCAGTGCTCGGTCGGTTACCAGTGGTGAAAAGATGAAGATCAAGGGCGTGGTCGTGCGGCGTGATGCTGACACGTTCACAGTTCGCGATCTGAATGGCGCCGACACGATTATTCGCCTTACCGATAAAACTTCGGTCAAGACTAGTGGCGGCTTCCTGCGCAGCGGGACCAATTATGGTCAGACCAACATTCTTCGCGGCCTCAATTTAGAGGTCGAAGGCCGCGGCGGCTCGAGCGGTGAGCTGATCGCCGACAAGGTAAGGTTCAACGAATCAGATCTGCGCACGGCGCGAGCGGTTGAGTCGCGCGCCACGCCACTGGAAGAGCGGGCCACCGTCGCGGAAGGCCGGATCAGCGAAGTTGAGCAAAACGCTCAGAAACTTTCCGGACAACTCGACGAACTCGCTGCCGTTTCGAACGCCGCCCGGGGCGGAGCTAAAGCAGCACAAGCAACTGCCGATGCCGCCGTCGCCGGCGTCAATTCAACTAACGAACGCATCTCAGCGCTTGACGATTATGTGCCGCAGGAAACTACGGCAGTGAACTTCCGTCTGGGCAGTGCGATGCTGAACGCTGACGCCAAATCCAAGCTCGATGCGATCGCGACCAAGGCTCTTAACGCCAAAGGCTATGTGCTCGAGGTGACGGGCTTTGCAGATTCAACGGGCCGCACTGAGCGCAATCGACAGTTGAGCCAGCGTCGCGCCGATGCCGTGATTCGTTACATGGTTGAGCAGCATCAGATTCCGCTGCGTCGAATCATCACGCCGTACGGCTTTGGCGAATCGAATCCGATTGCCGATAACAAGACGCGTACGGGTCGTGCTGAGAACCGTCGTGTCGAAGTTAAGGTTCTGGTCAACAAAGGTCTGACGCAACCCGCGCCGGTGATGAATCCGGGCAGCGGACAATAAGGCAGCGCGAGTTTCTGACTTGCGTGCCTGGTAATAAAACGGCGCAACTTAAAAAGTTGCGGCATATTGCCAACGATCATGCCGCCAGATGGCGTCAAATAAGAGCTTCGCCAGCAACGACGTGGGCTGGCGGCATGAGGATTGGTTAATGCATTCGGATAAAGCGAAGAAATATTTTGGGCTGGCGCTGTCTACGGCGCTGGCTTTATTTTTGTTCGCCGGAACTCTTTTCACTGCGTCTGTTACTGCGCAGAACCGCAAGCAACTACCGCCACCACCGGCCGGACCGCAATTAAGACCGAAACCGACGCCGACACCCACACCTACTCCCGAGCCTGTCTACGAAGTTCTTCGCATCAGCTCGAATCTCGTAGTAGTACCGGTATCGGTCACCGACCCAAACGGCCAACCGATGCTCGGTCTGAAGCAGAACGATTTTCGGGTGACCGAAGAAGGACGCCCACAGGAAATCGCACAGATGGGCGATCCCGAGCAGGTGCCGCTGGACATCGCAATCCTGATTGATGTTTCGAGCAGCGTGAGCGAGCGCTTTGCATTCGAGGAACAGGCGGCTACACGCTTTCTCAAAGAGGTTTTGAGGCCAACCGATAGCGCAACAGTCTACGCGATCGATCGCACACCACGCCTCGAACAAGCACGCACAACGGCCGACGTTGCCGCGGCGAAGTTAATGAGTATCAAGGCCGCCACCGGTCCCAGCCCGACAGCCTTCTACGACACGGTGATCGAGGCGGCGCGTTACCTTGCTAAGAACACGCCGGAACAACACCGTCGCGTTCTCGTGGTTATCTCGGATGGTGAAGACAACTTCAGTAACCGCGTGCGTGATTCAGCAATCGCAGCATATCGCGCCACCGAATCAGACGATGATTCGTCGGCCGCTGGTAGAAAGCGAATCCGCGCCGCGTCGGAAGCTGCCTTGCAGGAAGGTCATCGAAAAGCGCAGGCTGAAGTGCAGCGAGAAGTGCAAACCGCGAACGCCGTCTTCTATTCCATTAATCCAAGCGGCGAATCATACAAGTTGAACCTGATCAGCACGCGGGCGCAGGAAGCGATGCAGCAGCTCGCCATGGCGACTGGCGGATCGGCATTTGTTCCCACAGGAACTACGGCACTGGCCGGTGTGTTCAATCGCATTGAGAACGAACTTCGCGCTCAATACTTGTTGCAGTACTATTCGAATAACAAATCAGCGGGGAATGGCTATCGTCATATCGCCATTACCACACCGACTCAGCCGCAGTTACACGTGCGCGCGCGCGAAGGCTACTACCCCAAGGCCAAATAAGCAGCGTAGGCATGTTGGAGCGCAGGCATCCTGCCTGCGGCGTTCGCTGCATCGTCGCTGCTTCATCAGTTACAATCACATAATGCAAAGCGACGCGCCGCCTTACACGGACGAGCACATCATTTCTTATCCTATCGAATACATCGCGGGCATCGATCTCTACAATGCCGGCGAGTTCCATGCGGCGCACGACGCCTGGGAAGAACGATGGATGGGCCCGGTTACGCAGGACGAGAAACTTTTCCTCCAGGCAATGATTCAATCAGCAGTAGCCTTTCATCATTTACAAATTGACCGGCCTGGTGCGGCACGCCGAATGTACCTGATGGCCAAAGAGAAATTTGCGCGCCTCGGCCATAAGGTTTTTATGTCGCTGGATCTCGAAGATTACCAGGCACAACTTGATCGCGCGCTCTCGTGGTTGTTAACTGTCCCTGACCCACACGAACTTGAGCAACCGAACCTGCAACCTCCCCTGATCAGATTGCGGCCTGGGGTGACAGTCTGCGAATAGATCTATCTTTTTCAGAATGAGAAGCATCATTAAAACGCTCAATTTGCTGCTTCTTGGCGCCTGGTTGGGCGCTGCAATTTTCTTCGGTGCCGCAGTCGCACCCAATCTTTTTGACGTTCTGCACGGTGCTAACCTGGCAAATGCCAACGAAATCGCCGGAACGATCGTCACACGCTTGCTGGCCATCATTAACCGAAGCGGTTTTGAAATCAGCCTCTTTGCGATCGTAACCGGGTACTTCATTTCGAAAGGTGAGAGCTGGCTCGCGCGGCTTATCGAGATGATTTCGCTCGCGATTGTGGCTATCATGACCGGCGTCAATCAGTGGGTGCTGTCGCCACGAATGCTGGCGTTGCGCGCGTCAATACAGTTACCGATCGATCAAATCGCGCATGACGACCCGCGGCGTCTGACGTTCGACCGTTTGCACGGTTATTCAGTAAAGATGATGGGCGCGGCAATTATTGCCGGCTTGGTAGCATTTCTAATCATGGCTCGGCGTTCCAGGTCAGTAACCCGACCGTGAGGGAGAGCGTGTCAGAAGCCCGGCCGTGAGGGAGGGCGTATCGGGTCAGTAGCCCGACCGTGATGAAGGGCCTATCGGGTCAGTAGCCCGGCCGTGAGGAAGGGCGTATCGGGTCAGTAGCCCGACCGTGAGGAAGGGCGTATCGGGTCAGTAGCCCGGCCGTGAGGAAGGGCGCATCGGGTCAGTAGCCCGGCCGTGAGGGAGGGCTCAAAACAGAGGGCAGAAGGCAGTAAGCAGGAGGAGACAGTCAGTACCACCTGCGTGAGCGGGTGGGTCATCGGGTAAGTAGACCGACCGTGCCCCTTTTCAATCTTAAGGAAGACTAACTAGTGGAAGTCATCGAACATCCTGATCGCTGGCGCGAGCGATACGCGGCGTGGAAATCAAAACACTCCAGTGCGCTTGAAAAACTTGACCGCTACCCATTTGTTGAAAACAAGCGCGCTCCTTTTACGCCGGCGCGTCGCGCTTTATCCATGATTAATCTCGCGGTGGTGTCCTCAGCAGGCGCTTACGTCGACGGCACCGATCCATTCGACACGAACGCTGCCGATGGGGACGTGACTTTTCGCGAGATTCCCAGCGAGATAGACCTTGGCGACTTGCGGTTTTCGGCTCGCGGTTACGATGCCAGCTTCGTCCAGCAGGATCCGAATGTCCAGATCCCGCTTGACCGGTTGTTCGAGTTCGAATCCAATCGCGTGATTGGTCAGGTGAACTCTACTTTTTGGAGTTTCTGTGGGTTTATCCCTGATGCCGGCCGCCTGGTCAGTGAAATGCTCCCCAAAATAGTCGAACGCCTGAACCGTTATGAAGTCCAGGCCGCCCTATTGATTCCGGCATCGCGCCTCTGTCATCAGTCTGTCGCTTTGGCGGCGCGCGCAATTGAGCAGTCTGGGGTTTCGACAATGATGCTCGCCGTTGACCGCGATGTGACCGAAAACGTTCGCCCGCCGCGCGCCGGTTTTTACCGCGGGCAAATCGGCAGCGTCGCTGGTCAGCCAAACTGGCACGAACAACAGCGAAGAGTTTTGGACGAAGCTTTGCGCTGGATCGAGCCGATGGACCAGCCCGGAATCTCAAAACTCGTAGTCGAACTCGAAAGTCAGGTCGAGGCAGCGCGCGGCGAACGATAGTACCGACAGTAGCCCGACTGTAGGAGCGTTTTCCATCGGACGATTGCATGACACGACGCAGAATCCTCCTGACCCTTCTTGCAATCATCGCTGCGCTGGCTCTTTACCTCGTCGCCTGGCCTGTTCCTATCAAACCCGCGGCCTGGACTCCGCCCAAGGAGCCCGAACTCACTGGGACCTACGCACAAAACTCCGAACTCTCAAAGATCGAGCGTTTGCGTGTTGATGGTTTCGCGCCGGAAGATGTGGCCTTCGACAGTCAGGATCGAATCTATTGTGGCATCGAAGATGGCCGCATCTTTCGTTTGCAACCCGACGGAACCACGCCGGCGATTTTTGCCAACACTCATGGTCGACCGCTGGGATTGATTTTCGATCAAACCGATAACCTCATCGTTGCAGATGCAATCAAGGGTTTGCTCTCAATTGCTCCCGACGGAAATCTCACCGTATTAACGACGCAGGCTGAAGGAGTGCCGTTCCGCTGCACTAACGATCTTGACGTAGCTGCTGACGGGACAATTTATTTCACTGACGCTTCCTCCAAATTTCCGCTTACCGAACTCAAAGCCGACGTGCTGGAGCACCAACCCAACGGCCGTTTGCTGGCTTATGATCCACAAACCAAACAAACACGCGTCCTGCTTCGCGATTTGTACTTTGCTAATGGCGTGGCCGTGGCTCCGGATAAGTCTTTCGTTCTCGTTAATGAAACCGGGACCTACACAGTACGCCGCTATTGGCTGAAGGGATCAAAGCAAGGTCAGTCGGAAATCTTCATCGATAATCTACCGGGTTTCCCAGATGGCATCTCGTCAAATGGCCGAGATACGTTTTGGCTGGCGCTGGTTAACCGCCGCGATGCTGCGCTTGACGGCTTGATGCCACACCCGTTTCTACGAAAGGTTGTGTGGCGCCTGCCAACATTTCTGCAACCGAACATCAAGCGCTATGCCTTTGCGCTCGGGCTCGACCTGAACGGGCGCGTCGTGCGAAATCTTCAGGACCCTTCACCGCAATGCTTCGCCCAAATTGCTAACGTCGTCGAGCACAAAGGCACGCTTTACTTTGGCAGCATCGGCGAAAGCGCGATCGGCCGCATGAAGATGACAGCCTCAAACCGGACTGGTGAGACTGCGAGACTTGGAACCCGCCAGACAGGCCAGTCTGGCGCCTTGTCCAAAAAGTCAGCAAAAGCGGACAAATGACCCCAGCACAACAATTCAGAGTCTAGGTCAAGATTCAGAGGGTGTGATTGTCGAGATCCTTACTTAACGCAGAGAACGCCAAGGTTTTCGGAGAGGACGCAGAGAAAGCTATCCTTTGCGTTCCTCTGCGAATGCCTCAGCGCCGTAAGTAATGCCAAACTTCATTGCGGAGTCGCTGTCGCAAATCTGTCTGTAGAACACCGTCAGGATTGTTCCAAAGCGACGACGTGTACACTGGTGCCTGGAATAGGGCGGCAATGCGTAGTGCCGGTAAAATACTAGCCGGTCCTTGCCGGAAGACTCCGAGCGCGCGTGCCGGATCAGATCATCGGTTCTACGTATCTAAATGTGATTCCTGAAACAACATCTGTCGAAGGTTTCGAACGCTATGTGGGCGGGAAATGCTTGTTCGACAGTCGCGGCGAAGCATGGCGGGACATCAAAGCCTGGATCGTCGCGCTGCCGCCTATAGTAGATACGTTGCACCTTCCGTCCGTCAGTGAACCATTCCTCGCATGGACCATGTCGGGTGAGGTCGATTTCAAGGAGCGGGAAAACAAACGGCCTTGGATCACTCATCGGATTAAGAGAGGGTCTTTCTTTCTCACGTCGGGAGGTGCTCCCTACGATTGCCGCTGGAAAGTGGTGACGTCGGAGCCGTTTGAATCCATGCTGGTGTTCGTCGAGCTACCGCTCCTTCAGCGCGCTTTGGAAGAGGTCTTCGGAGCTGATGCGGCTCATGCCCGACTGCGGGACGTTTCAGCGTTCACCGATGTTGCTTTGGATTCGTTGATGGCAGCGTTACGCGATGAACTGATGCACCAACAGGCGAGTCCTCTGTTCGTGGAGGGCATCGCCCAGGCAATCGCTATCCATCTTGCTCGAAACTACGCCGTAACGGGCGAAGAGTTGCACAGCGGTAGTCCGTCACTTCCTGGTTACAAGGTTCGACAAATAACAGACTGGATGGCTGAACACTTCGCTGAAGATCTCAACCTTGATCGACTAGCGGCTCAAGTCGGTTTAAGCAAATTTCACTTTCATCGTCTGTTCAAGCGTGCCATGGGCGTTTCACCTTCGCGCCATCACATTAATTTGCGGATGAACGTCGCGCGACGACTGCTGCGCGAAACGAAGAGGAGCGTTGTGGCTGTTGCCCTGGATGTTGGCTACGCAAACCCCAGCCGTTTCGCAAAGCTCTTCCGCAGAGAAACCGGCTTGTCCCCGAGCGACTACCGTCGGCAGCGTTGACCTCCGCTTCGGAATATGCGGGCACTAGCCCGACCGTCAGGGAGGGCTCTCAAGGTTATGGCGATGAGACGGGGCACTAGCCCGACCGTCAGGGAGGGCTTCCCCAACCCTTAGAGTGATGAGAGACTTCGATGACAATGAGTTTCCGCTCGCGTACCTGATCACCTTCAGGTGTTACGGCACGTGGTTGCATGGTGACAGGCGCGGATCATATCGCCGCAATTCTCGCTTGTTGTCCGGAGTATCGAAGATTCCGTCAAGACCCAGGCTGGCGAGTGCCGAGCGTCGACAATTCAAGCATTCTCCCCTAACACTAAATAAGAAGCAGCGCGCTACAGTCGAGCAAGCTGTTCGAGACGTGTGCAAACATCGCAGATATCGAATGCGCGCAATCAACGTCAGAACGAATCACGCTCACTCAGTTATTTCGGCGCTCAGTCTTCCTGAGCCGATTCTGGATGCTTTCAAGTCGTATTCGACCCGAGCCTTGCGAGCCGCGGGGTTGTTGTCAGTCCAGATCAAACCGTGGGCGCGTCATGGAAGCACAATTTATCTCTGGAAGGAACGAGATGTGGAAAGAGCAGTAGAGTATGTGCTGCTGGGGCAGGATCATGAATTCAAGCTTGTTTGAGCCTAATGTGAGCCCTCCCTGACGGTCGGGCTAATGCCCCGCTATTTCAGAAGCTCGGTCGCGCATGTTCCGTAACTGCTTTGGCCTGTACTTCAGATGCTGTCCTCTCTTTAAGGTCCTGTTTGTGACCTTAAATGATTCGCGTTAACTGCCAACCACCACTCGCGCGCCGCTAGCTCGTGGAATTAGCCCGACCGTTAGGGAGGGCTCAAAACTGGCTGCAAAGGAGCCCCCCTAACGGTCGGGCTAGTGCCCCGCATGTTCCCGAGGCTCTCAGCAACACACTTTTATCCAGGCTCGCGGTTTCGAGCAATATCGCGATAGGTCGAGCAAGAACACCTGCGACGACCAAGCTCACGCGAAGTAAAATCGCTCCGAGCTTTGAGTCAGAGACAGGAAAGCATACAGAGCGTAGCTCACTGAGCAGCGCAATACATGCAAGGCAGCGGCTGGCAACGAAAGGCGAGGGAGAGCAACATGCGAGTTGGCATTCTGGGTTCGGGATTGATGGGCGGCAAGCTCGGAACGATCTTCGCGCGTGCCGGACATGAGGTGGTATTCAGCTATGCGCGCAGCAAAGAAAAGCTGAAGAAGCTCGCGCGGGACGCTCATGGGAACGCGCGGGCGGGCACACCGAGTGAGGCCGCGCAGGAAGCGGACGCGCTATTGCTCGCCGTGCACTGGTCGCGAATAGAGGACGTGCTGAATCAGACAGACGATTTGTCGGGCAAGGTGATCGTAACCTGCTCCCTCCCGATGAATGATGACAACACCAAGCTCGTGGTGGCGCACACCTCGTCGGGCGCGGAGGACCTTGCGAGGATGATTCCAAAGGCTCGGGTCGTCTCCGCGTTCAACACTGTGCCCAGCGAAGTGCTTTTTGGTGTCTTTGATTCCCGGCGCAACGCCACTAAACCCAGCCTCGTGTACTGCGGGGACGATTCGAGCAGCAAAGGGATTGCCGCTGAACTAATCCGCGACGTGGGCTTCGATCCTGTGGATGCTGGTGCCCTACGGATTGCCCGATATACCGAGCCGTTCGCGCTGCTCGTCGCCCAACTGGCGTACGAAGGAAGAGGAGGCCCGGAACTGGCTTATAGGTTCGAGCGGTTTAGGAATAGGATGACCAAGTAGGAAAACATCAAGCGGAAGTCGTGGGGGTGAAAGTGTGTTGCTGTCATCGGGGCATTAGCCCCGACCGTAAGGGAGGGCTCAATGAGTGTCATGCAAAGAGCCCTCCCTTACGGTCGGGCTAGCGCCCCGCTCTCCAGACTGGTAGCGACACACAATTACCCCACTACCCAAGTGGAGGAATTCAGAAATGGACGTCAAAAGAAGTGGCTCACAGCCTTCCGGCAAAGGACCGGACGAGTATTTTACCGGCGCCGTACGCATTGACCCCCTGTTCCAAGCACCCGAGCCGGCACGCGTGCTCGGCGTCAGTGTAACGTTCGAGCCCGGCGCTCGGACAGCATGGCACACGCATCCGCTCGGGCAGACCCTGATGGTCACCTCCGGATGTGGGTGGGTGCAAAGCGAGGGTGGCCCGAAAGAGGAAATTCGGCCGGGCGATGTGGTCTGGTGCCCGCCGGGTGAGAAGCATTGGCACGGAGCCACTTCAACCACGGCGATGACGCACATCGCCATCTTGGAACACCTTAACAGCAAGACCGTCGACTGGATGGAAAAGGTCAACGACGAACAATACCAAGCTTGATGAGGGCGAAAACGAGACATGGGAGCACATATCATGCACAACGCGAAAGCTTACTCCGCCGCCAGTGAGACATCGCCGCTTGCCCCGGCCACGATCCCGCGGCGCGATCCTACAGAACACGACGTAGAGATCGAGATCCTCTTCTGTGGCATCTGCCACTCAGATCTCCATTCGGTTCGTAACGAGTGGCGCAGCCTCATGCCCACCGTATACCCAATTGTCCCGGGCCATGAAATCGTCGGGCGTGTCACCAACGTCGGCTCGGCAGTTACCAAGTACAAGCCTGGCGACCTCGCCGCGGTCGGCTGTATGGTCGACACGGACGGTACCTGCCTCCAGTGCAAGGCTAGCCTTGAGCAGTTTTGCCCGAACTTGACCCTTACCTTCAACTCACCGGACAAGCACCTCGGAGGCGTCACTTATGGTGGCTACTCCGATAGCATCGTCGTCGATGAACGTTTCGTTCTGCGCGTTCCCTCCAACCTCGATCTCGCCGGAGCCGCGCCGCTGCTCTGCGCCGGGATCACAACATACTCGCCCATGCGCCACTGGGGCGTCACCAAGGGCAAGAAAGTTGGCGTGGTCGGTCTCGGCGGACTCGGCCACATGGGCGTCAAGTTTGCTCATGCGTTCGGAGAGCACGTCGTCGTCTTCACCACTTCGCCTGACAAGAAGGAAGACGCGCTCCGCCTCGGCGCCGACGAAGTCGTGCTCTCTCGCAACACCGACGGGATGCAGAAGCACGCCGGCAGCTTCGACTTCATTCTCGACACGGTCTCCGCCGATCACGACATCAACGCCTATCTCAACCTGCTCGGCCGCGACGGCAACATCACACTTGTCGGTGCACCCCCGAATCCTCTCGCCGTTTCGGCGTTCGCCCTCATCATGGGGCGCCGCAGTCTGTCCGGATCTAACATCGGCGGCATCGCGGAAACTCAGGAGATGCTCGACTTTTGCGGCGAACATAACATCACCGCCGACGTCGAAGTCATCCCCATCCAGAAGGTCAACGAAGCCTATGAGAGACTGCTCAAGTCCGATGTGAAGTATCGTTTCTCCATCGATATGGGTTCTCTCAGGATCTGAATAACTCGCGTGACATTCAAAGGAGCAATAATGAAAAAGCGCAAACTTGGAAACAGTAATCTGGAAGTCTCGGCCGTCGGGCTTGGGTGCATGGGAATGAGCTTTGGTTACGGTCCGGCTGCCGATAAGCAGGAGATGATCTCTCTGATCCGATCCGCCGTCGAATGTGACGTCACGTTCTTTGATACCGCTGAGGTTTATGGCCCGTTCACCAATGAAGAACTCGTCGGCGAAGCGCTTGCGCCCTTTCGTGGGCAGGTGGTGATCGCCACCAAGTTCGGATTCAAACCTTCTCCCACTGACCCATCGAAGTGGACTGAGGTGGAGAGCCGGCCAGAACACATCAAACAAGTTGCTGAAGCCTCGCTGAAACGACTCAAGGTTGATGCCATTGATCTATTCTATCAGCACCGCGTTGATCCGAACGTGCCCATCGAAGACGTGGCAGGGGCAGTGAAGGACTTGATTCAACAAGGCAAGGTCAAGCACTTCGGTCTTTCCGAAGCCGGAGTGCAAACGATCCGGCGGGCGCACGCTGTTCAGCCTGTGACAGCACTCCAGAGCGAATACTCGCTGTGGTGGAGACGCCCTGAAGAGGAAGTGTTGCCGACGCTTGAAGAACTCGGAATCGGGTTCGTTCCTTTTAGCCCTCTGGGTAAAGGCTTCCTCACCGGAAAGATCGACGAAAACACTACGTTCGACAGTTCCGATTTCCGCAACATCGTTCCTCGCTTTACCCCAGACGCTCGGAAAGCCAATCAAGCCTTGGTTGATCTGCTGCGCGAAATCGCAGAACGGAAGAATGCGACACCTGCCCAGTTAGCGCTCGCGTGGCTCCTGGCCCAGAAGCCATGGATTGTTCCAATCCCAGGCACCACTAAGCTGAATCGCCTGGAGGAGAACATCGGAGCAGTTTCAGTCGAACTTACCTCAGACGATCTCCGTGAGATCGATAGCGCGGCCTCAAAGATCACGGTGCAAGGGGCCAGGTACCCCGAAGAGCTGGAGCGAAGGACCGGTCTCTGAGCGGAGGTCTGATATGAGCAATAACATCGAAGGAAAAATCGTCGTCATCACGGGTGCGAGCAGCGGGATGGGCGAGGCAACCTCACGGCTTCTCTCTGCGCAGGCCGCAACCGTTGTATTGGGTGCGCGACGCGCCGATCGCATCCAGTCACTGGCAGACGAACTAAACGGCAGCGGCGGTAAGGCACTCGCAATAACGACGGACGTCACTCATTACGATCAGGTTAAGAAATTGGTTGACGCAGCCGTGCAGACGTTCGGGCATGTCGACGTCATGATCAACAACGCCGGGCTGATGCCGAGCTCGCCACTCGAACGCCTCAAGAGAAAGCGTTGCGCTTGACCCGCTGACTTAAACCTCCTCATCACCTTCTCTCGCAATCTGGTCGGCTGATGTGAATTCTCCGCTCGGTTGTTCTGATACTTCTGTTGGAGGTGGCCGTCGATAACGGCGACGGCTGAGTGCCGCAAACTGTGAGGGTATTACGCGCTTTCGACAAAGAGGCGGAGGAATTCTCACGACTCGCGATCATCAGGAGTGAGTCAGGTAACGCATCGTTCCTTCAACCTGATTGTCGCGTTTGACCGAGGGAGCGATCAGGAGGGAAATACCCCTGGACGTGGGATCGCTGAGTCAAGCTTTCATCACTTCGTGGATTATAACTGGGACATTGCAAAAGGGTGCCCGAGCTTTCGAGGAACCACCTGGCTATGAAATCAGAAGAGACCCTCGCAGGCTTATCGACATAAAGGCCTGTGTGCGGAATGCGGCGCTATGGTTGGCGCCATCGCCTGATTCGGGTTAGAAGAGAATTTCAATGTTGCTAGTGCTGGAGATTATTGTAACTATCGTCGGTGGCCTGGCTTTGATTTATCTGATCGGCGATCGGACGTTCTCAGCTCCACGCTATCGTGGTCCAATCACAAATCACTTCAATGGCGGAAAGTTTCGCAATCTTGAGTCTCCCGAACGGAAGGGTTTTATTGATTTCTTGCGCTGGCAGTTGACCAACAAGCGTGGCCACTGGAACAAGTGGACAGACTCTCAATCAGGATCTGTGCCGGCACTACGCTTAAATGGTAAAGACCTCCGAGTTACGTTTATCAATCATGCTACCGTGCTGATTCAAACCGAAGGTCTCAACATCCTTACCGATCCGATTTGGTCCGAACGTGCTAGTCCAGTCAGTTGGGCAGGGCCGAAAAGACATAGATCACCCGGACTCCGGTTTGAAGACTTACCGCCAATCGACATCGTACTCATCAGCCACAATCATTACGATCATTTAGACATCAAGACGCTTGTTAGGCTGAGCGCCGTGCATCAACCACGCTTTGTAACCGGCCTTGGGAATCGCGCGTTCCTTAACGTTCGTGGAATTAAAGTCATTGATGTTACCGAACTTGATTGGTGGGACGCCGCGAAGATTTCCGAAGAACTCAGTGTGACCTGCGTGCCGGCTAAACATTTTTCCGGGCGTGGGTTGAGCGATGGCGACGCTACGCTTTGGTGTGGTTACGTTATTGAAGTGTCCGCGGGCAACGTTTACTTTGCCGGCGATACGGGCATGGGCAGTCATTTCCTTGAAATCAAAAATCGATTCGCACCACTTCGTCTCGCGTTATTGCCAATCGGCGCCTATCTCCCGAGATGGTTTATGCATCCAGTCCATTTATCGCCCAGCGAAGCGATCGAAGTGCACCATCTATTGGAGCCGCGCGTCAGTATGGCAATACACTTTGGAACATTTGCGCTTGGCGATGACGGCGAATCTGAACCGGTGCTTAAACTTCGCGAGACCTTAAATAACAAAGAGAAGGGTGATTTGTCTTTCTGGATATTGGAGCATGGCGAAGGACGGGACGTGCCCTAGCTAAGAGGAAGGAACGTGCGAGTAACGCTGATCGAATCTATTGACGACGGCCAATAGACACAGTGACGTGAAGGAGCATATTGTTGGGGGCATAAAAGAGATGCCTGAGAACATTGAACTCACAAGCGAAGTAGATCGGCGCAATTCCGAGATCTGCAGGTTCACTTCAGCGCGAACACTCTATGTCGGTACGAAAACCGTCACGAATGTGGACGAGGCCAAAGGACTTCCACTCGCCGAGAAACTGATTTCCCTACCGGGGGTAGTGAAGATTCAACTTATTGGACATCTTCTGGTAGCCACTAAGATGTCGGACAAACAATGGAGCGAGGTTGGCAAGGAGATCGAGGCCGTTCTCACTGCATACTTAATCTCGGGCCTTGCCTTAACACCTGAAGAAATTCACGATCGAATGATGCTGATCGGTAGAACCACGAGGGAGAAGATTCAATATCTTATTGAGACGCAGATCAATCCCGGCGTCGCGGAACATGGTGGAGCAGTCCAGATAGTGAACGTCGAAGATGACAGTGTTTATTTGAGGCTCCATGGCGGATGTCAAGGATGCGGCGCCGCAGATTTCACTCTCAAACAAGGTATTGAGACGATTATCAAACGAGCGGTGCCGGAAATTAAACAGATCGTAGACGTTACTAATCACAGTGCCGGTACTAATCCCTTTTATCGACGAACAGAGCGTGGAACTTCTACCAGCTAAAGACGCTGGCGAAGGAAAGTGATTAATTCCCGTGACTGGCTGGTGGGACAAGCAAATCCTAAGAGCTGATCATCTGGCCGCAAAGTCAAATGGCTCAAAGGAACTATTGGCGTTCTACTCACACTTACTTCGAGCGCAAAAAGAAATCTACGAATTCCTGCGTAGCCGTAAAGGTTGGCTCCCATCGGGAGACCTGAATGGCGACATACCAGTGATTTGCGACGCCTTGCCTGGCTTCCTGAAAGCGGTTGCGGACTATGGACCAGAGACTCTCGCTGCCGAAGCGCGTGATTTGTCAGCGACAAACTACGACGTGATTAATAAGATGCTCATGAATTATTGGCTCGGCCCTTCAGACATACTATTTTTCGCGAAGGCATTTTTACAGCCTTATGCCCGCTGGTTGGCTGAAACCGGAGCCCAGGTTCTTGGACGAAACTTTATGGGCAGTGAACGTTCCTGTCCCTTCTGTGGCGGGAACCCTCAGGTCAGTTTTCTTCAGAGCAAAGAGACCAATGCTGAGAGCGGCAATCGGGACCTGATTTGTGCGACATGTCTCTCATCATGGGAATTTCGCCGAGTAGTCTGTGCTAAGTGCGGCGAAGAGCGACCTGCGAAACTGGGATACTTCCATTCACCTGAGTTTGATCATGTCAGAATTGAGGCTTGCGACAACTGCAAGCACTACATCAAGGGCGTCGATCTTACCCGTCTTGGGCTCGCGGTGCCTCTTGTTGACGAAATAGACGCCGCGCCTTTGGATCTCTGGGCACGTGAGCACGGCTACACAAAGATAGAATTGAATCTCGTTGGTGTATGACGGAAAGGTTTCCAGAGCCGCCGCAATGGCCTAACCGAACTTAGGGCGTGAAAGAAAAGGCACGCTATAGACACCATGGGCACACATATTTTTTCAATATTTTAGACTAGGTGATTTCTAGCTTTCAGAACAACTGAGGCGCGAAGCCACCCCGCTTTCGCGACCTGCGTATAGAGAATAAGGGCTAGGGATAAGCCGTTTAGGCTCGCCCCAGATCGCTACGTTCCCCCGTCGTGGGACGAACCCCAATCTACATTTCTGATTTCAAAGGAGTGGTTTGTGATGGAAGTCTCAAGACGAACCTTCATTAAGACTACTTTGATCGGAGGCGCGGGCGTTACTGTTTTTGGTTTCAATCTTGCCCCAGTCTATGCGCAAACGCAGGGGCTCAAAATCGCGCGCACTACGGAGACCCGGAGCACCTGCCCGTATTGTTCAGTCAGTTGCGGAGTGATCATTCACACGCTTGGTGATAAATCAAAGAATGCCACACCACAGGTCGTGCACGTGGAAGGCGATCCCGATCATCCGATCAATCGCGGAACGTTGTGTCCGAAAGGCGCTTCGCTAGAACAGGACATCCTCAACGATCGTCGTCTGCTTAAACCTCAGGTGCGGAGACCAGGCGCGACCGATTGGGAGGACATCTCCTGGAACGACGCGATTAATGAGATTGCGCGTTGGACCAAGAAGACGCGCGACGCCACGTTCATAGATAAAGACAAGGACGGTTACACAGTTAACCGTCTTGAAAGCATGGGATGGATTGGTGGATGCACTGATACCAACGAGCTGAATTTTCTCGCCGTCAAAACAATGCGCAGCCTGGGGGTCTGCTATTTCGAAACGCAGGCCCGGGTTTGACACGCTCCGACGGTCTCCAGTTTGGGGCCCACCTTCGGACGCGGCGCAATGACCAACGGCTGGATCGACATCAAGAACACCGACATGATGTTGATCATGGGTGGAAACCCGGCCGAAAACCACCCGTGCGGTTTCAAGTGGCCGGTCGAAGCCAAGAAAACGCGCAACGCGAAAATGATCGTAGTCGATCCGCGCTTCACGCGCACGGCGGCGGTTGCGGATCTCTTTCTGCAAATACGGGCTGGTTCTGACATCGCCTTTCTGGGCGGCCTTGTCAATTACGCGATTCAGAATAATCGGATCGCTAAAGACTACCTGGTTAACTATACGAACGCCGCCTTCGTTGTTAAGGATGGATTCAAACTGCCTGAGGATGGCTTGTTTTCGGGGTTCGACGCCGGAGGCGCGACTTACGATAAGGCGACATGGAACTATGAAGAAGGCGGCAAGGTTGGATCGAAAACTGAAGGTTTCGGAACAGCTGCGGCCTCTTCAAATAAGACATCGTCGTCCCAGGCTGGTTCAAATCCTTCCACGCCTTCAAAGGGGAGTAATGCTCTAGGGGGTGGACACCAGGCTGCTGGGCCAGTCGGTGCAGCGGCACAAGGAGGACCGAAGCCTCCGCCAATGCTGCCGCCGAATGTTGCTTACGATCTTTCATTGCAGCATCCGCGCAGCGTCTTTCAACTTCTGAAAAAACAATATTCGCGCTACACACCAGAGATGGTTGAGCGCATTACGGGTATTCCAAAAGATCAATTCATCAAGGCCGCGGAGCTCTTTACCTCTGTTCGCAAAGACGGCGACATGAAAAAGGCCGGTACGATCATCTACGCCGTGGGCTGGACGCAACACACGTTCGGCACGCAGATCATTCGTACCGCGGCAATCCTGCAACTACTGCTGGGGAACGTAGGTCGCGCCGGTGGCGGAGTGAATGCGCTGCGCGGTCATTCGAATATCCAGGGTGCCACAGACATGGGTGGAGTATTCGATATCTTTCCTGGCTATCTGAAGATTCCACAACCTTCGGACATTGATTTGGCGACTTATCTAAAGCGCACGACTCCGACCGCGTCAAAACCGACTGAGTGGGATTCATATAATTACTGGTCAAATACACCGAAGTTCACGGTGTCATTTCTGAAGGCCTTGTATGGCGATTCGGCGAAGAAGGAGAACGACTTCAACTTTCAGCATCTTCCCAAAATCGATCGCAAGTTCTCGTGGACTGACCTTTGGGATGAAATGTACGCCGGTAAGGTGAAAGGTCTTTTTGCGTTTGGCATGAACGGTGTCGCTATAGGCCCTAATTCGCGGAAGAACATCGAGGCGTTGAAAAAAGCAGACTGGCTGGTCGTGTGCGATCTATATCCGGAAGAGACGGCGGAATTTTGGAAATCTCCCGGAATCACAAAAGACGACATGAAGAAAATCAATACGACCGTCTATCGTCTGCCGGGGGCTGGCTTTGCTGAAAAAGATGGAACGTTCGTTAACTCGGCGCGCTGGCTGCAATGGAAGTACGTTGCACTTCCGCCACCGGGCGAAGCAAAGGTCGATCAGGAAATCCTGGCGCGCATCTTCTTGAAAGTGCGCGAGCTCTATCAAAAGGAAGGCGGGAAACTCCCCGATCCTATTCTCAACCTGAGCTGGGCTTACACCACTCCGCAGAATCCTTCTCTGGCTGAAGTCGCCAGGGAAATTAACGGTAAGGCTCTTGCCGATCTGACTGACCCGACGCAACCAGGAATAACGATCAAGGCGGGCCAGCAATTACCCGGCTTCGCTTGGCTCCGGGATGATGGCACGACCGCTTGCGGCAACTGGCTCTACTCCGGCTCGTGGACCGAAGCCGGACCGCAGATGCAACGGCGAGGAACCGAGGATCCTTCAGGTCTTGGCATCTATCAAAATTGGGCCTGGTCCTGGCCCGCCAATCGTCGCGTCATGTACAACCGCGCCTCCTGTGATCCATCGGGCAAGCCCTGGGATGCTGAACGCAGACAAGTTTGGTGGAGCGATGCGCAGCAGAAATGGGTCGGTAATGATGTTCCCGACTTCAAAGTCGATTCGAAACCGAGCGATCACATGGGTCCGTTCATCATGAACCCGGAGGGCGTCGGCCGAATCTTCGCTCCGCTTGCGGCCTTCGCGGATGGACCATTTCCGGAACACTACGAACCGGTGGAGAGTCCGATCGCAAATCCACTGCATCCAAATCAATCAAACAATCCCGTCGCGAAGAAATTCAAGTCGGACATGGATAAGCTTGGCACGCCCGCCGAAGGTTTCAATGTTGTCTGCACGACCTATCGTCTGACTGAGCATTATCACTACTGGACGAAGAACAATCCGATGAACGTGCAGCTTGTGCCCGAACCGTTCGTTGAAGTTCCGGCGCAACTCGCCGACGAGATGGGAATTCATGGCGGCGAGAAGGTAAAGGTGACCAGCGCGCGCGGCCACTACATCGCCAAAGCGATGGTAACCAAACGCATCAAGCCCATGATGATCGACGGCAAGAAGACTTACCAGATCGGCGTGCCGATTCACTGGGGTTATCGTGGTATCGCGGAAGATGAAGGCAAGACCGCACTCACTCCGACAAATCAACTTTCGCCGGCCGCGATCGATCCGAACGCCTACACGCCAGAGTTCAAAGGTTTCCTGGTAAAGATCGAGAAAGCGTAGAAAGGAGGGCATGAGATGAGCAATCCACAAACATTTCAGATTCAGGAAATCTCGGCCCATCCCGGATCAGTGCCCGGTCAAGGCACGCAGCGCGCAGTCGAAGTCTGCAAATACATCGATGTGACTACGTGCATTGGTTGCAAAGCATGCGAAGTCGCATGCGTCGAGTGGAACGATCATCCGTTCAGGGAAACGACTTTCGATAACACTTACCAGACGATGCCGTCGACGGAGTGGAACTATTGGAATCTGATCAAGTTTGCTGAGGACGAGCGCGATGGCAATTTGATGTGGCTGATGCGTAAAGACCAGTGCATGCATTGCGAAGATCCCGGCTGCTTACGTGCCTGTCCGGCTGACGGAGCGATCATCAAGTATGAAAACGGAATTGTCGATTTTCAGCAGGAGAATTGCATTGGCTGTGGCTATTGCATTTCGGGTTGTCCTTTCGACATTCCAAAGTTCAATGAGAAGACGAAAAAAGTTTACAAATGCACTCTCTGCTCTGACCGAGTAGGCGAGGGACTTGAGCCCGCTTGCATTAAGGCCTGCCCTACCGGTTGCCTGCACTTCGGTACGAAGGATGACATGGTGCAGATCGCCAACACGCGAGCCAAACAACTGCGTGAGGAGTCAGGATTTGCCGATGCCGGCGTTTACGATCCGCAATCTATCGGCGGCACCCATGTCATATATGTTCTGCATGACATCAAGCGTCCGCAACGCTACGGTCTGCCCGCGAATCCGGTCATACCTCCCAGCTATACGTACTGGAAGTGGCTAGCGAAACCTACGGGATTGCTTATGGCCGGCCTCGGGCTGCTCGCAGTGTTCTTCCATCGCGTATCCGTTGGACCAATGCTGCCGCAGCCGGAGGATCCGGCGCCTATTGAACGACAACCCGATATCTTGGAAGCGAAACGAAAGGAGCAGCCATGAGTGCCTTAGTCGAACGCTTTGACCAACGCGCGCGGCGCGAAGCTGATCGCATCGGCAGCACCGTAGTCCATCGCGGCGAGTTGTTGCGTCATCCCGTTTACACGCGAGTACTGCACTGGTTGGTCGCGATCTCGTTCATCTTATCGCTGCTCTCGGGCTTTGCGATTTACTCGCCGACACTTTTCAAGTTTCTAGCGCCGCTGTTTGGCGGCGGGCCACGGACGCGCCTGCTGCATCCATGGTTCGGTCTCTTCTTTAACATCTTCTTCCTGTTTCAGTTTCTCAATTGGCTCACGCCCATGCTCTGGACCGAAGTGGACACTCGCTGGCTTAAACGCATCAAGCGATACACGACCAACGAGGATAAGGTTGAGCCGCCAGATGTTGGGTTTTTCAACGGTGGCCAGAAACTCTATTTCTGGGCGATAGTTTTAAGCGGATTGCTCTTCCTTATCACCGGATTGTTAATGTGGTTTGATGACGTCGTGCCGCGCTGGATTGTTGCCGTGAGCTACGTTGTTCATGATCTCGCGGCCCTGCTAATGCTGGCGGGATTCATAATTCACATCTACGAAGGTACCGCAGCAATCCCCGGCACATTCCGCGCGATGACTAACGGCACAGTTACTCAGAAGTGGGCCTGGACACATCATCCAGCCTGGTACAGAGACGTGACCGGACGTGATCCCTCCGAAGACCTTGAACGCGTGCGCCGTCGTCAAGCTGAGCGAGCACGAACTCTCGAAATGTGGGAGCGCCAGCAGGATGAGCGCGAGAAAGTTCCCCCGCCGACTACCGGAACTTAAAGGCCGGTAATTAGCGAGGCGAAGTCTATTCAAATAATGAACTTCGCGCTATTCCCGTCAAATTTCCTGGAAAGGAATCACAGCCATGACTCAATCTCAGCGCTTCGCGATTGCGCTTGTCCTCTTGCTGGGGTCATTTTCATTTGCGCGGGCACAACAAAGAACGACTGAAGACACGCGAGCAGCCGCTGCGATCGGCAGAACGAATAGCATTGCAGCCGATACGAGAACGTCGGACGCCGAGAAGGTAAGCGGCGACACGAACCTAATGAGTGCCGATCCGCTCGTGCGCGTGCTGGTCTCGAAAGGTGTGTTAACCGCCGAGGAAGGCAAAGTAATCATGGCCAGCGGAACCCTCGGCGAACAACGGGATCGTCTGGCGATACTCCTACGGAATAAGGGGTTGATTTCCGCTTCTGAGTTTGAAGCCGTGCGGAGCGTCGCTTCCGACTCAACTGCTTCGGCATCTACCACGATGGCACCGGCGCGCGAGGTTACTAATGAAACAGCAAAGAGTGGCACTCCAGCACAAACGCCTGCCACGCCAACGAAGATCGCAGCCGTCGCACCGATTCGCCTGCTCGGAATCGACACGCCGAAGAGAGAAGGGCTGATACCTGATATCAAACTGGGCACCGGCGCGCGTCTGAAGTTATACGGCATCTTTAAAACCAGCATCATCCACGATTCTTCATCTCCGCTGGGAAATGATTTTCCATTGCCTTTGCTTGCCGGGGACACTGGGCCACATAGTTCGCCGGAGTTTCATCTGAGGGCACGCGGCTTGCGCCTCGGCGCGAACTTCGAGTGGCTTGACCCGGCGCCGAAGATGGTTATCACCGGAAAGATTGAATTTGATTTCGAAGGTAACTTTACGCGCGTGAACAATCGCAACATCTCTTCAATTCGTTCCAGCCAGCCTTCGATTCGTTTGGCCTGGGTACGCATTGACCGAAGATTCAATGACAAGACTTCGGCCTTTGCACTCTTCGGGCAGGACTGGTCGCCATTCGTTTCGTCAACGATGCCGAACATGATCGAGAATACAAATTTTGGCGGGCTGGGTTATGGCGCGGCTTATGAGCGCATTCCGCAGGCGCGCTTTGGTTTCAATTTCAAGGTAGGCGGCTCGCGCTCGCTACAGTTCGGACCGGAAATCGCCGTTGTCGTGCCGGCCTTCGGAGACTTGCCTGCGAATGTTGCCGACCAGCTGGGATTTGGTGAACGCCAGGGCACGGACTCGCAGCAACCCGGAGTTCAGGGTCGAGCCGTGCTTCAATGGCAACTGGACAAAGCCGAGAACGTGGCGCCCGCGCAATTGATTGTGAGCTTCGAACACGCGAAACGCACTGCCATTGTCACGAAGGCGAACGTGCCCGCTCCATTCGCAACAGCCTTTCCGAGCGGCGCGGAAGTGAGCAGCAACAGCGCCGGCTATTCAGCCGAGTTTCAGTTGCCCACACACTTCGTAACGGCGGTTGGCAAGTATTACGCTGGTTCAGATCTTCGTTTTTACTTTGCCGGTCAGCTGCTCTCAAACTTCAATGACACGGCTGGATTGACTTCGACTGCTACGGCATCCTCGATCGATGGGGCATCGATGGTTATGTTTGGTTTCCTCAACGGCGTGCCGACCGTCGCCCCGCAGCGGCCTGTGCGCGGTCAGGGTGGGTTCATCCAACTCGGTTTTCCGTTGTCTCGGATCTTTGATGCAGATCCGAAAGGCCGCAATGCCGGCTGGACCGCATACCTTTATTATGGCTACGACCAGGCGACAGCACGCGATGCGCGACGGTTTGGACCTCGCGGCTCGAGGAGTGATCTATTCTCGGGCAACATTCAATATAAGTTGAATCAGTGGGTCACGTTCGCCTACGAGCAGGGATACTATCGCACGCGCGCAGCGAATCGCGCGGGTGCTTTACCGTTCTTTCGTGGTATTGAGAGCTTTACGACGCACAATATTAGATCGGAATTCGCGGCGATCTTTTCCTTTTAGTTCAATCGTGGCACTAATCAAATGGGACTTCACAGACCTAAAGTAATCGCGATTAGCGGCTTTTCATCCAATGTTGGCAAGACAACCCTTGTGTGTGAGCTGCTGCGTCGCTTGCCAGGTTGGGAAGCCATCAAGCTGACGCGCGGTCACTATCGTTCATGTGGCCGAGATCCAGCAGGGTGTTGCGTAAGCGATCTACTGCGCGCCGACCCGGTAATTCGGTCGGGCCGCGAAGCTAACTATCAAGTGGGAAAAGATACCGGGCGCTTCTGGGATGCGGGCGCGTCGAATGTCCATTGGGTAATTGTCAAGGACGAACAAGTAGAGCGCGGAATCAAGGAAGCGCTGGCGCGGGTCGAAACGGACGGAGTGATAATTGAAGGCAATAGCTTTCTTGATTACCTTGCAGCCGACTTAGCCGTGATGTGTGCTCGCTCCGAGGGCGGCAAAGTAAAGCCGTCCGCGCGGCGCGCATTGCTGAAAAGCGATGTGTTATATCTTTCATCGATTGACGCAGACGGGGTCGCGGCACGAAAGCAATTCGACGAATGGCGTGCGAGCCTCACGATAGGTCTAGACTTCAACGGCCTGCCAATTGTGACACGCGAGGATTTTCCACAAGTCGTCTCACGCATATATCAATTGGAGAAGTTGGCAAAGCCGATTTCTGCGTTCTCCACCTCTCCGTGCTGAACGAAGCAATCTACGAAGGCTATGTCAAAGAAATTAGTACCCTGCTGGAAAGTTCTCCAATCGCTGCCGTTCGCCACCCGCGCGAAACTAAGGGATTTGACTATCGTGTAACGGAGTTATCAGGAGCGGAGTGCTGCGATCCAAAAACCAACTGCTGTTAGGTTTCACAATTCACTCGGAGTTAGCGAACAAGATGGGTGGTCTCATCTCAGACTTGTGGCGCTGACAAATTATCGTGCAAGCCGCGACTCTTCATTCAATGTGGATGAGCGCTGTGTTAATCGGCGGGACGTTTTTCGCGCTGGCGTGGTTGGAACGTCGAAGGCCGCTGCGTCGTCACACGGTTGAGCCTAAATTTAAGCGAGAGGTTCGCAATCTTTCAGTTGCCGCCGTTGGGGCCTGCGCGCTGCTGTTAATTGAGCGGCCGGCGATTCTTCCGATCACCCAATTTGTTGAAGGGCACAGGTGGGGCCTGTTGAAACAGTTGCGATTATCCTGGTGGCTGGAAGTTGCGCTCGCGGTAGTAATGTTGGATTACACCCTGTACGTTTGGCATTATCTCACGCATCGAGTTCCATTTCTTTGGCGATTTCATGTAGCTCATCATGTCGATCTCGACCTCGATGCTTCGACGGCCCTGAGGTTTCATTTCGGCGAGTTGGCGCTTTCAGTGCCGTGGCGTGCGGCTCAGGTGATCATCATTGGCGTCTCGCCGATCGCGTATTTGGCGTGGCAGACATTTGTATTTCCGTCGATCATGTTTCATCACTCGAACGTCGAACTGCCGATTCGTTTGGAACGATGGTTCAACCGCTTGATCGTCACTCCGCGTATGCATGGCATTCACCATTCGATTGTTGAAGCAGAAACAAACTCGAACTGGTCCAGTGGACTGACGATCTGGGATTGGCTGCATGGAACGCTCCGACTAAATGTGCCGCAGAATGAGATCACAGTCGGCGTTCCGGCGTACCGTGATCCCGAAGAGGTGAAACTCAAAGAGGTGTTAGCACTGCCATTCCATAAACAACGTCCGAGCTGGGAATTTCCTGATGGCGCTAAACCTGTTCGCGAGATCACTGTGGACGCGAGCAACCGTTTACAGCCATGAGCTAACTTAAAATTTTGACATGAGTCCAACTTCAAATAATCCGGCAGCCGTGCTTTCGATCATTATCCCGACTTTCAACGAGGCTGGCTGCATCGATCAGACCCTCGATGCAGTGGCGAAGATACCCGAAGCGGTTGAAGTAATAGTCGTTGACGGCGGCAGCCGCGATGAGACCGTTCAGATCCTTCGCGAACGCGGGGTGAGATTGCTTACGTCTGAGCGAGGGCGTGGTGTACAGATGCATGCCGGCGCGCGTGCAGCGCAGGGAAAGGTACTCTGGTTTCTACATGCCGACACTGTCCCGCCGGCCAACGCCCTCGAACTAATCGACGAGTCGCTAAGGAATCCGCATATAGTTGGTGGCAACTTCAATGTTGATTTCGATAGCCGTAAACTCTCAGCGCGATTTCTCTGCTGGTCCTATCGGCAACTACGAAGTCTCGGACTCTCTTATGGCGATTCAGCGATCTTTGTTCGGCGCGAAGCATACGAACAAATCCGCGGCTTCAAGCCCCTTCCGATTTTTGAGGATTTGGATTTCGTTCGACGCTTGCGTAGCGAAGGGCGTTTCGCGCATCTGCCCGCTGTGGTTACAACCTCGTCACGGCGTTTTGAAGGACGAAGCTTCGCGCTGACACTTGCCAGGTGGACGTTTCTACAGATCCTTTATTGGATTGGTGTGAATCCACAAGCTTTGAGCGGATTTTATGTGCCCATTCGCAACTCGAAATTCTAAACTCGGATGTCTCGCAGGAGATCTCAATGGCTTACTACGAAGAAGATGAACTGGAGCGCTTCTCTGAGATTGGCAAACACCGTCCTGACCTTTTCGAGAAATTCATGGCCTGGTATCAAGCCTGTCAGGAAGAAGGCGCGCTGTCGCGACGCGAGAAGGCACTCATTGGTTTGGCAGTTGCGCACGCGTTGCAGTGTCCTTACTGCATCGACGCCTTTTCGCAATCGTGTCTGGAAGCCGGATCGAATATGGAGCAAATGACCGAAGCCATTCACATGGCATCTGCGCTGAGAGGCGGGGCCGCGCTCATTCATGGCTTGCAAGCGCATAAATCCGTTAAGCGGGTCTCAATGTAATGTCCAGCGTCCTACCGGTCATTCAGCCTGCTCTACAACCGCAGCCGCGCACTGATGTTGATTTCGACGAGCAATTGGCGGCACATGGCATAGAGTTGCGGGCAGCGACAGTCGAGTCCTTGCAGGTCAACGTCGGCAAGCTCTGCAATCAGGCATGCAAGCACTGCCACGTGGACGCCTCACCGGCGCGCACAGAGATCATGACGCGAGAAACTGCGGAAACTGTTATCGATGCGGTGCGCCGCTTTCACATGCCGGTGGTTGACATCACCGGCGGTGCGCCTGAGCTGAATCCTTCTTTTCGTTATCTGGTTCGAGAAGCGCGAGCTGCAGGCGCGCGGGTGATTGTGCGCCACAACTTGACGGTGATGTTCGAGGCGGGTCAGGAGGATTTGCCTGAGTTCTTTCGCGAGCATGCGGTCGAGGTTGTTAGTTCACTGCCTTACTTTTTGGAAGACCGGACAGATGCTCAGCGTGGCCAGGGAGTGTTTAAGAAATCACTCATCGCGCTCCGTCGTTTGAACGCAGCCGGTTATGGAAAGGCAGGAAGCGGACTCACACTAGATCTGGTCTACAATCCGGTCGGCGCGTTCCTGCCGCCGCCGCAGGCTTCAATCGAGGCAGACTTCAAGCGCGAGTTGATGAACCGCTACGGGATCGCGTTCAACCATCTCTACACGATCACTAACATGCCGATCAAACGTTTCCTCGACTATCTGCGCCGATCCGGAAATGAGGAGCGCTATATGCGCAAGTTGGTGGAGGCCTTCAACCCCACTACTGTCGATGGATTGATGTGCCGAAGTCTTGTAAGCGTGGATTGGACCGGGAGACTTTACGATTGCGACTTCAATCAGATGCTTGAGCTAGGCGTCGCTCCTGAGTTACCGCAAACAATTGCGGATTTGGATCCGGCAAGGTTTGCTCGCCGGCGCATCATGACCGGCTCGCACTGTTTCGGCTGCACGGCAGGGGCGGGGTCAAGCTGTGGTGGTGCAGTCGCTGTTAATAGTTGAAGCGCTGCCAGGCGATTCTGGCAGTCAAAAAGGTGCATGGAAAGTGAAATCAAAATTTCAAGAAAGTCGCAAATTACCTGTCCGCAATGTGGATTTCAGCAGGAAGAAGAGATGCCCACGGATGCCTGCTTGTTCTTTTATGAGTGTGCTGCCACACTCGCCTTAAGCCACTGCCAGGAGACTGTTGTGTCTTCTGTTCGTATGGCACAATAAAATGTCCATCCAGACAGCAGCCACAATCTTTGAATGAACAACCCATTAGGTAGATAGCAGTTCTACATAAGCCTGAAAGAGGGAAACAATCGTGAAGCTGTTGACCGCGTTCTTTCAAACAATCGTTCTACTCTCAGTGTCGATGGCCACACACTTACAATCGACTACTATGCCTATGCGCGCGACACCAATCGGAGTCGGGGATGTTGCTCCTGATTTCACGCTCGAAGATCAAAGCAAGAACAAAGTCGCACTTTCTGACGCTCGGGGTAAGAGGCCGGTGGTGCTGGTGTTCTATCGCGGTTACTGGTGACCATTCTGCGCTCGGCAGTTGGCCGAGCTACGATCGCTGTTGAAGAAGGATGAGAACGTGAAGCTCTACGCGATCAGCGTGGATGCGCCGGATGTCAGCAAGAGCTTCGCCGAGAAGATCGAGTCCGACGGGAAGGGTAAAGTCAACTTTCCGTTGCTCTCCGATCCAGAACACAAGATCATCGACGCCTACGGACTGCGCGATCCTGCTTATGAAGGGCAGAAGGTCTATGGCATCCCACATCCCGCCGTTTACGTGATCGACAAGACCGGAAAAGTCGCTTGGGCCAAGATTGAATCGAATTATCGCGAGCGCTCGGCCAATGAAGAGATACGCGCGGCTCTTAATGGGTTGAAAATAATCGACGAGCAGTCATGGATACTCAAGCCGTTCAAAACATAGCTGCGCTCGCGACGCGCCGTAATGGTAGAGTCTTGTACGCGACAACGCTCCTGCTGATAATCGTTGGGGCCCTTCTCGTCTACAAGGGAACTGCCGCATTGGCGGTCATCGAGAAGGTGCAAAATACCCGAGCATTCCAACCACGCGTTAACGTTGTTCCCATGACCGGCGCCGCTGCGCAGGTTAATGTTGTAGCCCGCTCGATCAACTACTTCGCAGTCATTTGGCCCGCCTTACTGTTCGGCATTCTGATCAGCGGCGCCGTCCGCGTGCTCGATCCGCCGCGCTGGCTGGGCCAGGCGCTGGGCCGCGGCCGAATACGATCGCAGTTGGTCGCCGGACTCGCGGGAGCGCCTCTGATGCTTTGCTCGTGCTGCGCCGCACCAGTCTTCTCCGGTGTATACGAACGATCATCGCGCTTAGGACCATCGCTGGCGGTGATGCTAGCGGCACCGTCGCTGAATCCAGCGGCGCTGATACTTACGTTCATGCTATTCGACCATCGGATTGCTGCGACCCGCCTGGTTGCGGCCAGCCTCGCCGTGTTTTTCACCGGCATTCTCATTGAGAGGTTCGTCAAATTCAGACAGATTGATTGTTCGACAAGCGACGCACAAAACACGCGACCAATGCTAACCACATTCCTGCGATCGTGCTTGCAAGTAGCCGTACGAACAGTTCCCTTGATAGCTGTCGGGGTTTTGATTTCGATGGCGATCGCGATGTGGCTGCCGGTTGGAGCGCTTGCCTCCACGGGTGGACAATTAGTTGCTATCATCGCTGTCGCTCTGATTGCGGTCCTGCTGGCCATGCCCACTTTTTTTGAGATTCCATTAGCCTTGCTCTTACTCGCGGCAGGCGCCCCGGTTGGCGCGGCAGTGGCAATGATCATCGCAGGTCCAGCCGTGAATCTGCCTTCACTTTTCACAATAGCACGCTCAACTAACTGGAAGGTGGCGGGTTCGGTAGCTTTCGCGATATTCGTGCTGGCCGTCACCGCCGGGCTGTTGGTCAACCTTTTCTGATTAGTCCATGTTTCGTCTCCGCGGGCTGTACTATTCTCAGAGCTCGTCACATCCGACTGTGGAAGGAGAACGTGAATGCGTCCGCCTGAATCTCAACCGAGATCTGATCAAGCACTTCTGGGATGCAAAGAACGGCGGCTTCTTTTTCACTGCCGACGACGATGAAGCTTTGCTCGTGCGGCAGAGAGAGGTCAGTGTCGAGGATACTCATTGCTTTGCATCCTGATGATCAGCGAGAAAGCCCGGACCTGCCGCGCGGCTTCCCGCCAGTCGTTTCGGGGTCGTTCAACTCATAGGGGTTACGTTCTGGGCGTCGACGGCTTTGCGCAGGGCCTTGGCGAGCTTGACGGCGTCGTCGTTGGCCCAAAAGTGTAGGAAAAATAGCCGGGGAGACTCATCGAGCATGTGGTTGTGCAGCGCAGCGATCTGAATACCGCCAGTCCGCAGTGCCTCGATCACCGTCTGCACCTCCTCGGCGGTCATGCAGAAGTCACCGGTGATCACGGCCTTGCCGTCCCCGGTGGGCTGAAAGCCGATCGCGGTGTTCAGTCCCAGTCCGGCGGGCACCACCCGCTCGTGCTCCGTCACAGTTTCTTTGCGGACGAAGGAGAACATGTAGAGGCCGCCTTGGCCCATGCCCTTAGTCCCCATGGCCTGATCGAGGGCGGCGGTGTCTAGCGCCGGCTCGTGCGCAGCCGCGAGGGCGGTGGCAGCAGGCGGGGTCCCCGTGACGTCCAGGGCTGCCCGCACGCCTCGGGCCAGTGCGACCGGGTCGGCGCCGAGGGCGTGGATGTGTGTCCACCACACCTGGGGTTGCTGGCCGAGCATGTGCTTGTGTATAGCGGTCTGAGCGATGCCGTTGGCGTGCAGCGCGTCGGTGACACGCTGCAGCTCATCCTCGGTGACCACCAGATCACCCATCAGCACTTGACCGTCGCCATAGCGCGTGAAGCGGCCGACTGAGTTAAGGCTCAGTTCGGCCCTGATCTGCACCCCCTGGGACGTCACCTTTAGGTCACTGCGGGCAAAGCCGCCCCGATAGACAGTGCGGCCGAAGAGCCTTCCCGGACGGCCCAGGGTATCGGCCACGCTCTTCCAGTCGGCCTCGCTCGTCTGGACTGGCTCGATCCGCTGGCCCTGCTGCATGCCGTAACCGAGCGGGCTTGGCTGGCTGCCAGCCTGGTTCACTTTGGTGCGGGTGCACCCTGAACTCAGTAACACCGCCGTGAGCAGCGCCCCGCCAACCCAGAGTCCGCGACGGCGGAAACCAGTTCGTACCTTGACCCGCTCCTTATGGGCCGACTCGCGTTTTCCAGACAACAGCTGCATGCCACACTCCCTTCCGCAACGTACAAAATCGTTATTGGCTCGGGGAGGAACAGCGTAAGCGCTGCGCCAGGGCTCCCGCCCCAAGCTGTTCCGGTCTTTGCAAGGGGCGAAGGCTTCCTGGACTGGCCAGTCAACTATGCTGTCGGTCCGGCCGGTCGATCATGTCACAGCCCTTCCATTGCCCTCTGCGCCGGATCCCAAGCCGCGGGTTCACACCGCCGTTGCCCCGAGGCGTGTGAATCCGCCGAGGTGATCGGGCTTTACGCTCAGAGGAACGCCCGTTTTCGCCAATTGTCTAGTCTTCTCCAAGAGGACATCGCTGGGTTTGCCGTAGACCGGTTCTGACTACGATGAATGGTGCGATCATGATACTCCCTTCTGTTCAGTCGGATTCGATTCCGACCGGCCTCTGTCGCGCCTGCTTATCAAGTTGATCGTGAAGGCGAGAGTTTATCGAGACAGTATGTCTATGTCAAGAACAGTATGTCGATGAAAGAATTTGAATTTAGAGTTTCTCGACGCTGCCGTCACGTATAATGGCATTGATGCCGAAGCTGTGGAACGAGACGATCGAGGCGCATCGTCGCGAGGTGCGCGACGCGATCCTGGACACCACTGCGGCGCTGGTGGCCGAGCATGGGCTGGCGTCGGTCACGATGTCGCAGATCGCCGAGGAGACCGGCATCGGACGTGCGACGCTGTACAAATACTTTCCAGACGTCGAAGTGATCCTGGCCACCTGGCACGAACGTCATGTCACCGGCCACCTCGAACATCTTGCTGAAATCCGGGACCAAGCGAGCGACCCTGGCGAGCGGCTCGAAGCTGTGCTCGAGGTCTACGCGCTCATTGCCTACGAGCACCACGACACCGAACTCGCGGCACTCCTGCATCGAGGTGAGCACGTCGCCCGAGCGCAGCAGCAGCTCAGCGACTTGATTCGAGAACTGCTGACCAAGGCCGCAGAGACCGGCGATGTCCGGGACGATGTCGCGCCTCACGAGCTCGCGAGCTACTGCCTCCACGCGCTCACAGCAGCCAGCAGCCTGCGGTCCAAGGCCGCGGTCCGCCGGCTCGTCAGGGTTACTCTGGCTGGGTTGCGTCCCCGCGGCTGATCCAACTCGTTCCGGTGCCGCTGGAGCGAATGGGCAACCCTATGCGCGCGTCGCCGCGCTCCATCAGCGACAGCTCAAACGGCTGTTTTCCCGCGGAAAATGTTTGTTAACATGACCTACTAATATCTTTTCTTAGTGCCACCTGATTCTTCGTTGTTATCGCCATCAAGTTGGGTGCATCCTCGCTCGAAGCAGTCTCCTTCAGTATCGAACGATTTCACTTTCTAACAACTGCAACTCGAGTTACTTCCTGGGCCAGTTCGATTTCCTTTCATCATTTTTCCTTGCGGTGTAAATCGAAGGCTCCTCGCTCGGCTCGGGTTAAATCGGCCGTTATGCGCTTCTCGGTGGATGGTATTTTCTCTCTGAGAAAACAAACTCTGGCAGTGTGTACTTGTGTCGCAGGCCGATTAATCTCTCGTATTGAAATCTGGAACAGTTGCGCTGTCAACTACGCGTCATCAATCTCACAGTTAACCCTGCAACCGTTGACCGCGCTGCGGTGCCGGAATATACTGCGCCTCCATTGGTACGATAAGCGGTTGAGGCTGCAACTGAGCTGCCCCACCCCCCATGAGCATCTCCTGCACAGCCTTACCTGATTCCATCTAACTCGATCGGGAAAGGATAAAACCATGAAAAGCTGGAGTACATCTACAAGACTCATCAGCGCGATGATCAGCCTGGGGGTCATAATCACGATCTGCGCCATGGCCGCAATAAGGCGAGCCGGCGCCGTCATTGCCATCATCAGGCCGGCAGTCATCTTCACAGTGAATCCCGGTCAGACGGCACGAATCAACGTGATTGGTCCAACCCAGGGAAATTGGAGCAGTGGCGGCGGCCGACGGATGCTGTTGGGTTTTGACGTCTACAGGGCAAATGAGACGAGCCCCCGTTCAGTGGGCGATACGGCATGCGTTAAATACCATATGATTGAGCGACAGGCATGTGAGGTGACGCTAACGCCCGGCGAAGCAGCCTCTTTTGATTTTGCTGTCCCGTCTGATGGAGTGGCAACTCAAATCAGTCCAGTATTTTCATTGGAAGGTAATGATGCTGTTGGGGGACTAAGGTCTGGCGAGCTCGTTCCCACAATCGAAATGCGGGAAGGTGGCAGGACCACTGGATTTCTCGTGCTGCCTGCGATTCAACGTGTGGACGAGTCAGACGATCGTAGATAGATAACGAGATAGATATCCACCTTTCCACCACAATGTTTGGCAGCATCGCTCGAAGCAATCCTCCTTCAGTATCGAACGATTTCACTGCTCCTCCAGGTGAGTTGGGTTGGTTTCCAGCGCGGAAGTCTTGTCGTGCCACGCGCACGTAAGATTGTGAGCAGCAGGCGAGATTTTAAAGCGCAATTTGCTCTTCAGTCGGCTTCGCATTTCTCTATTCGGGTGTCTCGATAGTCAACCCGGTCTGATTCTTATTGCTGCTGTAACTATCCATGCTGTTCTCAAGTTTACATCAGTCCTCTTGTTGGAACGTTTCAATACTTGGCTCCTCAACCGGATAGCCGGCTTCGATCCAGGCGCTCATTCCGCCCGCCACACTGTAAAGATGATGGAAGCCTTTGCGCGCCAGCAGGCTCGCAGCAGCCATCGATCGATAGCCGCTTGAACAAATAAGCACGACTGGAAGCTGCGGTTCTAGGTTTGGCAGGTGTGCTTCCAGAGTTGAAATCGGAACGTTCAGAGCACCGGGCACGTGACCACGCAAATACTCAACGGGTTGACGTACATCGATGATCTGTAACGGGCGATGCTCCCGCACGAGTTCGTGCAACTCACTCACAAACATCTCTGGAATGGCTTCAGTCGGAAGACCAGCTCGCTCCCAACCATATATTCCACCTGCAAGAAAACCTTCGACGTCCGCGATTCCGATTTGCCCCAATCTTGCCGACGCCTTATCCACCTGCCTGGCGTCGTCCGCGACAATGATGATCGGCGAGCCCATTGGAATTAGCGTCGGCGCGCAATGGGTGAATTCGTCATCTAGTCCTATGTTGATGGTGCCCGGAACGTGCGCGACGCTAAATTCGGCAGGCGTGCGGATATCGACGATGAGATGGTTCCCCTTAACGAGACTTTGCACTTCCTCTGGAGTGAGCGCCTTATGAGCAGCAGATTCAACTAACGACACAGTCTCAGGATGGCCATTACTCCGTTCTGCAGCAGAAAAATCGGCCACGGTCAAGACTTCCGCCGGGACCGCCGGAACTTCGACTGATGGTTCGCGTTTCTTACGCTCACTCAAATAGAAGAGAACCGGCACGGTCATGCGCGAGAGAAACAGCGAGGCAACTTCGCCCGCCATCAGTGAAATTGCCAGCCCCTGGAAGATCGGATCGAACAAGATCACTGCCGAGCCGACGATGACTGCCGCAGCAGTCAGCATCATCGGACGAAAACGAACTGCTCCGGCGTCAACGACTGCATTGGCGAGCGACATTCCCTGATTCAATCTAAGCTGAACGAAATCGACCAGAATGATCGAATTACGCACGACGATTCCGGCGCCGGCGATGAAACCGATCATTGAGGTGGCCGTAAAGAATGCTCCCATCAGAGCGTGCGCCGGCAGAATGCCTACGAGTGAGAAGGGAATCGCGGCCATGATTGTGAATGGCGTCTTGAACGATTGAAACCAGCCGACGACGAGGATGTAGATCAAGACCAGCACCGCTGCGAAAGCCAATCCCAGATCGCGAAACACTTCGTATGTTATGTGCCATTCGCCGTCCCACTTCATTGCCAGCTTGTCCCCGATGAAAGGCTGGTGAGCCACATAGCGTGCGAGGTCATAACCTTCAGGCAGTTTCAACTGATCAATTGCCTGATTGAGTTTGAGGATGGCATAGACCGGACTCTCTTCCTGACCGGCAACATCACCGGTAACATAAACAACCGGCATCAGGTTCTTGTGATAGATGCTCTGTTCATTGACGCGCTGCTCAACTTTGATCAGTTCGCCAAGAGGAACTAGATTGCCGCGCTGGCCTATGACTTTTATGCGCTTCAGATCTTCAACGCTAGAACGGTCAGTCCGCGGCAGCCGGAGCACAATAGGCACATCTTCCTTCTCCTGTGGTTGATGAGCCAAGCCAACTTCTGTGCCTTCCACCGCAAGGCGCAGCGTGGCGGCGACCTGCTCGGCGGAAACTCCGTTGAGCGCCGCTTTCTCTTTATCCACCTCGAACTGATACCTCGTTTGCTCGTCCTCGACATACGAATCGACATCTACGACACCGCCGGTGCGATCAAAGATGTCCCGAATCTGGCGCGCTACTTCGATCTGCCGCTGATAATCAGGTCCGTAAACTTCAGCCACCAAAGTCTGCAGCACCGGCGGGCCAGGCGGAACCTCTGACACTTTCACTCGCGCTTGATACTTTGCGGCAATCTGCTGAATCGCCGGGCGCACGCGTTTCGCTATGTCGTGGCTCTGTGTTTTGCGCTCGCTCTTCCGCGCCAGGTTAACCTGAATGTCAGCGACGTTCGGGCCGCGGCGCAGAAAGTAATGGCGCACCAGACCATTGAAGTTGTAAGGCGAGGCCGTACCGACGTACATCTGATAATCAATCACTTCCGGAACCATGCCTACATAATCGGCAATCTCGCGGGTGACTGCGGCGGTCTGTTCCAACGTTGAGCCTTCCGGCATGTCCACGATCACTTGAAACTCGCTCTTGTTATCAAAGGGCAGCATCTTCACGCGCACAAATTTCAAGGCGACTAACGACAACGAGCCAAGCAGCAGCAAGGCAACGAGCGAGAGAAAACCAAAGCGCCAGCGCGCTTCGTGAATCAGCTTGCCCATTGCGCGACGGTATATACGTGTCGTCCAACCTTCGCGGCCGTTTGACTCATGTTCCTTATGCCGCTTCAGCAAACGCAGACTGGCCCATGGGGTTACGATGAAGGCAACGAGCAACGAAAAAATCATCGCGGCTGACGCGCCCACGGGTATGGGCCGCATGTAGGGCCCCATCAGGCCGCTAACAAACGCCATTGGCAAAATGGCCGCGATGACCGCAAAGGTCGCGAGGATCGTCGGATTGCCAACTTCAGCGACGGCTTCAACAGCAATATCGATGCGTGACCGACCGCGATTTTCAGGCAGGGCGTAATGCCGCGCCATGTTCTCGACAACTACGATCGCATCGTCAACGAGAATGCCAATCGAAAAGATAAGCGCGAACAGCGTGATGCGGTTGAGCGTGTAACCGTAGAAATAAAAAACAGCAAGCGTAAGCGCCAGCGTCACCGGAATCGCCGTCGCGACAATTCCCGATTCACGAATGCCGAGCACCAGCCAAATCAGAACCGAAACGGACATGATGGCAATCATCATATGCAGCAGCAGTTCATTCGACTTCTCGCTCGCGGTCTCGCCGTAGTTGCGCGTTGTGGCGACGTTGACATCACGCGGAATCAGCGAGCCCTTCAGTTTTTCGACTTTCTCGATCACCTGATCCGCGACGGTGATCGCGTTTGTTCCTTTTCGTTTGGAAATCGAAACCGTAACGGCGGGCAGCGCGGTTTGCGCTGCAACTGCCTTGGTTTCGATATCGCGAACCTCCGGTCTATTTTGAAGCGCCGGACCAGTGCCGTAGAGAACATAGTCGGAAGGCTCTTCCGGACCGTCTTCGATCCGGCTCACGTCGCGCAAATAAATGGGATGATTGTTAGAGACGCCAACGACTACGCTGCCAACTTCTTCTGCCGAGTGCAGAAACCCACCGGTCTCGACGAGGAACTGACGATTGCCGGAGGCAAAGCCGCCCGATTGCAATTCCTTATTAGCTTGCTGGAGCAGCGGCACGATGGTGACCGGCGCAAGGTTGTATGCTGCCATCCGCGCTTCGTCCAGGGTCACGCGAATTTGTCGTCGCTGTCCGCCGATGATCTTAACTTCCGAAACATCCGACACTTCTTTGATCTGATCGTGAACCTGCGCGGCAATACGCCGCAGCACGAAGTGATCGTAACGATCGCTGGAAAGCGTGAGCGCGAGAATGGGAACGTCATCAATCGAGCGAGGTTTGACGATCGGCGGACTGGCGCCGGGTGGAATCAGATCAAAATTGGCGGACATCTT
>Ga0137378_10000176_pt1 | contig 42614 bp, 35 predicted proteins | sample SagtaG_21_FD_104813 | JGI IMG/M metagenome (GOLD analysis project Ga0137378, IMG submission 104813) | Vadose zone soil microbial communities from Sagehorn Ranch, Mendocino, California, USA - Sage2_L_60_16 metaG | ecosystem: Environmental > Terrestrial > Soil > Vadose zone | place: USA... | reverse complement strand
GCTGGCGGACACTACAGCAGAGAGTGGAACCAGTGTCAAGCACACGGATCGTCTCGATAGTTTCAACTTTGCTTCTGGTGGCGGGCGTGGCGGCGGCAGAGTCGCAGAATTCCTCCTCGACTACCGGAAATGCGCAGAAAAGCGCGCCTGCGACTTCATCTGGACTCCCCGCTGCGGCTGATCCGGCGCAGCTTTTTCAGCAAGGACAGGATGCGCTCAACCACGGGCGGCTCGACGAAGCAGACCGGACTTTTCGTGAAGTGCTGGCGCTAAACCCCCGGTTAGCAGGTGCCTATGCCAACCTCGGCGTCGTCTACATGCGGCGAAAGCAGTGGACGAAGGCCTTGGAAATGCTGAACAAGGCGGAGCGGCTGGCGCCTCAGGTCGCGGGCATCCGCCTGAACATTGGACTCGCTTATTACCGGCAGAGTGAATTCCTGAAAGCTATACCAGAGTTCGAGTCGGTGGTGCGGGATCAGCCGGACGCGCTCCAGCCGCGCCATTTGCTAGGCCTCTGCTATTTTTTTGCGGAGCGATGGGCTGACGCCGCCAGCACTCTGGAGCCACTGTGGACGCAGGAATCCACGCAACTGAACTATCTCTACATTCTTTCGATCGCGGCCCACCGGGCTGGCTTGAAGGAATTGGACGCCAAAGCGACGCAGCAGTTAGTGAAAGCCGGCGAAGGCTCGCCCGAATTCCACATGCTGATCGGCAAGGGCCATCTGAATCTTGAGCAGTACGACATGGCCCTCTCCGAGTTGCAAGCCGCCGTCCAGGGCGATCCTAAACTGCCGTTCGCGCATTTCAACCTCGGGCTGACCTATCTGAAGAAACAGAATTACGAGCAGGCCCGCGACGAGTTTCTGAAGGATGCCGCAGTCGAGCCCGATCTCGCGCTTAACTACGACGAACTCGGAGACGTCTATTCCTTCATGCAGCAAGATGGCGATGCGGAGAAGAGTTATCGCGAAGCCTTGCGGCGCGATCCGCGACTGTCGAATTCATACGTTGGGTTGGCCAAGATTTATCATCGGCAAGAGAAATATGCGCAGGCTCTGCGCGCGATCGATTCGGCGGAGAAACTCGCTCCCCATGCTAGCAACATTCATTATTTGCGCGGGCAGGTTTTGTTGCGCATGGGGCGAAAAGAGGAAGGCAAAAAAGAAATGGAGACTTCGATCCGCATGGACAACGAGCGCCGGGCCGAGCGGGAAAAGCAGGTGGAAAGCGGCACGCTGCCTTCGCCCGAGTTGACCGAGGATGAGCGGTGATAAACTTAAGGCTTAGCAGTTCTCCGCTGGGCTGGGATCGCAGGTCTGGTAATTCCTTCCGGAGGTGCACACCATGAAACGCGTTCTGAAAATCGTGGCTATTATCCTCGGCGTGTTGATCGTGATCGTCATCGCGCTTCCTCTCTTTGTGGACGCAAACCTGTTTCGCCCGCGAATTGAATCGGAATTGACCAGCGCTCTGGGGCGGCAGGTTCATGTGGGAAATCTTTCTTTGTCGATCTTGAAGGGCGGTGTGACCGCGGATGATATTTCCATCGCCGATGATCCAGCCTTTAACAAAGCTCCGTTTGTGAAGGCCAAATCCTTGAACGTGGGCGTGGAGTTAATACCTCTGATTGTTTCGAAGGCGCTGCACGTCACGGACGTCTCATTGCATGGTCCCGAGATTGCCCTGGTGCGCTCAGAAAACGGTGACAAGTGGAATTTTTCCAGCCTGGGCAATAACAGCGCGGCAGCGGCGACCGGCAGCCAGCCCGCGACTCCAGCGGCCAAGACCACAGATCAGCCGTCCGGCACCACTCCAGGCGGGAATCCCAATCTTTCGGTCGCGAAACTCAAAGTGAATGATGGCCGCGTCACTCTGAGCCGTGCCGATTCTTCCGACAAGCCGCGGGTCTACGACAAGGTGAATATCGAAGTGCGAAATTTCTCGTTCGCTTCTTCGTTCCCTTTCCAGGTGACGGCCAACCTGCCCTCAGGAGGGAGTCTCAAACTCGACGGCACTGCAGGACCGATTGACCCCAGCAATGCCGCGCACACGCCCCTGCAAGCCAAGGCTTCCGTGAAGCAGATGGATCTGGCCTCCTCGGGCTTTATCGATCCAGCATCTGGAATTTCAGGGATCGCAGACTTCGATGGAAATGTTGCCTCCGACGGCCGCGAGGCCAAGACCACCGGCACGTTGAAAGTCGTGAAGTTGCAAGTGGTGCAGAAAAATGGCTCGCCTGCCGGCAAGCCGGTGGAATTAAAATATGCAGTCTCCTACGCTCTGGCAAAGCAATCAGGCACAATTACCCAGGGAGACGTTGCCATGGGTAAGGCTGTGGCGCACCTCAGCGGTACCTACGATGCGCACGGCAAGACAACCTCGGTGAACATGAAGTTGGCCGGAACCGGCATGCCGGTGGACGATCTGGAAGCCATGCTGCCCGCGCTCGGAGTAGTGCTGCCTCCCAAATCCAGTTTGAAAGGTGGCACCCTCGCCACCAACCTGACCATTGCGGGCCCAGTAGACAAGTTAGTCACGACCGGCACAATCAAGTTGGAGAACTCTGCGCTGGCGGGATTCAACCTGGGATCCAGACTCTCTGCCATCTCGGCGCTCTCGGGCAAGAGCGCGGGAAGTAATGACACATCGATTCAGAACTTCAGCTCCGATGTGCATGTGGCACCCGACGGCACGCGCGCCGAGAACATCAATCTCACGCTTCCCGCCTTTGGCGTATTAACGGGTTCGGGCACTGTCAGTCCCAACAACGCGCTTAACTTTAAGATGAACGCCAATCTCAGCGGAGGCGCCGTAAGCGGCGTCACGCAGATGGCCGGGCTTGGCTCCAAAGGCGGCGGTATTCCATTCACGATTACGGGCACAACTTCAGACCCCAAGTTTATTCCGGACGTAAAGGGCATGGCTGGCGGGATGTTGCAACAGGCACTCAAGGGAAATGGCACTCCTGGAGCAACAGGCGCGCAGAATCCGCTGGGCGGGCTCTCGGGAATGTTCAAGAAAAAGAAGAAGCCGTAGTAGGACCCGCGGGCTACTCACTGCGTTGGCGGCGACTTATCGTATGGAACGGTCATTCCTCACGGTTCGCGTCTCCAGGGGAAAAAACCCCGCTCTCGGAGTCAAGAGTTTTTCATCCGGCTCCGCTGATCTGCTTGGGAAATCGACGCTGCCGCTCGCTAAATATATTGTTTTCCGCCCGTTGCACTCGTCTGATCGGCATCGCGGTGGAATCTAGAGTGCAACCTTCCTTCCGTTGACAACCCCCGGCTTCCAGCCCATACTCCGGCCAAGTTGCAAAAGATTGCAGACTTCCGCTCATTCGCCGTCGCCTGGCGAAGTTTTTGTTGCTGGCGGCGTCTCGACGCCGAGTCTTATCACAGGCATTAGTGTTTCAGGGTTTCATCATAGGAGGGATCGTCGTGTCCAAACAACCTGCTAGAGGATTAGTTCGCGCCCGCTGGGTCGTCCTCACTCTCATCGCCGTCGCCGCGGTCGTATTCGCGGTTAGCCCAGATAGGTCGTTTATCCATCACGACGATGCCCGCACCGGATCGGTGGCTCGGGCCGCGTCGCAGCCGGCAGCAGTCACGCCCGCAACGCGAGCCCGCATCAACGCCAGCTTTGCCGCGCTACCTCTCGGCTTTGAGGCCAATGAGGGTCAGACAGACCCGCAGGTTAAGTACATGGCGCGAGGGAATGGGTACACGCTGTTTTTGACTTCGGGTGATGCCGTCCTCTCGTTCGCGTCAGCTTCTTCCTCGGTTCAATCTCGTCCGAAGGAGATGATGCAGCGCCGACTGCTCGGATATTCGCGGAAAACGAAGCGGCTGATTCGCCGTAGTCAACCACAATCCAGGCCCATACCGTCCTCGATGGCCTCCCTCCGTATGCATGTGGTCGGCGGCCAATCGAACGCTCAGATCGTGGGGAGCGGCCAGCTATCCGCCAAAGCGAACTACATAATCGGCAATGATCCCAGTAACTGGCACAGAGGAGTCCCGCGATACGCCCGTGTGTCATACCAAGACGTCTATCCAGGTATTGATCTTACGTACCATGGTCAGCAGAACCAATTGGAGTTCGACTTTGTTGTGGCTCCGGGATCGACCCCAGACCCGATCAAATTGAGTTTCAGCGGTGCCAGCCGCATGACAACCGACACGGCGGGAAATCTTGCTCTCTCATCTTCCGCGGGAGACCTCACGCTGAACAAGCCGGTTGCATATCAGGAGCGCGACGGCGTCCGCCAACTGGTGGATGCAAGATTTATTTTGAAAGCGAATCAGCAGGTTGGTTTCGAGCTAGGCAAGTATGATCGGACCCGCGAGCTGGTTATTGACCCATCTTTGTCTTATGCAACCTACCTGGGTGGAGCGAGCGAGGATGTCGGTTTCGGGATCGCCGTAGATGCAGCCGGCGACTCTTTCATAACCGGCCACAGCAATTCCGCCGCCTTCCCCGGTTTTTCGGGTACGGTTATTGGTCACAGCGGCGGGTTCAGCGCATTCGTCAGCGAGCTCGATCCGGCGGGTACGTTACTCTACACGACTTTCGTGGGCGGCTCGGGAGACGATCTGGGTTCGTCGGTTGCTGCGGATTCTACCGGCGCGTATGTCGCAGGAATTACAAGCTCGACGGATTTCCCGACAACGGCTGGCGTAGTTCAATTTTCATCGGGCGGAGGCGGCAGTACCTGCGGCACAGCCGGCAACGCGACATGCCTCGACGGCATCGTGTTTAAACTTGATCCCACCGGCGCGAGTCTAGTTTACGCGACCTACCTGGGTGGAAACAATGACGATGAAGCTTTCGGGATCACGGTAGATGGATCGGGGAATGCTTATGTCGCGGGAGATACATTTTCGGCAAACTTCCCACACACGAATGGACCGATACTTAACAACGGCGTCGGTGCGAATGGCTCCGATGACGGGTTCGTGACCGAACTCAACGCCACAGCAACCGCTTTTGTTTATTCTACCTATCTCGGCGGGAGCTTCAGCGACTTCGCGAATGGCATCGCTGTAGACGCCAGCGGCAATGCTTACGTCACCGGCGAGACGCTTTCCACTGACTTTCCGGCCACATTCGGATCCTTTCAAACGACTTGCGGAACTGACGCGAATTGCAACGCGGCTGGCGGCGCCGTTTTCAGCGATGCTTTTGTAGCCAGAATCAATGCGGGCGTCGGAACGCTGCACTATGCTACGTACCTGGGCGGCAGCTCGGATGACACAGGTCTCGGGATCGCTGTTGATGGCTCAGGAAATGCCTATGTGACGGGCGAGACCACCGATACCAACACCAGCGTGGCCACCGGCGACTTCCCAGTAACCACCGGGGCTTTTCGGACTAGCTACGGCAATGGGTCGGCGGCGGCGGGATCGAATGCTTTCGTCACCAAGCTCAACGCTGCCGGTTCGGGGTTGGTGTATTCCACATACCTCGGCGGAAGCACTGCCGATGTAGCGGTAGGGATATCGCTCGATCCTTCAAACAACGCCTACGTCACTGGCACAACCCTGTCCATGGATTTCCCGGTCGTCAAGCCCTTCCAAAATGCATTGAGTGGAGGCTCGGACGCCTTCATTTCAGAAGTCAATCCAAGTGGAACCGGTTTGGTCTACTCAAGTTATCTTGGAGGCGACGTAGATGAGGATTATGACATGGCCACCGGTTCGTTCTTCGGCGGCGGCATCGCCGTGGATCTCTTTGGCGATGCTTTCTTGACGGGCTCCACGACATCTTCATCTGGCTTAGCTATCGCGCCTACTCTTCAGGACAGTTACGGCGGCGGTACCTTCGATGCATTCGTTGCCGTGGTTCCCTCTGCCACCACGACGGTGGATTTTACGATCACGGCGAACGCTGACTTAGGCGCCGTCAACCCCGGCAGCTCCGCTACTTCCACGATCACCGTCGCTGGGGAGAACGGCTATAACCAACCCGTAAATCTGTCCTGTGCAGTTTCCGGAAGCGGTACGCCAGCGCCCACATGCTCTTTCAGTGCGAATTCGATAGCAGGCGGCTCTGGCACATCAACGCTTACCGTGAGCACGACAGCGCCCCACGCAGCGTTGTTCCATCGATCAGACATCTTCTACGCGATGCTTCTGCCTATCCCGGGTTTGGCCTTAATCGGAATCGGCTTCGGGTCGATGGACTGGCGACGGAAGAGAGTGCTGGGTTTCCTGATGCTCTATACGGTTCTAGCTGCACTGTTATTCCTGCCGGCCTGCGGCGGAGGCAGCAGCGGAGGCGGCGGAGGCCTCCATGGCGGAACCCCAGCCGGAACCTACACCGTCACCGTCACGGGAACTGACGGAACATTAAGTCACTCCGTGGCGCCGCCCCTAACCCTGACTGTCAACTAACTGAATCAAGGATCATCGCGACCGTCTCCACCGGGGAGACGGTCGCAGTCTTTAATCCGCGGACAATCTGGGGAACGGACGCTTCTACCGGACTGGCGTTCGACGCAACGGTAGTCTAAGATTCTCACTGGCGATGGCGCGAGTGGGGCTCGCATATCCTCGACAGAAGAGAGCACCTTGGGCAGCCTTTCCTCTGCTCCGCGAATCGAACCACATTAATCGAAAAGAATCTAATCAATCTGCTCATGCTTAATTCCAGGCACGCTGCGCGGCACATCGTCACAGTTCTATTTTTCGTCATCACAGTCGTGGTCATGGTTCCGCGCGCGTACGGGCAAGCGAATTTCACGCTGGCAGCATCGGCGGCTCACCCCTCCGCGGTAGACCCGGGCGGATCTTCGATTTCGACGGTAGCGGTCGGTGCCATCAACAACGTCTCCAGTGGTTCGGTTGCACTGTCGTGTACGGTCGCGCCGCTCGAAACCAATGGCGCGACGTGCTCCATCCTCAGTTCGGTGACGCCTCCCGCCAGCCCCACCCTGACGATTACAACCACCAGCCTCACTCCCCCGACGCTCTATACCATCACGGTGACGGGTACTGCGGGGACTTCGACCTTGACCGTGCCAGTGAATCTTAGCGTGCTTGCGGTGACTCCTGCGTACACGCTCTCGGACACGACACCCAACCCCAGCAGCGTTCACGCGGGCAGCGCGGCTACGGCGACCGTGACGGCGACGCCTATCAGCGGCTATTCTGGCAGCGTCACCTTTTCCTGCAGCACGATTTCGCCGACGGTCACGCCCGCACCAGTTTGTTCGTTCAATCCCGCAACCGTAACCGTGACCAACAGTGCGGCGGCAAGTTCGACTCTCACAATCTCCACCACTGGCCCGTCGGCAACGAGGCTGCACCGCTCAACCATTTTTCATGCATTGTGGCTGCCGCTTCCCGCACTGGCGCTGATTGGAGCCGGGCTGTCCACGACCAGCAGACTCTGGAAGAAATTGCTGGGTTGGCTGCTGCTGGGCATGATCGTCTCAGAGATCATGGTCACGATCGGCTGCGGTAACAGCACTAGCAGCAGCAGCAGCGTCACCAGCACACCCAAGAACACATATAAGTTTACGGTTTCGGCCATTGATCAAAACAAGGCGGCTCCGAGCAACGGGACACAGTCGATTAGCCTCACGGTGAACTAGTCCTTGTATTTTCACAGTTGCCACCTAGGTTGAAGCCCGGATTCAAGCCGGCCATATACTTCCCTCGCATGCCTTCCTTTCGACATCTCGCGCGTCATGGTTTCGCGTTGCTCTTCGGTGTCTGCATGCTCCACGTTGCACCCGCGTGTGCGGCGCCGGGCAAGGAGAAAGCTCAGATCCCGACGTTGCGCTGGGACGAACAGCAACCAGGGTGCACATTCTCGATCACGCAGGACGGCAAGTATCATTACGGTCTATGGTCGGGCGATGTAGGCGTCACGCTGGCAGTCGATGCACAAGAACTGGCGAAGGTTCGCCGGCGGCACCAGCCTATCTTCGGGGTTCTGCTGACTGTCCGTTACCGCGGACCGGGCTCGCTCGATGTTAGCGATCAGAACATTTCGCTTGAATTTGTAAAACACTTCCATGTCATCCAGACTTCGCTCGATCCGGACGATTTCTCGGCGCGGATCCAGAACGACGCCGACGAACTTGACCACCAAACCATGCGCGAGATTGAAAAACATCCAGAACGCAAAGAGACGAAAGAGGGCTACCTGCGCGCGTTTCAGAAGGATGTGAGCGAACTATTGGAATTCCTTAGCAAGAACAGCCTGCGGCCCGCCGAGCTAAATCCAGGGAATCCGGAGATTGGCGGATGGGTTTTCTTCAATACCAACATCAAGTGGATCAGTGAGTGGAAAAAGCAGGAGGAGTTCGTACTGCGCCTGCCGCTCGGCGAAAAGATTTTTGAATTTCCCTTCCGGCTCCCGCCCAAGCAAGGCGAGTTGTTGCTGCGGCATCGGGAGTGAAGGGAAGCTTCAAGCTTTTGGCTCATGCTCGGCGGTTCGGAGACTTAGCCCTTCAAACTCGAACGCTTTCGGAGTGCTGAACCTGAAGCCCAAAGCCTGAAGCCCGATGCCTGCCCTATGACACTGCCCGACGCGCTTCCGTCTCGATCTCCGCCGCGCGGCGCATCAGAATATCGCGGAGTGACACCAGGCCTTTCAACTCCCGCCCGTCCACAATTGGAAGATGACGGAAGCCAAACTCGCGCATGATGAAGAGGCACTCCTCGACAGTCTCATCCACGGGCACAGCGCGTGGATTCGGGGTCATCACTTCCGACACCGCGGTCGTTCCGGGAGTGCGCCCCACCGCCACCACGCGATTCATAATGTCGCGCTCGGAAAAAATGCCGGCTAGCTCTCCATCGCGAAGCACAGGCAGAGCGCCGAGGTTGTGCTCCATCATGAAGCGCGCCGCCTCCAGCACGGTGTTCCCTGCATTAATGGAATAAACTTTGCGGTCCTTGATGAGGTCGCGGAGGGTCGCCATAGCAAACTCCTTGTTCAACGATTGGGTAGTAATGCGGATGTCCCGCCCGAAATCGAACGGCCCGTGCCGCTTTTCGAGGGCGGCAATACTGTACCACACAGCCGTCTCCAGCGGCAGAGTGAGGATCGCTGACAGAAAAGCGCCAGAAACAGAGCCGGCGGCCGATGTGGCCGCCGGTTGACTCGTACGAGGTCACGAATCGCACATCGTCAAAAGCGGATCTGCGGCCCCAAGGTCACGCGTAGATTGTTGTGGCCGCCGTGATCAAAGTAGATATCGTCGCCCGCTTCCAATCGAATGCCAATCGGCCCGGCGAAAGCCTCGACTCCTGCCGCGGGATATAGGGCAAAATCCGTCTTGCCATTATCCAGGCCCACGGTACTCTTGAAACCTGCTGGGGCGTTCTGGTTGTTGATGGTGAAATTGTCAAAGCCCACTTTTCCTGTCACGAAGAAGCGAAATGCCCCCGAGCCGGTTTGGAATTTCGGACCAAAGAATCCATGCAAAGTGCGGACCTGAGTGTTCACCAACTGCGTGGTCACGCCATCAGAGAAATCCTGGGTGAAGTTCCGTTTGAAGTCGTAGGCCATCTCCGCTTCCAACTGTACGTCTCGGTGCAGGTTGAAAGCGGCCCGTCCTCCCACACCGATGAAATTTCGTACAGGAGATGTCTGGCCGAAGCGAAGATAATCAGCGAAGGCGCCGACTTCGATGTGGTCGGAATGCTCTTGCGCCAGCAACATAGGAGCAGCAAAAAATAACGATGCTATGAGGAGGTCCATACAACGTTTCATAATATTTTTCTCCGTCGATCGACTGAATTTCTGCCGACACTTATCCCCTTTCACGGCGGAGAGCGAGCGGGGATACGAGGCAGGACTACGAAACATTTGATGCCCATCACGGCCCGAGAGTTGGTTCGAACGAAAGACCGCAATCAGGGTTTTCCGTCGGAGATAGTGGGTAAAAACGCATGCATGAAATAAGCGCGGCGCGAATTCTGGAGAATCCGCGCCGGCCGAAAGCACTACACAAATGTTTTGTGAACGTTCTTGTGACGCAGCAGCCAATTTCCGGACTGCGAGCGGACTATTGCAGGTGATTCAAGCGGAGTGTGCTCGCGGCTTTATCATCGCCACGCGGCGTCATCGAAACCACCAAGTAGACGTGATCTCTGTCGACCAAGCCTTCCACACGCAGGAGCATCTTGTCTTTTTCCAAACGAAATTGCGTGCGCTCACCTATCGGCAGCAGCACAGGATGCTTCTCGTCTTTAGGCCGAATACGATAGATCACCCTATCGGTCTGAAGTACATACTCCTGGCAGAGTAGCTCGTGCGTCTTCTTATGTCCGGAGTCGGTCCCCAGCATTTCGCCGGCGACACTTTTCGCGTCTTTTTCGTCCACACCACACGCCACTGAATCCATTTGCAGCAATTTACCGGTCTGATAAGCCTTAGGCTCTTTGGCGTAAGCCAGGGAGCACAAGATAGCAGCCAATACGATGAGCTTGCGACGCATGATTCCTCCTCGAACTGAGACGAAATGCGGCCCCCGCGGCAGCACCACGGTTTCTCCACTCAAGTATTGTTGTTTAGCGGCGAGGTGATTAGATCACTACGGTCATCGCCCGAAGGTAACCGGGCCGTGGGATTCGACTCTATTGACTCTGCCTCTCTCTAGCGCTCGACCAGCCCTTCAAGTGTCGGGAAAAAAGCCGGGTAGGAGACAGCGGCTGCCTCGGCGCCGCGGATGAGGCTTTCGCCCTCAGCCCGCAACGCAGCCACGGCAAATGCCATGGCGATGCGGTGATCGCCGAATGACTCGAGCTCGGCGCCTCGCAGATTTTGCTGGCCGGGAATCTTCAGCCCGTCTTCGTTCTCTTCTACGTTCGCCCCCATCAGGCGCAGGTTGGCAGCTATGGCGGCGATGCGGTCTGACTCTTTTATCCTCAGCTCCCTTGCATCCCGAACCTCAATCCCCTGCTCCGTATAAGGGGCGATCGCGGCCAGCACCGGAATCTCATCAATCAGCGCCGCTGTATCCGCACCGGCGATGGTCGCGCCCTTAAGCCGTCCACCTTCAACTTGGATTGTGCCCACCATTTCTCCATGCGCCTCATCGAGTTGCGTCATTGAGATTTTTAGCCCCATCTGCATGAGAATGTCGAGCAGGCGCGCACGTGTTGGATTCATCAGCAGACCATCAATCAGCAGGTGTGACCCCGGAAACAGCGCCGCAGCGCACAAGAAAAAGGCCGCGCTCGACAAGTCTCCCGGCACGCGCGCCTCGATACCTCGGAGCGCTTGACCCCCACGGATACGAACCTCATTTCCGCTGCGCGCCACTTCCGCACCAAATGCCCGCAGCGCCAGTTCGCCATGATCGCGGGTCCGAACCGGTTCTTCGATGCGGGTTTCGCCATCCGCCAGCAGACCCGCGAACAAGAGGCATGACTTCACCTGCGCGCTGGCCACCGGCATCTTGTAGTCAATAGCTTTCAGTCCGGCGCCGGTGATGCGGAGCGGTGGCTTTCCACGGTGCGACTCAATCTTAGCGCCCATACCCGTAAGCGGCTTGATTACCCGCTCCATAGGACGGCGGCTAAGCGACGCGTCTCCGACCATCTCGCTCTTGACCTTCTGCGCCGCGACAATGCCACTCAGCATGCGCATGGTTGAGCCCGAATTGCCGCAGTCGAGCGGTTCGGAAGGCGCGGCTAACGAAGGTCCGAGCCCTCGAATCGCGATCACGCTCTCCGCGCCGTCTGTGCGCTCAGCGAACACACCCAGGGATTTCAGACAACGCAGGGTACTGGCACAGTCAGCCCCGGTGGAATAATTCTCCAGCCGGGAGCTTCCATCCGCGATCGCGGCCAGCATGGCGTAGCGGTGCGAGATAGATTTGTCCCCGGGCAGGCGCACGCTGCCGCGCACGGTGCGCGCTGGGCACACGATCGTTTCCGACTTGCTGACCATCCTGAATCAATATAGCGGAAGCATCCGTAATGCTGCTGCAGCGCAGCGGTCATTGCGGTGAGAATTATTGATTGTTGATTTTTGGATGAAAGGCTCAGGGCGCCAAGCTCAAGGGAATCCACAGAATTGGCAGACGGGACCGACGTTGACGGGATAATCGTCGAATGTGGATGGTTGATTCTGAATCGAATAGCGGTCTACACACGAGCAAGACCGCCGAACCCGAGGGGACATTCATTCAACCGTCCAAACTCAATCATGCATAATCCTAAGCCAGCGCCTTGGCTTCGGCCGTGACTTCTCTCAAAATCTCTGCCGGCACTTCCTTCAGCCTTACGCTGAATTCGAACATCGGCGTTTCCGTGCCTCGCCCCCAGCGAGCCACCTCCCAATGCGCCCGTACGAACTTCACGTCGGGATGCGCTGTCAGGTCCAGCAGCATCGGCGATTGCTCGCAATAGAACTTCTGCGGAAACGACATGATCGGCTTCGAACTCCATGTGGTTCCGTCGACTGCGCCATAGACGCTCAGTTCGAGGGACTCCTGTTCGATGATCTTGGTAATCTCCAAGCTCAACAGAAAGACGCGGTTGACAGCGCTACTCACGTCCACCGCCGTGCCATCTCCGTTGGCGTTGACCAAGGTTTTTTCAGGGACTAGGAATGTATCAATCATGGTTTTGGGGATTGTAGCAAAACAAAATAGCCAATGCTTACGAGGAGAACCGCCAGGAGCTTATGACACACCTCGCGGCCTTTTTCTAATTTCAGGCGTCAGACTCCATCGAGGAACTGCCGCAGCAATCTGCCCACTGCTTCGGGCTGTTCCCAAGGCGAGTAATGGCCAGCTTTCGGAAACACTCTCACCTCACTGCCCGCAATGTGCCGATGCATCAGTTCCGCTTCGTTCACTCCAGTCAGGATGTCTTCTTCTCCGGTCACGAGCAGCGTAGGTACACTGATGGTCTTCAGCGTATCCACTGAGTCCGGACGCTCGGCCATGCCGCGCTGTACGGCGGCAACGTCGGCGGGCGACATTGCTCGCATCATCTGCAGTGCACCCTCGACCAAGTCCGGACGCGTCTCGCAAGTAGTTTTACCTAGCAGACGCGGGATCATACTTTGGAAGAACGGCTCAGTCCCGCGCTCCATAACGTCTGCCGCGGCTTGTAGGCGTCCAGCTTGAGCTTCAGGGGAATCTGCGGGCGCCTTGGTATTGCAGAGACCCAGCGCAGCCACGCGTCCACGCTGTTGCCGCCAGAATTCGAACAACGCGTAGCCGCCGATCGAAACCCCAACCATCGGCGCGCGGCCTACATCCGCATCGTCCATTACGCGGGCAATGTCGGCCGCATGCTTCGCCATAGAGGCCGGGCCTTCGCCAATATCAGAGTCGCCGTGCCCACGGAGATCAGGCATGATGAGGCGGTATCGCGTGGACAGAGATTGCGCGACCGGCAGCCAAAATTCATGATCAGCGGGAAAGGGATGCAGAAGGACAACCGAAGGCCCATCCCCAAGGATCCGATAAACAATTTCCGCGTCGCCGCTCTTGATTCGCTGCATGCAGCCGATTTAATCACAGAGCGTCGCGAGCTGTCGTCCGAGCGGTCCTAGGAATTCGTCACGCGCTGCGCGCCAACTGGGGCCGTCAGCATAAGCGGCTCTTCCGGCATTACGATCCAGGCTATGGGGTATGACAACAAGCCAATTCCCGTCATCAACGATACGATTAGCCACACCAGCCGGACCACGGTCACGTCGATGTCAAAATACTCGGCGAAGCCGAGACAAACCCCCGCAATCTTGCGTCCCTGGCGAGGCCGCACTAAGCGCTTCCGCGCCACCGACGCTCCCACTCGGACGCCGCAATAGGCACAGACCGCCGCGTCCTCTTGAATCGCTTTTCCGCAATAGTTGCAGTACATAGTTCCGCCGTCTCGCACGACCATTTAGCAGACTATACGTAATTGTAGACCGAAAGCTCCCGTCACCTGACTTTACTCGCGATAGGCCTCCCGCATATGCTTCCTTGCCGCTTCTGCCGGAGGTGTGGTGCTGCTCTGTGCCAGCACCGTCCGGTATTTGATCAAAGCCAGATCGCGTTTCTGCATCAAGTCATACATCTCTCCGGCGGCGAGATTCGCCTTCTGCAACGTTTCCGGATCGGGTGCTGGAGCCTCATTCACCAGTTCGTACGCTACTGCCGCCCCGCCATAGTCTTTCTGGCTGCGCAATAATTCACCAAGACCCCACGCAGCCATTTCGTAATGCAGGCTGCCGTATTTCCCCTCGCGCCCGCTCTGCCAAACTTTTCGATAGGCCGCTGCCGCCTCCTGAAAGTGATCTGACGCCCGCAGCAGATTCGCTTCCTCGAGGGCGAACAAGTAATTTCTGGGATAGCGCGCTGCTAATTCATGCATCATCGCGCGAGCCTCAGCGTAGCGCTGCTCGCGCCGCAAGAATAGGCTCAGAACGACTTTGGCATCCACGTTATTTTCGCCGCCACTATTGGCCACATCGCGCAGGTACTGGAGTCCTTTCTCCTTCGATCCGCTCAGCCCGACCATTGCTACCGCCACCTTCACACTCCAGGGAAGGCTCCCCATGACGTAGTTGTGAGTGCCCACGACTAACTTCGCGTCGACGTATTTGGGATCAAGTTCCAGGACGTGTTCGTGATCATGACGCGCGCCCACCGCGTTGCGCAGAGCGGAAAACCATGCCCGCTCGACCAGCCCCGTGTACAGAGCGAATTGCGCCCGAGTTACTCCTCGGGCATAGAGGGCTTCGACATTGTTGGGATTTACCTTGAGCTGCTGTTCTTCCAGATCCTCGGCCCGGTCCACGAGCCGCTTGATGCGCTCCTTGACCTTTGGATCGGGGGGGTGGTGTACCTGTCCGATGAAGCTGTCGCTCGCATACTCCCCGGTGTTCATGGCCCCCATCTTGTAGAGCTCGCGCATGAGCAGCGACGTGATCAGATGATTGCAGGCAAAAACATCATTCGGATGCTTCTCGACGACCTTCTCAAACTCCTGTGTCGCCCGGTCATAGTCGAGATTGTAGAAGTGTTCTAAAGCGGCATCGGTAAGCGGATCGTGACTGGAGACCTGGTTATCAGGAGCTGGCGCCCGGGGCGAGTGGAAAACCGGATGCACCGACACAACTGACGGAGAAGACCCGTGTGCGGTGAACTCCGCCCGTACCGCCATTCCGTTCGATATCAAACCCAAAATCGTTGCGCACAACAACATGGTGCTCGAAAGCACCAGATTCTTGGACGTAGTTCTCGCTTGCTTCCCCACTCGTGTTTCTCTAGTCTAACCGAACTGCGCTGCCCCTCGGAACGAACCAAGAACGTAATCCAAAAGGATCTAACCACCTCCAGCGGAACCGCGCACGGAGCCTATAATCTGCGCAGCTGCGAATCGGGTATTCGGCAATGCCACCGGCGGTAACCAGTGCATCTTTACGCAGGGGCGCGCGTAATTATTGCGCGAGGCAGCACAACAAAAGTGGCGAATAATTTGCTAAGTAATTGGTGAAAAAGGTGCTTAGCAGAACAGCGATTTTGGATGTCCGCTTGCCTTCACATTTCAAACGTCCCTAGCATAGGTTTAACGATGTCAGAAGTGATTCATGACGCGCAACAAGAGTTCTGGCGTCCGCCAGCGCCTCTCGAGGGCGCCGGCGGCGTAGCCACTTCAGTCGCAGCGCCTACGATGGCTGAAACGTGTTCGCACTGCGGCACGGAATTTCTGGTGGGCTCTCGCTTTTGTCACGCTTGCGGCGGGCGCCGCGCTCAATTAGCCATCGCCGGAACTGGAGTCCATGCAGGTTCTTCAGATGTCTTGTCAGACGGAATGACGTGGTTGCGGGGAGCGGCACAGGATTTCTCCTTTCCCAGGGTTTCCGCCCCAACTTGGCTTCGCTACTTGCACTTCCACGAAATCAAGCGTTGGGTCGGCTTGCCGACCGCGTCCCTGGTTGCTTTCATGATCGGACTAGGGTGCATCGCTGGAGCCATCTGCGTGAGCTTCATCTACAAGGCGCAGACCTTCGCTGATTGGCAGGCCATTCAATTCTGGCGCATCGAATGGTTGTTGGGCGCTACGGCTTCCTTCGTGGTGGCGATACTCCTAAAGCGATCAACCGACAGGTAAGTCATCGCCCGATTCGGCTCTGCCTTAGCATTCCCTGCCTCACTGCACATCTCGGTGACTACTGCTCACTCCCGAGAGCCCGCAGCTCGCCGCTGCTGGTACATGCGATACAGATGGTGCACCGGCCCCGTGCCCTTACCTAGAGGGTAGGCGTTGGCGATTGCAGATGTGACGTAGGTTTTGGCAAGAAGAGTGGCCTCGGCCAGACCCCGATCAAGTGCCAGATGGCAGGCCATGGACGTGGCAAAAGCACAGCCAGTTCCATGCGTTGAATTGGATCGCTGCCGCTCCGCCTTGAACGCTTCTGTCTCGATCCCTCGCTTGGTGGAATAGCTCAACAGCTCGATGGCCTGATCGAGGTGACCTCCGGTGACCACGACTGCGGAGGAGCCCATTTTATGAAGTTTGGCCGCCGCTGCCTTCATCTCGTCCATGCCAGTTACCTTGATCCCTGTCAGCGCAAACGCTTCATCTGTGTTGGGGGTAAACACGTCCGCCAAGGGGATCAATCTTTCCTGCAGTAATTTTGTCCCCAGGGGATCAAGCAGGGCTATCCCGGAAGACGACTTAAGGATGGGGTCCAGAACTACATTCGGGAGCCTTGCTTTGCCTCCCCGCCGGCCCAGGAAATCTGCTACCGCCTTAACCACTTTCCCGGAGCCCAGCATTCCAATATGCACGGCGGCGATATCGAAATCGGCAACCAGTTCTTCAAGGGTTTCGGTGACCAGATCCGGGTCGCTAGGCTCTACTCGACGGACGCCAGCCGTAGATTGCACTGTCATGGCGGTAATGCAGCCGACTCCGTAACAGCCATGGGCGGCTATGGTCTTAATATCGGCAGTCACGCCGGCCCCAGACGAGGGGTCGAAGCCGGCAATCGTAAGTACGATGGGCGGTTTCTCAGACATGACTTTCAGCTTCGTCCGGAAGAACAATTCCAACCATTGCCCGATCTCCCATGCGGCAGATGACCCTACCGGAAAAAATATTTTCTTTTTTTCTTGGCAACTTTTCCACTAACCTCATATATATCAACTGCTTACGGCGTATTACCACGCAACTCGATGAAAACATTGAGGATGAAATTTCTTCCAAGCCTACGGGCCTCTGGTTATTCACTTTTAAGTAAATAGTTAAGCTCATTGTTATGAGTAATATCCTATCTATATTCCATAATTAACAACAAGTTACGTACGACATCAGTTACTCCAGGGTCATCCGACACCCCTTCACTTTCGTGTTGACACCCTCGGTCCCCCCCCCTAGGATTTACAGGATAAGCTCTTGACAACCTAGCTAGGACGACTTTTTGAGATGCGAGGAGAACTGAATGCGAAGACGTTTAGCTCATGGACTGGCAATGGCCTTTTTAGTTGCCAGCCTGGGAGCGGCTCAGGGCCCAAACAACTCGGAGGCGACACCGGCTCGCGCTAGGTCAGTCGAATCCAAGCCCGAAATCCGTAAACAGGCCAGCAAGAAGGCTCCGAATCAAAAGGCTCCGTATCAAGTTGGAACAGCTTCCTGGTATGGCAGCTACTTCGATGGCAAACCAACCGCCAGCGGCGAAGCCTACGACATGCACGATCTGACCGCCGCCCATCCGACGCTTCCCTTGGGAAGTTACGTCCGGGTCACCAATTTACACAACGGCCGGGCTGTAGTGGTCCGCGTCAACGACCGTGGACCTATCGTCCAGGGCCGCATCATCGATCTGTCCTATGGCGCCGCCCGAGTGCTGGAGTTCCAGGAACAAGGGTTGCAACGCGTCCGCCTGGATGTGGTCAAGCGTGGTAACCGTCCCCACGTTGCCCTGCTGCAGACTGTAGCCTACTCCAGACCCGTAGCGGAACTTCCATAAAAACTCTACACTGACAGGGATGCACGCCCAGAAGCCCCACGGCATCCCTGTCAGCAGTATTGTCGCAAGTGACGATCCGCGCCAGCGTCTTATCGTGGCTTTGGATGTTTCCACGGCCGCCGCGGCCCGAAAGATCGTGATGGCCGTGGGCGATGCCGCACTAACCTATAAGGTCGGCATGCAACTCTACACTGCCGAAGGTCCGCAAGTTGTGCGGGATCTGGTGGCTTCCGGCCGGCGGGTTTTTCTCGACCTCAAGTATCACGACATTCCCAGCACCGTAGGAGCGGCTGTTCGCGAAGCCGCACAGTTGGGCGTGAGCATGCTCACGGTGCACGCCGCCGGCGGTGGAAAGATGCTGCGCGTCGCCGTCGAAGCCGCGCGATCTAATCCCCAATTGATGGTGCTGGCCGTCACGGTGCTCACCAGCATAGAGGAGAACGATCTGGACAAAATTGGTATGCGCGGCAACGTTGTGGACAGCGTGTTGCGCTTGGCTACGATCGCCCTTGCTGAGGGCTGTCATGGAGTCATCACCTCCGCCCGTGAAGTCCCGACGCTGCGCGCCAAGCTCGGGGACGATTTCGCCATCGTCGTCCCGGGCGTCCGCCCAGCCGGAAGCGGACATGGCGATCAAGTCCGCGTCGCTACGCCTGCCGAAGCCATCACTGCCGGCGCCAGCTATATCGTTGTGGGACGGCCCATCACCGAAGCCGCCGATCCTGTCGCAGAGGCACGCGCAATCCTAGAGCAGATGGGTCTCTAGACGGGCTGCGGAAAGACTCCCTCACATTTGGATAGGAAAGACGCGACTCCGGACCCTCTGTGTTATGTTGGTGATACGCAAGTGAAGACATCTCTCACCCTTTCACCCGACGTGCTTTCCGCTATTGATCGTCTAGCCGGATCGAAGCATTCCCGCCCCGCCTTCATCAAGGCCACCCTCCATCGCTACGGGATCGCTGAACACTGCGGCTGAAGACGTGCTTCGCTACCAGCACTTCGAAGACCAGCGAGAACCTGCGATGAAACCGGAGGGCATCTACCGCGTCTACCGGAGCGAGCGTGCGCAAAGCACAGCTTGCGCAATTCGTGGGATCGCTTTCGTGGTCGAGATTAACTGAATTGGATCGCGCACTAAAGACGGCGCTGGAACTCGAATAGGAAAATGATGGTAGAACAGATTCGCTTGACGGAAGTCACGAAACCCCAAAGGCCGAAGTCCTCGTTACAGCTTCTCGAAGAACTCGCAGGCCGAGCACGAAATGTAAATCCCGCCCGGGACGCCGCGCTCGCGGTCCTTAACCCGTTTCACGATACGCGTAGCCTTGCCGCACTTCGGGCAATCCGTGCTCTTGGTGGTGTCCATGACCTTCTTGCGGTCCGCTGTCTTTGCAATCTTTCCCATGGCTGCCATTGATTCGCTGCTCCTGACAAAAATCTCCCGCCGGCCGCGGCCCCGGGACGTTTAAGGTTGTAGCTGGTTGCTCTGATAGGATGTACTGCCTATGACTCAGCGCTTTAAGTTTACATGAAGCTTCAGCCACTTGTCGCGCCGCGGTGTTTCGTTGGCAGGAGGACTCGCATCCATTTTCCGCCCTGATCCCCGACTTTCTTTTTCTTTAGAGGCAAGCTGTCCGGCATAGACGCGACCTTGAAGGCTTGCATATCGAGCAGCCGTTCGCTAAGGGCCGCCAGCGCTTACGAAAACCGCACCTTCACATCTGGCCCCTTCTCGAGGTGGATGCTTTCCACGAAGCGCACCTTGCCCGTACGCAGTGTCAGGATCACGGACGAGGTCCGCGTGCCTTCGCCGAAAAACCGTACACCCTTCATCAGCGCGCCGTCGGTGACGCCAGTCGCGGCAAAGATGAGCTGCTTGCCTGGCGCAAGGTCTTCGGCTTCGTATATGCGATTCTTGTCCTTGATGCCCATCTTGGCGATGCGCTCCTCATGCTCGGGCTTGATGACAAGCCGCCCCAGCATGTAGCCGTTAAGGCAGCGGATGGCGGCCGCAGTGATCACACCTTCCGGAGCCCCGCCAGATCCCATCACAGCATGCACGCCAGTGCCGATGACCGCCGCGGCAATTCCAGCCGAGAGGTCGCCGTCGCCGATCAATCGAATGCGCGCGCCGGCGGCGCGAATGTCGGCAATCAGCTTTTCGTGGCGGGGGCGGTCGAGCACGATGACGACGAGATCTTCCACGTCGCGCTCCAGCCTCTTGGCTATATTCTTCAGGTTGTCGGCAACGGGAGCGTCGAGTTCGACAGCATTCTTGCACGACGGCCCAACGACAATTTTTTCCATGTAACAATCGGGGGCATTGAGCAATCCGCCGCGCTCGGAAGCAGCCAGCACGGTGATCGCCCCGGGTGCTCCGGTGGCGCAGAGATTCGTGCCTTCAAGCGGATCGACCGCGATGTCGACTTCTGGAACCTCGGTGCCATCGGGAAATTCGGCTCCGACTTTCTCGCCGATGTAGAGCATGGGCGCTTTATCGCGCTCGCCCTCGCCAATAACGATAGTGCCGCGCATCGGAATCGTGTCCATGGTGCGCCGCATCGCTTCAGTGGCCACCTGGTCGGAGAATTTGCGTTCGCCCTGACCCATGGTGCGCGCGGAAGCGATAGCAGCTACCTCAACCACCCGCAAGAATCGCGACGCCAGGTCGCTTTCAATGTTTTCGCCGAAACTGCGAGCCTTGCCTTCCGGGCGGAGCTGGGTTGCCATGCGAACCTCCAATCGATGCCGGCGGAATGGATATCCGCCGAGAGCACCGCGCATCATCCTCCATTGCGGGGGGTGTGGTCAAGAGGGACGAGACCATAGATTAATGGCAATCTTGGTTAGGGATTGCTCTCGATGGACTTCAACCAACGAGGCAGATCAGCGGAAACTCGGAGGTCTCGGCGATTCAACGGTTCCTAGAATGCATCAATCCCAGTGACGCTCTGGCCAATGATCAGTGAGTGCACATCGTGTGTGCCTTCGTAGGTTTTCACCGATTCCAGGTTCATCATGTGGCGCATGATGGGATAGTCGTCGGCGACACCGTTGGCGCCGAGGATGTCCCGCGATAGACGGGCGCACTCGAGTGCCATCCAGACGTTATTGCGCTTCGCCATCGAGATGTGCTGGTGCTCGACCTTGCCGGCGTCTTTGAGTCGGCCGACCTGCAGCACAAGGAGCTGTGCCTTGGTGATCTCGCTGATCATCCAGGTGAGTTTGTCCTGCACGAGCTGGTGCGAGGCGATGGGTTGGTCGCGCCACTGCTTACGCAGCAGCGAATACTGCAGTGCGCAGTCATAGCACGCCATGGCTGCGCCCAGCGCTCCCCAGGCGATGCCGTAGCGGGCCTGATTCAGGCACATCAATGGAGATTTCAGGCCGCCGGTCTTGGGCAACAGATTCGACTCAGGGATGTGAACATCTTGCAGCGAGAGCCCAGACGTGACTGACGCACGCAGCGACCACTTGCCGTGGATGTCGTCGGCTTTGAATCCGGGACGGTCGGTCTCGACCAGGAAGCCACGAATCTTGTCGTCTTCGTCTCCGACCTTCGCCCAAATCACGGCCACGTCGGCAATCGTGCCGGAGGTGATCCACATCTTCTCGCCGTTGAGCACGTACTGTTTGCCGACTTTGCGGGCACGGGTACGCATGCCGCCGGGGTTGGAGCCGAAATCCGGCTCGGTTAGGCCGAAGCAGCCCAGCTTTTCGCCCTTCTGCATGGCCGGCAGCCAAGTTCGCTTCTGCTCTTCGCTGCCAAACTCATAGATGGGATACATCACCAGCCCCGACTGCACACTGACAAAGCTGCGCACGCCACTGTCTCCACGTTCGAGTTCCTGTGTCATCAGGCCGTACTCAACGTTTCCCATTCCGGCGCAACCATAACCTTTTAACGAAGCGCCAAAAAAACCTAGGTCAGCCATTGGCTTGACCAGCTCGCGGGGAAAGCGTCCGGCACGGTTGCACTCTTCGATGATGGGGATGAGGTTGTCTTCAATGAACTGACGCGTGGTTTCGCGGACTAAACGTTCTTCGTCGGTGAGTAGTGAGTCGTACTGAATGAAATCTACCCCGCGAAATTTAATGGCAGGCATGAACGTCTCCCGTGATCAGAAAGTAGGCCGAGTGCACCAGCTCGCAAAAGGTTTGCCGCAGGATGGAGCGCCTGCTGGAGGGCAAACATATGACAGTAGCAAGCGCAGGGAAACAACGTCAAACCATCAGACCACGTCCATCAGACCACGTCCAGCAAGAGACCGTCCATGCCTACCCGTGCCAATAAGTCCAGTATGCATTTCAAGACCTGGTGCGGGCCGATGTCCCGCAAGGCCGAAATGGTAAGCACAAACAGGTTGTGACTACGATTCTGAATGATCTTGATCAATTGGAGGATGGGACTGCGATCAAAGTCCCACTGGCGGCGCTACCGGAAAAGAAAGAGAATGTTCGTTCGGCGCTGAATCGGGCCACCCGGAAAGCTGGACGTAGGGTTGCGACCGCCACGATGCGACGTACTTGTACTTCTGGAATGCAGGTAAGTGATGGCGGTGGCTGGTGCTCCGCTGTCGAGCGGGAGAAGCACTGCCGGGACTATTCGAATGTCCGCATCCAGCGGGAAAAGCGCGACAGTTCGCGCTATCCATCGCTATTTCAGGTACTCCGAGTCTTTCTTCAAGTCCTCAGGAATTTCCGGGAATGGCGGGAATTCCTGCGAGTATCCTTTGAGCAGGTTTACTGCTACCTCCGCGCGATGCGTGCCGTCATGGATGGCAATCTTGTGCGGGTTACCCTTCGAGTACCCCTCCCACAATGAAACGCCCGCATAGGCTCCGTCTTTGCGCAGGATGTAGTACGTCATGTCAATGAAGCGCAGCCTGTTCAGGTCTCCGTTGTAGTTGCGCACAATGCGCTTGAGGGCGTCCAGGCCGGCTTCCTGCGGGGACATGCCATGGCGCATGTTTTCGACAATAGTGTGCGCGCCCGCGACTTTGATGTTCTCTTCTCCGCTTCCGGTAGCGCCAGCAGAGCCCACGTCCTGATCGGTATAGCAGCCCGCGCCGATGATCGGCGAATCGCCGCAGCGTCCCGGCAGCTTGAAGGCAAGACCGCTCGTTGTCGTGCAGCCGGAAATCTCTCCCTTATCGTTCAGCGCGGAGCAATGAATGGTACCGGTCGGCGGGAATAAAACCGTTCGCACGGCCGCGAGCTGAAGTTCAGGTGGGATGCCCAAGTCTGCCGCGCGAGCTTGCAGGTTCCTAATGCGATCCTCCCGTAATTCCGCCTGTGGTTTATCGCTGGTTGTCTTAGAAGCTGGCGGCTGCCAGTGCGGATCGGCGAGGCCTGGCCCCCACCAGTCGTCAGTTGAGTGAAATTCCTTCCACAGCAGCCAGATCTTTCGGGAGTGCTCGGTGAGCAGGTTCTCGCGCGGGAATCCCATCGCCACCGCGAAGCGCTCGGCGCCTTCGCCCACCAGCATGACGTGGCCGGTATGCTGCATCACCGCATTCGAGACCAGCGACACGTTCTTAATGTTCCGCACTCCACCTACCGAGCCAGCGCGTCGCGTTGGGCCGTGCATGCAGCAGGCATCGAGCTCGACAACGCCTTCTTCGTTGGGGAGGCCACCGAGGCCAACACTATCGTCCTTAGGATCATCTTCCGGACCCTTGACGACTTTGAGGGCGGCATCAAGCGTATCGCCGCCGCCTTTCAGGAAGACGAACGCGTCCTCGAGATGCGCGTATCCATTGTTGGCGCAGACGATGATGGGACGTTTGAAAGAACCGGACTGCGAGGCATTTGAGGAATCCTGACTGGGCCAGCCATTGCCGCCAAGGTTGCTGGCGAGGCTGGCTTGTGCTCCGACTCCGGTAGCGAGTGCTCCCACAACTGAAGTCTTCACAAAATCGCGGCGGGAGAAAGGCATCGATCCTCCTGACAAGTACGTGCGTGTATAGGGCAGCTTACTTAGGAACTGACTTCCAGTGTGCCGTTAGGGCCAACCATGCGTGCTCGCAACTCAGGCTTTTCGCCGCGTTCAATGGGTGTTTCAATTCCAAGACGTTGGAATATCTTCGACAGTTGGGCGGGATCCCGACCAGCTACAGCGAAGCGCTCCAAGTGACACCCCGCAGGGGCATCGGCGGAAGGATGAAGCGAGCCGGCACCCCACTCGATAAAGAACGGAAGGATGCCATCGTGGTCGTCTGTAAGACTGAGAGTCTTCCAGTTGAGGACCCTGCCATCAGGGCGCGTACGAGATCCGGGCCACGGTCCTCGAAAAGCTATACCTGATTCGCGTAGCTTCCTGGCGAACACCTCCAAGTCTCCGGGATGCGCGGCCCAGCCGATGAGGCGTGGAGTCTTTAGTTCCTTGAGAAGGTTCCATTGTTTAGCAGCGAATGATTCGACGCTGTCCTGTTTAGGATCGGGCGCAATGAGCTCGAGATAGTGGCGTTCTCCAAGCGAGAGCAGGGAATTGCGTGTGCCGCGACCGGGATGGACTCCACCCAACGCGGCCCGGACACCCGTGCGTCCCTCGACGTACGCCATACAGGCATCGAGATCGCTGCAGCCAAGAAGAATGTGATCGAACAAAGCGGGAAATTCCTCCGCCGCCCACAAAAAAGACGGTGCCAGGACGGCACCTCCGGATAGCGCAAGGAAACATCTCCGCGAAATCATCTGGGGGGACCCTATCAGGGGTCAGATTGTAGCTCAGATCACCGCCCAAAGGAATTGGCCGGTCCGATGGGCACGCCGGCACCGACTAGAATCCGCCGAAAAGCAACAGTGGAGAACTATGCGGTGCGACAGTCCCCTGCATCTGATGGGCGCTTTGATCTATCAGCTCGCAAAGCCCCTGGAACGTCCCACAGCGACGGATCGAACCCGAGGCGAGCGCCCTACGGGAAGCACTGAGATGGGCCGTACATTGGCACTCTGGTCGGAACGGTATCGCAACAGAGCAGCGATATTCCCAACCCGGTCAAATTCCGGATCATCTTTAACGTAGAAAAGCTCGACGTCGCGGTGAATCGCCAAAGGGAGAATGGCCTCTGCCACGTCGACAACGTTACGGGTGGCCCGGCCGCAAGCCGGACAGAAGCTCACCAGGTGAGCGTCGAGGTGGCCGCAGGCGGCACATTCCACAGCCTCCGCGGAATAGTTCTCGGCTATAAATAGAGTTTGGACCTCCCCTAACTCCAGAGAACGCAACACACGGCGCAGTCCCGTGACTCCGCGGGCGTTGCCGCGTGCCTGATTCATCGCTTCCTGGACAAGTTGGTGGCGGCGCCGCCGCTGCCATTCGGTGAAGATGCGCTCTGCATTCGTCCGCACCTCGTCAGCCGTGACGTGACCCACATCGGCGGAGAATCGTCCCAAGAGCCTCTCGACGACGTAGGGATGCAACTGAGGTTCGAGGTGAGACCAATGAATCTCCGAGCAGCCCAGAATCCATTTCTCAAAGAGATTTTTCTCTTGGGCATGTTTGAGGCTTTCGGCAACGTTCTTGAAGTGCTGGCGAACTTCTTCGTCAACGCGACGTTGGGCATGGCCCGCATCGTAACCGGCAAAACCATCGCTGCGGCCACGCCGTGATAGTGGATGGAATAAATCCACGCGTTCGTTCAATTCACCCAACCGCAAATCGAAGAGACGCGCCCGGTGACGGTCGAGAAGGACAACCCACAGGTTTGGCAGCGCTCCCAGGAGGTGAACCAGAGGCTTGAGGTGGAAATTACGGTCCACGAATAGTTGAGTGCTGCCTAATTGTCCTGGCAGATCATATTCCCGCCAGAAGCCCTTCGCGGCACAGGCGAAAATCGCTTTAGCATGCACGCCGTTGCTGCGAAAATCACCGGTCAAGCGCAGAATGCGGTCGAGATCGCCGCGCGCACAATCAGGTTTGCCTTTACTTTCCAGCTGGCGCAGGGCTTCCCGCGCAAGATCTTTGGCAAGAATTGTTTCTTCCTTATGAGCTTTATTGCGCGGTATCGACGGCTGAAAGTAAAAACTCAGCGCACAACCGCCCTGGTCCTGGAACTCGGCCAGTTCACGGATTTCCTCGCGGGTGATGCTCATAGTTTTGCTCCCGGGGGTTCGAAATTGAAATTCAGGCAGCGCCTTTCGGAATGAGCCTGCCATTCAAAGAACGGGCCAGGCCCGGCGCTTTGCGCAGATGTTCCCGTGCGGCAGAAATAGAGGCATGAACGCGGTCAGGCGAGAGGCCTGTGATGGCGCCAATCTCTTCTATCCCGAAGCCCTCAATGGCATGCAGGATGAATGCTTCGCGGGGTTCGCGCGCAATGTCGCGCAAGGCTGAAGCGATCAAATGAAGCATCTCGTCGGACGCTGCAATTTGTTCGGGGGTCGCAACGCGGTCGTCAGCGATGATGGTTTCCTCAGTAATAGACTCATCGGGCTGGTGAAATTGCAGCTCCGGCTCGTCGCTGGCCCTAACATTGGGCTTGCGGGCAGAGTCCTCAAGATGCACGTTGCCATTGCCGTTTTTCTGGTCGGCACGCACCAGTTCGTCCAGCGCCCGCAAAGCTAATCCGTACAGCCAGGGTTCGAGCGCCAGACGCTCCGGCTTCTCGTAGCTATCGCCGAGGGCGGCAGCGATGGTCTCATCGATGACTTCGTCCTTGCTGATGCTGTCGGCCGCGACCAGATCAGAAGCTTCGCGGAAATAGATTTCGCGCTCGACGTAGCGCTCCAGGCGGGAAAGATTCACATTGACGTAGGACCGGATGTCCTCGGTGGAGACCATCGGCGGATGCACGGCGGCCAGGGTTTGCTCGAACGGCACTTGTGGAAGCTGCGGGCTTGGGCGCGCGCTTGCCCCACGCCGCGACCACTTATGAGACGAACGCAATATTTCCTTATGCCGGTTGACCTGTTGTAGCAGGTCATCGAATGCACTCTTCACCGCAGCGGTGGCCGTCGGAGCCTTGGCTTGCACCGCCATCTGGCCAGATGGCAGACGCAAATTCAGCGACACGCTGGCGCCTTCACGTGGGGAGTTTTCTTCTACCAGGCCTTTCAAATGGATCAATTCCGGACGAAAGACCTGCAGCCGTTTACGCAGTTTTTCGATCTGATGTTGGACATCTTTTTCGATGGAGGGGGTTTTAGGAAGCCGATAGCTGACGTGAACATTCATTAGCACCTCGCGCGGCGGACGAAGTAGCGCAACCCAGTGCTTGACAAGAAAATTGTACACCCCTCGGGGAAAGGGGCAAGCAGGATCTGGAAGCCCGTCAAATTGCTTCTTCTCTTTTGGAACAACATTGTCAAGTGAGAAATTTTGCTGTACGAGTGATTGTGCCCATGCCTCAAAAAACTTGCCACTTCACGATTGGATGCGAATCGCGCAGCGATCGAAAAGAATCACAAGTTTGCAGCCCAGGCGCAGTGTAGATATCATCCGGACACGATGAAAACGGCCACAATAGCTCTTTTTGCGGTGCTGACCGCTTCTGCTGCGGCACAGGGCCCGGAAGTTTCCAAAGAGGTTGAAGCCGTATATCCGCAGGCGCATGCGCTGTATCTCGACCTGCATGAGAATCCGGAGCTCTCATCGCATGAAACGCAGACGGCAGCGAAACTGGCGAGCCAGCTATGCAGTCTCGGCTATGACGTCACTGAACACGTTGGCGGTACCGGGGTCGTGGCTATGCTGAGGAATGGCTCGGGGCCAACCGTCATGCTCCGTACAGAGCTGGACGCGCTTCCGGTCGAAGAAAAAACGGGTCTGAACTATGCTAGCAAAATCCATACCAAGGATGACGCTGGACGCGACGTTCCGGTCATGCACGCCTGCGGACACGATCTGCATATGGCATCGCTGACCGGCACGGCTGCGATCATGGTTCACAGCAAACCGACATGGCACGGCACGCTGATGCTGATCGGCCAGCCTGCCGAAGAAACCATCTCCGGCGCCGAGAGCATGATTGATGCCGGCTTGTTCAAGCGCTTCCCGAAGCCTGACGTGGCGGTCGCACTGCACGTCGTCAACTTGCTGCCCGCGGGGAACGTGGGTATTACGCCGGGAATCATGAGTACCAATGCCGATTCGCTGCGGATCACTGTCTACGGCAAGGGTGGACACGGCGCTGCGCCCCATACGGCGATCGATCCGATTGTGATGGCGGCCAAGATGATCCTAGGGTTGCAGACCATTGCTTCCCGCGAAGTGAAGCCGGGCGAGATGGCCGTGGTGACGGTCGGATACATCCATGCCGGGACCAAGAACAACATCATTCCGGACCAGGCTGAACTCGGACTGACGGTGCGCACCTATAAGGCGGAAGTGCGAAAGCAAGTGCTGGCTGCCATTACGCGAATTGTAAGGGCGGAGGCAGCCGCGGCCGGAGCGCCACGCGAGCCTTCGATCGAACGTTATGAGGGCGCCGACGCGGTGTATAACGATCCCACGCTGGCGCAGCGGCTCAGGGGCACACTCGAGTCTGCGTTGGGCAAAGATGATGTGGTCATTCAAGAACCGATCACGGCCTCGGAAGACTTCTCTTACTTTATCGCCCAGGGAGTTCCGGGCTTTTATTTCAGTCTGGGAGGAGCGGACCCTGGCAAGTATGCGCAGGCCAAGGCGGCGGGAGAGAACCTGCCGTCGAATCACTCTCCCCTATTCGCTCCCGACGTGGATCCCGCGCTGCACACAGCAATCACGGCAGAAGTTGCAGTGCTGCGGAACTTATTGCAGGGGAAGGCGGAAGAGCTGCGTAAGACAACGGCTGAGCAGACCTCTAGGTCAAACTAGGCTAACTACACCGCGACCGTGACTGATGTCTCGGTGCGAGTAACGGGACGATACAGGGTATCGCGCTCGACGGGGATGCGGCCGGCGGCGCGGATCAGACGCTCCAGTTCCTCGCGGCGCATTCCTTGTGGCGTCGTAGCGCCGGCGTCGTGGTAAATCTTTTCCTCGATCACTGTGCCATCCATGTCGTCGGCACCGAAGCGCAGGGAAATCTGCGCGATCTTGGGAGTCATCATCTGCCAGTAGGATTTTATGTGCGGGAAATTGTCGAGCACCAGGCGGCTGACCGCGATCTGCTTGATGTCCAGCATGCCTGTGGTTTTGGGCAGGTGCTGCAGCGGCGTGTTGTCGGGATGGAAGGCCAACGGGATAAATGTCTGAAAACCCTGGGTCTCGTCCTGTAACGCTCGCAACTTAAGCAGGTGATCCAAGCGGTCTTCGTCATTTTCGACATGGCCGTAAAGCATCGTCGCGTTCGACTTCAGACCAATCTGGTGGGCCATGCGGGCCGTATCGAGCCATTGGTCGCCGTCAATCTTGTGGTCGCAAATGATGTGACGCACGCGGTCAGCAAAAATCTCTGCGCCCCCGCCGGGAAGCGAATCCACTCCCGCGGCCTTGAGCTGTTCTAAGGTCTCGCGGATCGGAAGCTTCGCGCGCTTCGACAGATACGCCACTTCAACCATGGTAAAAGCTTTGAGATGTACTTGTGGAAAGCGTTCCTTCAGTCCCGAACAGAGGTCGAGAAAATATTGAAAGGGCAGATCAGGGTGCAATCCCCCGACAATGTGAAATTCAGTGACAGCTTCGGTGTATCCCGATGCGGCGGTCTCAAAAGCGTCTTCAAGCGCCATGGTGTAGGCGCCGGGCGCATCCTTCTTGCGGCCGAATGCGCAGAGTCGGCAAGCGGCAACGCACACGTTCGTCGGGTTGATGTGGCGGTTGACGTTGAAATAAGTCTTGTCGCCGTGCATGCGTTCGCGAACGCAGTTGGCCATCCAGCCCACCGCCAGGATGTCTCCGGTGCGATAGAGCGTCAACCCGTCGTGTGCATTAAGACGTTCCCCGACGAGCACTTTGTGGCAAATCGGCGCGAGCCGAGCATCATCGGTTTGAAAGGCATGCTGAGCAGACATCTCCCTGATGATATCGCAGGGTCGCGCGATATGTCACAGGAAGGGCCTTGATTAGAGGGGAGTGACTACTGGGTGACTATCACGCGATCTTTCACCTGAGCATATTCGTCTTCGGACAACACGTGCCGCGTCATCAGTTGACGGGTATTAGCGTAAGGCCGCTCGGCGATGATTCGGTCCGCCTTTTGCGGCGTGACTCCAGGCAAGCCCTGCAAATCGGATTTCGACGCCTTGTTCAGGTTCACGGACTCTTTCCGGCTCAGCCCCTCTTTGACCCCTTCCGCAATAGCCTTCGTATCCCGCTTGAGAGTGGCAGTGGTCTCGGCGGTTTTCTCCTTCAATTGGTCAGAACTTTGGTTGGGAGCGCAGGCCGCACAAGCTGCGAGGGCCAAACTGAGTATCATCAGGCGGGCGTGAAACTGGGAAGGCATGCAACTCTGATGCGATTGGCTTGTCCACGGTTGGCACTGTTCGTGTTGGGAATTCTGTTCGCATCTCCAGTTTCGCTTGGTGTTCGTGTCCGTCTTGTAAGATCGGAACAGCGATGAAGCCATGGGCAAAACCGATGCTGCTGACGTTCGTTCTGGCTAGCGTCGCAATGTGTGTGCGCGCCGAGCCGATTGCACAGCTAAAACCAACCGGATACGTTGACGACTTCGCCCATGTGCTCGAGCCAAAAGCTGTCGCACAGATGGAAGAGATCTGCCGGCAAATTGATCAGAAAGCACGCGCTCAGATCGCGGTTGTAACCATACATTCCCTTGATGGGTCCGACATCGAGAGCTACGCGGTCGATCTGTTCAAGAAGTGGGGGATCGGAGATAAAGCTTCGAACCGCGGCGTTTTGATCCTCTATGCCATCGACGACCGGAAGGCGCGAATTGAGGTGGGATACGGACTGGAGCCGATTCTGCCTGATGGAAAGGTCGGCAGTTTCCAACGGGAAGCCATCCCGTTCATGCGAAGCGGCAACTACAGCCAGGCGCTGCTCTTAGTTGCATCACGCGTCGCCGACGTTATTGCGAAGGACGCTGCTGTTCAGCTCAGTACCCCGCAACTCGCGCCATCTCCAACCGGACCGCAGGAGCAGCCCGCGGGAGGAATCTCGGTAGCCGGAATCGTTCTCGTTATCATAGTCATACTGGTCGTCCTGTTGACTCCGCTTCGGACCCTTTTGTTCTGGATGCTTTTCTCCAGCATCTTTGGCGGAGGCCGAGGTGGTGGCTATGGCGGCGGGGGCTGGGGCGGAGGTGGATTCGGTGGCGGGGGCGGCTTCGGGGGCAGCGGTTTTGGCGGTTTCGGTGGCGGGAGTTCGGGCGGTGGTGGTGCAAGCAGCAGCTGGTAGCAAGTGAGGACGCAATGGCTCCTGAAAATGCAGTTCCTGAAGACAAGCTCAATGAATTTGTGACCCGGCTGCGCGAAGCCGCGGGCGCAAACCTGGAGAGCGTGATCCTGTTCGGATCGGCGGCTACCGAAGACTTTCATCCAGAGTTCTCCAATGTGAATTTATTTTGCGTCGTTCGCGACAGCTCATTCGCGGCGCTTCAGGCGGTAGCGTCTGCAGTGCAGTGGTGGGATCGCCAGAAGCAACCGCCTCCGCTGTTCATGACGCGCCATGAGGTGGAACGCTCCATCGATGTCTTTTCCATCGAACTGATCGACATGCAGCAACATCATCGCGTTCTTTTCGGTGAAGATGTGCTTCAGGGTTTCGAGATTCCCGCGAATCTGCATCGCGTGCAAGTGGAATACGAGCTTCGCGAGAAACTGGCGTTACTTCGCCGACATCTCCTTCTCGCCTCCGGCAATGATTCGCGCATGTGGGAATTGTTGACCCGTTCGTTGTCGTCTTTCGTGACGCTTTTTCGGCACGCGCTCATGGTGTTGGACCAGCCCGCCCCACACCGAAAGCGAGAGGCCGTACACGCTTTGTCCCAACAAATAAAGTTCGATCCGTCGGGAGTCCTTGATGTGCTGGACGTAAGAGAGCGCAAAGCGAACCGCAAGAAGCTCGACGTGAAAGATGTATTTTCCCGCTACCTGGCGGCGGTGGAACAGGTAATGACTGCTGTTGATAGAATGCTGCATCCGGGCTCAAGGCGCTAATCATAGTCACCCTGCGCCGTTGTTTACAGGCTGGTCTCAGGAGAATCGTATGACCAAAGCGTTAATTGCGATTGCCGTGCTAGTGATAATTGTACTGATCGTTTTCGGGCAGTACGTCACAGTCAAGAACACACTAGTCAGCAAGAATGAAGGCGTCAAGGCAGCCTGGTCGCAAGTAGATATCGTGTTGCAGCGGCGCGCAGACTTGATCCCCAATCTCGTGGAGACGGTGAAGGGTTATGCGCAGCAGGAGCAAACCGTGTTCGGCGACATCGCTAAAGCTCGATCCACATTGCTTTCGGCGGGCACGCCGCAGGAAAAGATCGCTGCAAATCAGCAACTCGACGGAGCACTCGGCCGCCTGCTCTTGATCGTTGAAAACTATCCGCAACTGAAGTCCAATGAAAATTTCCTGCGCCTGCAAGATGAACTTGCGGGGACCGAGAATCGCATCGCGGTCGAACGCAAGCGCTACAACGACGCGTTGCAGGACTACAACACCTATGTTCAGCAGTTCCCCAACAGCTTTTTCGCCAAGATAGCGGGATTCAAGCCGAACGAAGCCTACTTCACCGCAACGGAAGGATCACGCGAAGCCCCGAAAGTAAACTTTGCGCCTAAGGCTACGGCGCCGCAGGGCAGTCCGCAGACGGCACCGGCACACTGGATAAGTGAGTCCCGACGGTCTCGGCGGCCATCGCTTAGATTGATCTGATTCTCGGCGCGAAGGGACCGCGACTTTTCCTTGGCTGCCATCAGAATTGATGCCTACCTCCGGCCCCCAATTGGCATCTACTTGTTAAGCTAAGGTCCGTTTGCACTTTCGCCTTTTCTCGCGCCACATCGTCGGACATCCAAACATGAAGGAGCGACTTCAATGAAAAGAATTTTTGTTTCGCCTTTCGCAGTGGCCGTTCTGTGGGGCGTCTCGCTGGCACAGCAACCGACTTCACCTCCAAGTAACAATTCCACCCCCCAGGAGCAGCAGGCTCCCGCGACCACCACGCCATCAACGCAGCCGAACGGCCAACCCGCGGAACCAACTCCGCAAGCACCTCAGCAAACTCCTCAGCCTGGACATCTCGCGGCACAGCAAAATCCAAAATCGCCGAGTGGTAATTCACCCCAATCCGCTTCCGCCTCCCGGATCGCACCCGGCACCGTGATTCCAGTCGAACTGACTAAGAGCATCGATGCCAAGAAGGTCAAAACCGGCGATGAAGTGGTAGCCAAGGTAACCATGGATCTCAAAACAAATAGCGGCGAGATAGTTGTCCCCAAGGACACAAAGGTCGTCGGCCACGTAACCGAAGCCCAGACCCGGAGCAAGGAGCAGAAAGACTCGCAGGTCGGAATCATATTTGACCGCGCCGTCATGAAGAGCGGCGAGATCGAGATGCCGATGTCGATCCAAGCCATCATTGCACCGCAGGGCTCGAACTCAGGCAATGCCAACAATGGCAACGACCAATCGACGGCAGCCCCCAGCGCTAGCGGAAGCGGAGCGTCTTCGAACAGCGGACGTGCACCGAGAATGGGCGGTACACCGCCTCCAGCGCGCAACGCTTCCACGGGCAGCAATACTCCGACTGACGATTCAAGCGCAGCGAGTGCGCACGAACCCATCACCGGGAAAACAGAGGGAGTGGTTGGACTACGGGATTTGAAGCTGGCGACCACCGCAACCGCTGCGTCCCAAGGCTCAGTAGTCAGTTCGGAAAAAAATAATGTGAAGCTGGAGAGTGGCACTTTCATGCTTCTGCGGGTGAACCAGTAACTCTCCGAAAACACGGGTTGCGAAGGGCAGCGCAGGGGCGCGGCCCTTTTTCATTCGGCCCTCAGACGCCCGCTAGCTTCTTCTTCGCCAACGGGCGGGCGAAGGCATTAGTCGGATTATGTGCGTTCGAGGCGAGAACTTTGTGGTAATAGTCCATAGCCCGCGCTTGGTCGCCAGACTTTTCGTAGGCCTGCGCTAGCAGCGCGAGGATTAATGGATCGCTCTGGTCGGCCTTTTGCAGATTGGCGATCGCAGTTGGGTAGTCTCCCGCGTAGAAGGCAACGTAGCCGACGAGATAAGGATAAAAGCCCGCCTGCTCAGGATTGTTAGCTTTATCGAGGGCGGCTTTAGCGGCAACCACGTGTTTTTGAGCTTCATCGTGGTGAGCACGCCGGGCAGCGATGCGGGCCTGGGCGTTCTCCCATCGGAAAATCCACAGATTCTTTTCGGCTTCACTCAGGCCCGGCTTCTGGAGCGCTGCTTCGTAGCCCGCTTTGTACCACTTGTAGGCATTCTCGGTATCACCTGATTCGAGATAAATGCGAGCGAGTTCATTGGCGATTCCTGCCGCGCCGGTGAAGTCGCGATTGGCGAGACGCGCAACGAAGACTTGCTGCTCAAATTTCTCAGCCTCTTTCGCGTTTCCTTCAAAAGCATAAGACATGGCCATGGCGCGGAGCGCCTGCGCCTTAACATCGGCCGGCGCGGCTTCAATAGCTTTGGCGAAATGCTTCCGCGCCTCTTGATATTCGCCCTTCAAATCGAGCGCAACACCTGCGTCGAGATGTGCTTCATACAAATTAGGGGATTGTTCAAGGGCCTGGCTGTAAAGCGCCAGTGCTTCATCTTGCTTGCCTTCGCTATTGCGTTTTTCGCCCTGTTTGACGAGCTCAGCCGGACTTCCGGGTGCTGGCGCAGATGCTGGTACCCCGGGAGACTGTTGGGTCCAAGCAAAACAGGCCAGCAGACAGACCACAATGACGACGCGAAACATAATGACCTCCGATTTATGCCTGGATTATGGCACGAACGCGCGCGTGAGGCTAATGGCGCAACAGCAAATCTCCGGCGACGAACAGAAAGAATACTACCGAGATAACGCCATTCATGGTGAAGAAAGCGGCGTTCAGTTTCGAAAGATCGTTGGCGGAAACGAGCGAGTGCTCATAAGCCAGCAAACCCGCGACGGCGACAACCCCAGCAATGGCCAACTTGCCTAAGCCGAAGGTCAGCAGTAAGCCGATGAGCAAAGCCAACATGACGGCATGAAAGGCGCGCGCGACCCACAGCGAACGGCGAATTCCTAGATAGCGCGGAAGGGAATGCAGCCCGGTCTGATAATCGATGTCAAAGTCTTGGCATGCGTAAAGGACGTCGAAGCCCGCCACCCAGAAGGTGACGGCAGCCGTGAGCGACAAAATCCGGGGATCAAGCGAACCGCGCACGGCAATCCACGCGGCGGCAGGCGCCATTCCTAGAGCAAATCCCAGCACGAGATGAGACCAGCGCGTGAAGCGCTTCGTATAGGAGTAGAGAAGAAGGACTGCTAAAGCGAGAGGCGAGAGCCAAAGAGCCAACCGGTTCAGTTGCGCAGCAGCGGTGACAAAGACTGCCGAAGAAATAATCACGAAGACTGCTACGAATGCAGGGGTTAATTGCCCCGCCGGTAGCGCACGCGTGCGAGTACGCGGGTTAGCGGCGTCAATGGATGCGTCCGCGAGGCGATTGAATGCCATCGCGGCCGAGCGCGCCGCCAGCGTAGCCACCACAATCCAGGCCAATTGATGTGCCGTGGGAAGTCCGCCGGCCGCGAGCATAGCGCCGCATAAAGCGAAGGGCAAGGCAAAGACGGAGTGCTCCCACTTGATCATCTCCAAGATGATTCGCATATGGCGGAGCAAGTGCATGGGATGATTGTAATGCAGCTCTTACTTCAGTTCTCAATTCTCAGAATGGTAAGCATCAGCTAGACGAGCGATTTCGCCCGCCGGCGTCACTCTCCTACAACGCTTCGCCGGAGATCAGGGGAACAAAGCGACATGCCTCCCGGAGAGAGATGAGCGGCTCTCCGTTTTGCATTCGGATGAGCTGAAGGTGCTGGCTTTCGGCCGCGCCGACAGGAATGATCATGCGTCCGTCTTCGCCGAGTTGCGAAAGCAGATTGCGCGGCAGGTCAGGCGCGGCTGCTGAAACAATGATCGCATCGAACGGCGCGAACGTCGGCAGCCCCTGACTTCCGTCCCCTTCCATAATCTTCACGCGGGTATAGCCCAGGCTAGCGAGAACTTCTCTCGCCTTCGCCGCAAGAGCAGCATGACGCTCAACCGAAAACACCTGTGCCGTCAGTTCGGCAAGCAGGGCGGTCACGTAGCCGGATCCCGTTCCGACTTCCAAAACCTTGTCGCCGGGAATAAGCCTCAATGCTTCCAGCATGAGAGCAACAATGTAAGGCTGTGAGATCGTCTGATCCTGTCCGATGGGAATTGGATGGTCTTCGTAAGCTTGGTCGTGAAAGCCAGGTTCGACAAATTCATGGCGCGGCACACGAAGCATGGCATCGAGCACGCGCTCGTCGCGCACGCCGCGCGCGCGAAGTTGGAATTCGACCATTTGCCGCCGAGCAAGAGCCAGCGAGTCGAATTCAGCTTGAGAATTCATGGCCTGATGATTATGGGCGGAGTATTGCGCTGGAACACTATCGACTCAGAACATCTTATTTCTTGCGTCGACGGATGCGCATATCGAAGCTGACCACGCCATTTTGGTCTCGCGTGCCGACCACTGAGACATTGCGCGTGAAATAGTACTCTCCCCGGATGATCTGCTGCGAACTCTGCGAAACATTGGTGCTATAGCTGAGAGAGAGGTTGTTGGCGAACTCCTGCTCAATGGTGACTTGCGGTCCGCGTCCCGTAGGGTTGGTCTCGGTGGTGAGTCCCTGCGGGTCGATCTTGATGCGGCTGACTCCAAACAGGCGCTGCATGCGGCTGGTAGCGGTGGCATTCAACGCCTGGTTCAGAATCAGTGAGGAAGCGTCCCCGGAAAACTGCGATTGACCAGATTCTTGCTGCAGTTGCTCTGATTCCTGGCGAGTGCGGCCCAGCGCAAGCAACGCGATAATGTCGGACTGGGGCAATGGAGGTTCGGAGCGGTAGTTCACCGTAAGACGCGCCGGCGTCCCCGTCACAGTGACGTTGAGGTCGTAATTTCGAACGTGGGTAGAGGCTTGAAGATCCACACGGGGCTCGATCGCGACGGGGTTGGCAAAGGTAATGTCGCCACGCTCAAGGCGGAATTTCGTGCCGTTGAAAGTGGCCTCGCCCTCCAGGATGTCGGCCCGGCCCAGCACTATCGGGCGGGCTACAGAGCCGCGCAGACGCAGGTCGGCATCGCCGGAAAGACGAGCGACAGCCGTTTTCATCTGCAACTCAGGAGTGGTTTGGACGTGTATGTCGAGCTTGACTCTATACAGTGGCGAGTTGGCCGGCGTAATGGACGAAAGCTGGCGGCTGCGCTCCAAGTAAGCGCTGAAATCGAATCCAGGTGTGATCGCCAGCTTGGTGACGGTAATGTCGCCCGACAAAGTTGAAGAGTTTCCCGCGCCCACCCAGTGCAATTCGGCATCCGCGGTAGAACTTACCCCAGGGGGATGACGCAGACGCACACCTTTCCCGGTTGCAGCCACATCGAAATTGATTTGCCGGTTGTAAAAGGTTGCATCACCTTTGAGATCGAGCGTGCCCCCTCCTGTACGCGCCGTAAGGCTGTCAATATGCACGCGGTCGCGGGTAAAGACTAACGCGCCTTTCATTTCGCTAAGACCGCTGGGCAGCTCCGCATAAGCGACCGATCCGTTGGTTAACTGAAGACGCCCCTGCGGCAGTGGCTCGCTGGCGGTGCCGCCCACGGTCATGTTGACTGTCATCAGTCCGCCGGCACTTAAGTCGGGCTCGATACTGTTCAAGAGCTTGAGATCAATCCGGCCATTGGCGGTAAGGTCTAGTTCGTGGGAACCGAAAAATTGCATCGAGCCATGGCCCGAGAGATCAGTTCCCTCTCCTGCCAAACGCAACTGCTCGATGCGAAGCGTCTGATCGGCAAAGGTGAATCGCACGGGATCTTGATTGTGGACCTTGACATACTCAACATCGAGGGCAATGTCAGTCAAGTTGCCGTGAAGCGTCCACTGTCGTGGCTCGAGCAGCGGACCACGCATGTCGAGCGTGCCGGCCATGGCGGAGTGCCCGGTAATCCGCCCGCGAAGATAGGAGCTAACTAAGGGGTCGAGGTCGAGGCGATCCATGGCCAATGACATGGTTGCAGGATAGCCGTCGCGCAGTTCTACGTTGCCGTCCAGGACCAAGGTTCCTTGCTGGAACTGAGAATGCCCGCTGACGTGAAGCTTGCTGCCCTCAGTAACCGCTTCGAGTTTCAGATCACCGGCAAGTTCGCGGTCGAGCGTAAGACCGTGGACATAAAGACTTGAGTTGAGGATGGGCGCCTCCGGCGTCCCTGAACCTTTAATGGTGAAGTCAACGCGTCCCTCGACTGTGAGCCGGTCAGTACGAATCTGCTGGATACGCGCTAAATCAGAATTTTTCCCGACCAAGTCGAGGCGAAACCGGCGCGTGGATGGATTGTAAGCCGCGCTTCCCGTAACGAGGGAGTCGTAATGCACTAGATGGACGTTATCGAGCGACGCTTCGCCATCGCCAAAGCGGAGGTCCGCGTCCAGCTGCGCAATGGGTTCCCCATAGGCGGAGCCGTCGGTCAAATGTATCCGGCCTTGCCCGCGAGGATCTGATTTCGTCCCTCTCGCTTCGAGAGAAATATCCAGTTTGCCGGTCACGGGATAGGCGTATCCGCCGAGCGCCTGCAGCACTGCGATGTCCGCGTTCTGCATGTTCAGGTTCAAGCTGATAAGACTGCGCTCCGTGAACCGACCATTTTCGAGAACAGCACTAGCATCGACCTCGGCGCTCTCGGCTCCGCGTTCGAAGACCCCGTTATGAAAAGCAACACTGCGAGAGGAAAGCACTACGCTTGAGGAGAACGAATCCCAGTGCGTCTGCTGTGCCGCAGTGCGCGCAGTCGCGGGAAATAGCAGGTCAAAATCTTGCACGTCGAGGCTGCCGGCTAGCGTGGGCGAAGACAACGTCCCGCCCAGGACGCCGTTGAATGTGGCATTGCCGTCCATAGTAAGAGGCAGATTGGCAGGGCCGTGGACAGCCGCAATCAGGGGCCGCCACTCGTCGAGGTTTGAAGTTGAGAACGAAACCCGCAGGGAAGAAGAAGAGGAAAGCGTTCCCGATGCCTGAATGCGCGTGGCGGGCGTGGATACATTGAACTTAGGCAGCTCGAGCACCTGCGTGGCGGCGCGATACAGGCCTTCAGCATGCCCCGACGTCGGTAACTGGCCAGCAAGGAGATGGGCTGGCGGATTCAAATCGAGCGCGAACCCGACGTCAGCATCGTGCGGTGTGCCCTTCCAGCGAGCTTCCAATGTGCCTGATACCGAACCTGCCGGACGAACACCACCAACCAGGTGGCCGGCAGAGTTTAGGCTGTTGGCGATCTCTTCGACAGAAAAATCGCGAAGACGCAGATGCAACACACCGGCTACAACTTCCTCACTTTTCTTTTTTTCGCTTTTCCTCTCCACTCGATTTGCGGCGGCGGGTTCTGCTTGTTTTGACTGATTTGCAGCTTGCGCGGTTAATACGCGGGACAACCAGTGTTCCACTTGAGCATCCCCGTTAAAACTTCCGCCTAGAACCTTTCCCTGCAGCTTGGAAAGTTTGATCTGCTGATCGTCGACAGCGTAATCCGAGCTGACATCGCCTTTTGTGAATGCGATGTTTTCCTCTCGCCAGGCAAGGTCGCGCACGGCAACTACACCCGTGGAAGCGAATTGGCTCAATGACCAGCTCCCCTGCCCCTTCATTTCCATCGTGCCCCCACGAAGATCACGGCGGCGGGCGATGGAAGCTGCTTCTGCAAGGTCGGCTTGACCCTGGTACTTGACGTTCACCTGCGGGCGGCGGAAACCGCTAACGCGGCCACTGGCATCGAAGTGTGAGCCCCGAGAATTCAAAACCAACGATTTAATGTCGACATAGCTCGGCGCCAGACTGAAATCAGCCGTGGTCATCCAGGCAAACGGACGGTAGTCTTCGAACTTGGTTTCCACCTTGCCCAGCAGTAAGTGGCCTTCGTATCGACCACGTAAGAAGGAATAGTCCATTTGCAAGGCAGCGTTCCGGACAGCGAAGTCGAGAGGGATATTCTGGTCGTCCCATAGCAACTCGCCCCGCCGCATCTCAAAGTGGTTAATAGAGAGTGCGAATATCTGCTCGACCGAAGCCTGAACAGAAGACTGATTTGAAGTAGGCCGAACTTGCCTCGTGGGGATGTTGGTGCTTCCGTCGGAATAAAACGCCACGTGAATCACCGGATGTTCGACGACTACCTGGTGGAATCCCAACTGAGGCCGAAGCAGCGAGCCTACCTTAATAAAGGCAACCAGGTGATCGACATGGACGAGTGGGACTTCTTTCGTGGACTCGGCTCCATGAACCGTCACATCGCGCAGCTCAACTTGCATCCGGAACGGCACCGTATGGATGCCGCCGATTTCGGCGCGTCCACCCGTGATGCGCTCTACTTCAGCGACAATCCGGCGCCGCACCAGCGCTTGAAATGAATCTGTGCTGATATACCAGAGCGAGACCAAGCCCAGCAGCACAGCGACAACGAGGAGAGCCAAAAGGTATTTTCGCCAAGCGCGGCGCACCGGCTGGGCCGAGGACTCGCTCACCTGCTCTGATCTCCCTGCTCCATGGAAGGCGACGCCCCGGGAGAGGATGACGCTCCGGGGAGGCGCACTTCGCCCTCCGAGCGCAACGTCTGCAGCCACGAAACCAGGAGTTCAGTTACTTTCTCCTGGGTTAGTACTTCGCGAATCTTGGAAAAAACGTCAGACAGCGGCACTTCCTTTGCTCCGGATTGTCGCAATTCAGGAACAAATTTGTCGCGGTAGTAAGCTTCGACGGTTTTGGAATCAATCTGAACGGCAGGACGGAGGTGAGCGTCCACCAACCGCGTCAGATCCATTTGCTGCTGCAGGTGCGCTGCTAGGTCCTGCTCCGTGAGGTGGTACTGTCTAAGCAATGACTGCCAGCCGGCAGCGGAGGCGGCTTGGGGGTACCGGGCACGGGCCTCGGCCACTTGGCTCGCGGCATCCGCAGCCGAGGCATGTTGGAAGTCCGCTGCCTTCATCTGTTCGCGCAGAAGCTCTTGATCAATAAGCCGATCGAGCACGGCGCGCCGCTCGTCGCTGCTAAACTCGCTCAAGGAGCGGCCGTTGAGCAAAGCTTCATAGCAGAGCGCGTCATCCCAGTCACTTTGCAGGATAACGCGGCCGTTGACGGTGGCGACGATACGGTCGATGATCTCGCCGGCCCAAGCCGCTTGCACCCAGAGCAGAGTGAGCACGAAGGCCGCAGCACCGAGAGCCGTAATTCTCTTCATAATAATCTCGGCCAATTTCATCAGAATGGCTGACCGATGCTGAAAAAAACATTGAAGTGCCGCAGATGCTGCAGCACGAAAGCATTCTGTGGAAGTCCAGTTATCGGATTCGTAATCGCCTGGAAATAGGTCGTTGGATTCAAATTGTACCCGAAGTCAAACCGTAACGGACCGATGGGGGTTCGATATCTCAACCCCACGCCAACGGCGTGAGACGTGTAGTCGTAGCCGCTGCTATTAAAGTTGGTGAAGCATTGCGGCTGGGGTGTGCCATTGGGTAGCAAGCACAGCGCCGGGTTAGGCTGGTGCCAGCGCAGAAAGCCCTTCAGCATATCGTGGGCGGTGGTGAATACGTTGCCCATATCGTGAAAAACAGCGAAAGCAAATCCCTCTCCGAGGTAAGGCAAGGTCACGGGGGGAAAGCGTAGTTCAAGATTGTTCACGAACAGGGCCGTGCCACCCACCGGAAAACCTGAGGAAGGGTCGCGCGGACCTGCTTGATTCAACCCAAAACCACGAAGTGAGTTGCCGCCGCCGCTAAAAAAAAGTTCCGGTAGAGGAATGACGGAAACGTTGCTGCACGTAGGTTCGCCCGCCGGGTTTAAAGGGCACGCCCCTGGCGGCAGAATCCTGGTCTGGCGGAAGGGTTGCTCGAGTCCGAGGCTGGTGGAACGGGCAAAAACGTACTGATGATTGGCGCGTCCTTTGCCGCCAAACGCATAGTAGGTGGAATATTGGCCGAGCAGGCGGCCGAAATCTGCTTCGGAACCAAAATAACTGGAAGCGCCAAAGCCATCCAGCGTGAAGAAATTCCCTTTAGTGGTCTCGAGTGGGTTATCGCGTTGGTCGCGGATGAAGGTAAAACCTGGACCCCCCACGCGCGCTGGCAGCGAAAGCAAGGGGATGAGCCCTTTCGAAAAGCTGGCAGCGAAGTTCGTGGCTTTTACACGGCGGTAATCGACCCGATAGGTGAGCGTGGTTAGCCGGTTGGGCTGCTGCTTGCCGATCTGTTGCCGCAGATCGATCTTCCCTTCCAGCCGCTGCGAGGTGAACGTGGAAACATCCAGACTATTGTCATAAAAGCTCGTGAAAATGAGCTTGAGCCTCTGGTTATCGAACAGTCTCGGAATCTCATAGCTAATGAGCCCACGCTGCTGCAGGCGTCCAACGTGAGACTGAAATGTCACGGTCTGGTCACGTCCGCCGAAGTTTAGCCGGGTGACATCGAACGCGACTCGAGGGCTGACGCCTGTTGAACCCTGGGGCGCCGTGGTTCCCGCCGGCTGAGCAGTCTGAAACTCCAGTCCTAGGCCGTAGCTGAAGG
>Ga0137378_10000172_pt1 | contig 42845 bp, 45 predicted proteins | sample SagtaG_21_FD_104813 | JGI IMG/M metagenome (GOLD analysis project Ga0137378, IMG submission 104813) | Vadose zone soil microbial communities from Sagehorn Ranch, Mendocino, California, USA - Sage2_L_60_16 metaG | ecosystem: Environmental > Terrestrial > Soil > Vadose zone | place: USA... | reverse complement strand
TGAAGGCCGATTTTGGCGACGATGCAGTGCGCCCGAAGTCGGTCAACACCATCCCGATCGTGGAGCATTACGTCCGGGATTACCTCATTACCCGCTGGGGCAATGAACTCGCTGGCGATATCGATCCGCTGGAAATTCAGCGTTGGCTGAAGTCGCTTCATGTCATCAACGGACTGGCCTGGACGACGGTCTCGAAGATCCGCGGCATAATGCATCGGGTCTATAAGGTCGGCATCCTGCACGAGCGCGTCGACAAGAATCCGGTGGAACACGTCGAGACGCGGTCGCAGTCCCTTTACAAGGCAGTCGTCATCACACCGTCTCAAACCCTTGTCATCCTCAATAGGCTGACGAACCCGCTGCATTACATGCTCGTCTTGACTTGCGCCGCCACGGCGCTTCGCGCATCTGAGATCGTCTCACTGCGCTGGTCGGACATTCTGTGGAGTGACGGGCAAATCCGCATATCGAAGCGATGGGCTAAGGGGGGAGGACGGCGAGACCAAGACGGCGGCCTCGAACGGCTATGTGCCGATGCATCCGGTGCTGGCGGAATATCTGAAGCAATGGCGCGCGCAAAGCCCATATTCGAAGGTCGATGATTTCGTCTTTCCGTCGCTGGTAAGGGACGGCAAGGTGCCTATCTCGGCGTCGATCTTCGTGCAGGACCATCTGCGGCCGGCGGCAGTAAGCGCTGGCGTCGTACTTGCGAAGGGGCAACGCTTCGGTCTTCACAACCTGCGGCACAGCCTAAGCACCTGGCTCGTGAACAAGGGGAAGGTCGATCCGAAGACTGTGCAGGGTATGTTGCGGCATAGTGATATCCGCACGACCATGAACCTCTACACGCAGGATGACCGCGACGAAAAAGAGGCAGCGCAAGGCGCATTCCTAAGCGCGGTAGGGCTTGGAAGTCGTCTAGTGCAGTAAATTGTGGATCGGATTGTGGATTGTCACTGTGGGTCCATACGTTCCGTAAGTCATTTGGAATGTATGGCGGGGACGACGGGGCTCGAACCCGCGACCTCTGCCGTGACAGAAGTGCTTTTGATCGTAACTCATTGAAAAGATGAGCACCGATGGCTAACAAAAGCACTCAAAAGCAGTGGAAAGCACGGGTAGAAATTCCTTCAGCACCCTATTCAGCACCCTCATAACTTGGGTTTAGACCTCTGCCGTACAACGGCAGCAACCTACACCCATTGGTACGATTGGACATCTTTGGAGTACAGAATTAATGACAGCAGCACGCAACCTGAAACCTTCACGCCCGACGCCTGCCAAAGTTGATGAGGCGGGATTTTCCGAAATTGTTGAGCTGATCGCCTCCTCCCGCGAGCGCGGTCTACGCGCGGTGAATACGGTCCTGATCGACCTCTATTGGAGGGTAGGCGAGATAATCAGTCGCAAAATCGAAACATCGGAGTGGGGTGATAGCGTTGTCCCGCAACTTGCGGCATATATCGCTCGCACCCAACCTGGACTGCGTGGGTTTACCCGGCCAAACCTATTTAGAATGAAGCAGTTCTATGAGGCTTACCGGGAGGAATCAATTGTCTCGGCACTGCTGAGACAATTGCCGTGGACACACCATCTCATCGTTCTTGGTCAAAGCAAACTTCCCGAGGAGCGCGAGTTTTACCTCCGAACCGCAATCCAGGAGCGATGGTCAAGTCGCCAATTGGAGCGTCAGATCAAAGCTGCTCTTTTTGAGCGCGTAGTTCTCACGCCTGCAAATGTCTCAGCACCGCTGAGACATTCTCAACCAGAAGCACTCAGTGTCTTCAAAGACGCTTATATGCTGGAATTCCTCGGCCTACCAGCGGGCCATTCGGAAGCCGACTTACACCGTTCACTTCTGCTCAAACTCAGGGATTTTCTCATCGAGTTGGGTCAGGATTTCTGCTTTGCGGGCTCGGAATATCCACTGCAAGTAGGCGGACGGGATTTTGCTCTCGACCTCCTCTTCTTCCATCGCGGCCTCAATTGTCTCGTGGCCTTCGAGTTGAAGGTTGGCAGGTTTGAACCTGAATATCTCGGAAAGCTCGAATTCTATTTGGAGGCTCTGGATCGAGATGTCCGCAAACCTCACGAGCGACCAGCTATCGGTGTCCTACTCTGTGCAAGCAAGGACGACGAGGTCGTGGAATACGCGCTCAGTCGCACGCTTTCGCCGGCCCTTATCGCTGAATACCAGACACAGCTTCCCGACAAGAAGCTTCTCCAGAGCAAACTCCATGAGTTCTATATGCAAAATACTCAGGAGAACGAGGAAGCTCCCTAGCAACTTGAAAATGCCATAGAACGAAAAGTGCAGACCACTGTTGCACTTTTCCATATTTGCTGCTCAGCCTGTTTACGCCAGGTATCACGGAAAATCCGTGAAAAGCTCTTTGGGAGGCACCGAAAGAGCCTTCGCCAACCTTACGATGTTCTCCAATGCGACATTCCGCTCCCCGCGCTCTACTCCCCCAACATAATTGCGGTGGAGACCTGCTCTCTCTGCGAGTTCCTCTTGCGAATAGCCCCGTTCCTCACGTAGCCTACGCACCGTTAAGCCAAAGCGGGATTTAACGGAGCGTGTGGTCACTCTCCAATACTTGAATCGTGACCACTATGAGTCTACACACGATGAGTGTGATATTGTGCAAACACAAAGGATCGAGATGAGGTGGCGAGTGAAACAGGAAGGTTACGTCGAATGTCCTGAGATGTCCGGGAAAACGATTCAAAACCTCCGCATTTACCCTGATACTGGAGACGGCACCGAAGTACAGATTGATTTCGCAGACGGGACGAGCTTCACATGTTCACTGACCTGCCAGGCCGCCGTGAAGAGCACTCTATATAGGCCGGGTATCGGATCTCCTGAGGTACTCCGGAAGTACGAGATGTAAACGTAGGCACCCTCCTCCGGCCTTACTATTCCGACGCGGAATAACACTCTCCCGAAAAGTTATTGGACGTTCTGCACGCATCGATCTTAGCGTTGCGCCATAGCTGACAACTTGTCAGCGGAGGTGCAAAGTGAATCGATTCCACCGTCTCCTCCGACTGGATACGACTCCCATTCGGTTGCCTGTTCAGCCTGCCAATCGACAGGCTGAGCGCTCCCTCAAACAATCCCTCCTACATGCCATCCGCGTGTTGGCTCCAACCCTTTTTGTCCTCTCTTTCGCGACTGCTGCCCATGCACAAGGGACGATGGACTTCTCCGGAGCGCAGACGCTGATGGGGACCTTCAAAACCTTTGCGATATACGCGGGCGCAGTCATCTGTTTCGGCGGTCTCATCTTCGCTGGCATTCGGATGATGAGTGGCCGTTTTCAGGATGCCATACCTGGCTTGTTCGGTGCGCTTTTTGGTGCCGGAGTCCTGGGATGGGGCGCGGGCTGGATCGGTTCTCTAACCGGACAGTCCATGTGAGGTGCGCCCATGACCAAGCGGGGAGAGCCGTTACCAATCAACCAAGCACTGAATCGTCCGAGAGCCAAACTTGGCCTCGACCTCACAGCATGGATGGCGATTGTCTTCGTCTGCGTAACGGTTTTCCTCGTTGGGTTTCGTCTCTTGGCGATGATGGCCTTCCCCGCGCTCGCTACCGCCGCGTGGCTCATCGTTCGTAAACACCCAAAGATGTTTCAACTTTGGGGCCTGAGTTTGGGCCAAAGGTCTTACTATGACCCGCGCAAATACTGAGCAAATCAAATACACGCCGTGGTTCGCCAAGGCTGGAGCTGCGTGCAGCATCGTTCCGATTGCACGCTTCATCGGCCCGAATATCTTCGCGCTCAAAGGTGGCGGCTACGGATGCCTGTTTGCACTCACCGGAATTGACGAAGAAGGGTTGACCGACCAGGAGCTTGATTCACGGATGCGGTCGATTGAGGGTGCATTGCGCGGACTTCCTGAAGGTTCCTGCCTATATCAGTACGCCCGCGTCATGTCCGGCTTCGAGTTGCCGCGTCAGAATAAGTACAGCAATCCCATCACACAGGTTTTCGTGGATGACCGGCTGACATTCCTTGAAAAGACGGCGGGCTTTCGCCGTATCGACCTTCACTGGTGCCTCACGCTGGAGCCATCGAAACTGAAGGCATTTGACCGTAAGCCGCAGGAGAACTCCGTCGATACATCGCGGATGCTCGTGGAGCTTCAGAAGGCCGCCACAATTCTTGAAGGACATCTCGGCAATCTGTTGGGGCTGCGTCGGCTCGATAAGAACGGTGCATTTCAGTTTTTCTCATATCTCTTCAATCTCGAAGAGTGGGCCACGCAAGCGCAGCTCCGCGACGATGCGGGCGTAGACCGGCAGATCGTCAGCAATCCCGTCGCATGGCATAGCGATCATCTTCGCGTGGGCAAACGCTACGTGCAGATGTTTTCGCTTAAGACGACGCCGGAGGCATCGCGGCCGTGTCTCTTCTCCGGCCTGCTGGCGCTCGATTGCGATAGCGTATTGTGCTCGACCTGGCGGCCCAAGTCCACCACCGCGGCCCGCAGCGAGATCGACGCGCAGGAGAAATTTATTTCGTTTTTCAAAGTTGGGGTCTTAACTCGCGTGATGAGCGGACGCGATACGGCCTCGCTCGAAACAGGTGCCGGTGCGAAAGCCGCGAACAGCAGTGTCGATGACTTGAGCGTTGTCATACGCGAACTGGACAAGAAGGCACAGGGCGAATACTCGCTGCGTCTGCTCCTGGCCGCGAACAGCGCCGAGCAACTATGTGACGCCGCGCCTACCGTTCATCGGATCTTCCTCGATGCACGGGCGCAAGTGATCGAAGAGACACTTGGAAATCTCTGTGCCTTCTACGCGATGTTTCCGGGTAACGGAAAATTCAACGTCTTCCCGATGTGGCTGTCCGAGGAACACCATGCACGGCTCTCTTCTGTCTTCGCACCGCGCATAGGCCACCCGCATTCCGAAGACCTCGACTCCGAGTATCTGAATGTCTTTGAGACCCGCACACGGACACCATTCTTTCAGGACGTGTATGTAGATGGCGTGCGGGTCATGCTCATCATCGGTCCAACCGGATCGGGCAAAAGCGTGATCGGCAATGCCACCGTCGCGCTTGAGCAAAAGTACGGCGGATTTACCTACATCTTCGACATCGGCGGCAGCTATGAAAGCGTGGTCGAGCTGTACGGCGGTCGCGTAGACCGCATCGGCAAAGATGGTCCTCGCGTTGCCTTGTTCTCGCTTGAGCCGACCGAAAGCAACATCAAGTTCCTATACAGCTTCATCAAACTGCTATTAGCGAACGGCGGCGCGGAGCTGGAGCCGGAAGACGACGATGTAGTTCACAAGGCCGTGCAGGACATCTACTTGCTTGACCCGGAGAACCGGCGTCTCTCGAATCTGTTTCTGCCTAAGAAGCTCGACAGGTATCTCTCAAAGTGGGTCGGGCGAGGCGTCTACAGCGCCATCTTCGACAACGTGGAAGACAGTCTCTCGCTATCGCGTCTCCAGTGCTTCGACTTCCAGGGCGTCAATAACCAGCAATATGCCGACCTAATTGAGCCGTTAATGGTATGGCTGCTCCGTCGCATCAATGACGTTCTCTATGACCCCGCGAATCTCGGTGTGCCCAAGCACATCCTCATCGAAGAAATCTTCAGTTCGATGAAGAATCGCCAGTTGCTCGAAGGCGCTCTCGCGTCGATCAAGACCGTTCGGAAGAATCTCGGCGGCGTCACGATGATTGGACAGTCTGCGGAAGACTTGGGCGAGAACGCCGATTCCATCGTGAACTCCTGCACATCGTTTCTCTTTCTGAAAGATGCCACATTCAACCGAAAGAAATATGCGGAGTTGTTCAAGATGACGGAACAGCAGCTCGCTCTCTTCGAGAGCTTGCAGGACCGCGAGGCGCTATACATGCGGCGCGATGGACTCACCAAAGTTGTTCGCATGAATCTCGACAGCCGCAGCTATGCGACGTTCTCCACCAAACCCAAAGACCGGGTACGCCGGTCCAAGCTGATTGCCAAGTATGGACTCACCGAGGGCATCACGCGGTTCGCCCAGGGAGAGTCTGCATAGCCGAAAGGACCAGAGACATGAAACCACCTATCCTCATCTTCGTCGCCTGTGGGCTTGCCTTCACCACCGCAACTGCCTCTGCCTCTGGCCCCGGTACTCCCGACGCAAAGCATCTCCAGCCGAACGCGCCGCGCACCATCACCGTGTCCGAGACGGACACGCCGCCTGTGGTCCGCGCCGGGCTCTTGCAATCAACTCTCATTCTGCTTCCCGATCAGGAGAAGGTTGCGAATGTCTTTGCCGGGGACACAGTGGATTGGGTCTTCGACGGCGGCCACGTCGCCAGCCGCTTTGTCAGCATCAAGCCGAAGCTGGCGAACAGCACGACGGACGTACATATCATCTCCGACCACGGCAACGAATACACGCTCCAGTTGCGCGAAGTTTCTGGCGACGACGATCCACATTTCGATTCCAAAATCTTCATCGCCCCCGGCGATAAGGCCGCGAAAGACAGGCTGGCCGAGCTGCCTGTCTTCGTCCCCGCCACCGAGTTGGACAAGGTGAAGCAGGAAGCAGCGGCAGCGCAGGCGGCCCAGGCCGCGACGCTGAAAGCCGAGAAGACACAGGAAGAAGCCTACCGGAGCCAGTATCCCGGCTCCCTGCACTTTGATTACACATGGGACAAATCGAAGGGCAAAGGGCTTGGCTTGCAGGCGATATGGCGCGATGACAAGTTCACCTATTTGCGCGGGCAATTCCAGGAGACGCCCGCCCTGTACGAAGTGAAGGATAAGAAACCATCCCTTATCAACTTCGACTTCTCGAATGGCCTCTATACCGTCCCGAAGGAGCTAGACAACGGCTACCTCGCCATCGGGAAACAGAAGGTGGAGTTTCACCGCGCCGAGGAAGCGAGGTAGCCATGCCGGAACCGAATCAGAACGTCCCTGCGACCGTTCCCGAGCAGCCGGAGGCCAAGCCGCCGCTGCGGAAGAGTATGCCTGTGGTGATTGCCCTTGTTGTCATCATCGGTCTTATCGGCGTTGCCAATCTCTCCAGCCTGTTGAGCGGCAATAAAAAGAATGCTCCGACCAGCGCCATGCCCATGCGTCCGGCAGCGCCAAATGCTCAACAGGTGAACAACTTCGAATCGCAACAGCAATTACAGGCCCAGCGCGACGCCGAGGCGCGGCAGCATCAACAGGAGCTTAATGCTGCGCTCCAGCAACTCGAGCGGACGGAGGGTGCCCCCGGCCCGGAGGCCGCAGGAGCGCCACCGATGACCGCCGCGCAGCGGTCGGCGATCTATGGCGACAGCCCCAACGCTCCACAACGCACCTCCAATGTGTCCCAAGCTCAAGCCGAGGCCAAGCAGAAGCAGCTTGCCAAAGAGAAGCAGCAGCAGGACGCGATTAATAGCGACACACTGGCGATTGACTTTGAGCGCAACAGCCCTGTAGCTCCCGCAAGTGCCGCGTCAGAGCCGGCTGCTACCGCAGCCGGCGGCGCGGCTCCTGCGAAGACTGCCAGCGTAGAAGCTAAGGCGGACAGTAAAGGCAATGCGATGGCGAGGTATGACTTCGACACCTACGAAGGCCGTCTTTATCGCATCTTCGAGGGCACGGTGCTTGAGGGCGTCGTCACAAATCACATCGACGGCGGGTTTAGCGGCCCAATCATGGTCTCGCTGACAACCGACCTCTACTCGCATGACCATCAGCAACTTCTCTTACCGCAAGGCACGCGGTTATTGGGCGATGTGCAGAGCGTCGGCAACGCGCAACAGCGCAAGATGTTCGTCACCTTCCATCGCGTCATCTGCCCGGATGGCTTCTCACTTGAGTTCACCAAGTACATCGGCCTCGATCAAGTCGGCACAACCGGCCTTGCGACCAAAGTGGATCACGGATACTTGCAGGCGTTCGCAGCCGCCGCTGCTATCGGCGGCTTGGGCGGACTCGCGCAGATCGGAAACGGCGGCAGCGTCCTCGATCCTTCCGTGCAGATCCGTAACGGCATCTCCGAACAATCTGCCGTTGAGGGCGAGCAGGTGTTGAATCACTTCCTGAATCGGCTCCCCATCATCACGCTCAAAGAAGGTTCCCGTGCCCGCGTGTACATCGGCACCGACCTTCTGATTCCGTCCTACGCGGAACATCGCGTCGATCCCACCTTATAGAGGCGCATTTCCATGAATGACCGTTACGAACATCTGCTCCGCAAATCACGCGATGCCAAGCGTGGCGGCCAGGACGCATGGGCGGTGCAATCAACGGGAGAAAAGGTTGCCGTTGCCCTTGTCCTCAATCGTGCCGATTGGCTCACACAGATCGGCTACACGATTCCCGAAGCCATCGAGCGCAGCGGCATGGAATGGGTTGCGATCATCCCCCAAGTTGCACGCCAGCTTGGAGAGGAGGAGTGACGCCATGCAGACGGTTTCTGTTCATCGCGTTTATCAGCTCTCCGGAATCATCGCCGCTATCCTGCTCGCTCTCCTACTCGTTGGGACAGCTACGGGAAGGAACGCGCTTGCATGGATTTACCTCCAGTCCACGGAGGCGATTGCAAACGCAACACATATCCACGCATTTCCCATGGACAGGCTCGATCCGACCTGCCCGCAGTGCATGTAAACCACTAACCGCAGGAGGCAGTATGAAATTGACTCTCAACAGCCGTCGCAAATGGCTCATCGGGGCAGGCGCGGCTCTGCTTCTCACCGCGACGCCGAGCTTTGCCTTGTTTGGCATCGGAGATATTGTCTTCGATCCAACCAGCTACGCCAGCCTCGTATCCCAGCTCACTACTCTTCAGACGCAATACAACATGCTGAAGAACAACATCACGCATTTCTCGGTCAAGCAACAGTGGCAGACGACGCTCCATGCTCTCGAAAACGTGAACGTCGCCAATATGTTCGGTGAGACAGCGGGCATGAGCATCGCGCTCAACACCAATTCGCCGGGCGCATCGAGTACGGCATGGAAAGCAGCCACGATCACAATGAACGGGAGTGCGCCGTCGTATCTCGCCGGTCAGTCTCTCGGTAATGCCCGGATGTCGCAGCTCGCCATGATCGAGACCGCCGATTCCGTCTCTCCCGACTGCCTTACCGCTGTGGGACAGTACCGTGCAGCCAGAAGCGAAAATGCGCCGGCGAATAGCTCGCTGCTCTCACAACAATTCGACGGCGGCGACAGCACCAACAGCGAAGTCCAGCAGCTCAATCTTCTCAACGCAGCGGAGGCGCAGAGATTGAGTGAGATGCAGTCGCAAGGAACCCTTCATGCCTGCCTCGCTTCGCAGATGACTGTCGCCAATATGGAGCGCCGCAATGCCCAGGTCGAAGACCTCAACACCGCCGTCTTTGTACAGCAGCAGCGTTCGGCCAACGACACGAGCGCCGCAAACGAAGGTAGCACTTGGAAGACCTACCTGCCATAACGGAGAAAGTAATGCTGAAAGCGATCAACACGAAAATCCTGCTCGCCATCCTTGCAGTTCTGACGGCTATCGGAGGCGCATTGACGTACCAGCGGCATGAGGCGGCGAAAGCCGCCGCTGCCGCCGCCAAAGCTGCGGCCATCCTTCAGCAACAGCAGAAGGAGGCCGAGCAGCGAAAGGCCGAGGATGAAGCGTTCAGAGAGCGCGTGGACGCGGCAAAAAAGAAGCACAACTCCGCTGCTGCCCATGAAGGTAAGACCTGGCGGAAGTACATCCCCTAAACGTGACTCCGGGAGAGTAACGACATGGTTTCCGTGGCGTTGTTAGCACAAGGATTGCCCAGCACAAGTTCGGGTGTCGATTGGCTGTATCAGTTCACCAACAATCTGACGAATCTCACGACCCAGAACGGCGGCGCTTTAACGCAACTTGGACTCACGGAGCTTGCCTGCATCTCTCTCTTCACGCTCATCAGTCTGGTCATCAACTGGAATACCACAAGCATGACGTTCCGTTTTCATGCCCAGCCTGTTCATGCAGGCGATTTGGTCAACTTTTTGTTGAGGCTCATCATTTGCTGCTTGCTTGAAAACTATTGGGTAAACCCATTCCCCGGCGCGAGCTTCGGTATCAATCACTTCTTTTCGTACATCGCTCAGGCAATGGTTGCGGCCTTCGATCAGAACTCTCTCGACAACCTTCTACAGCTTCTTAAGACCGCTGGCGATAACACCGCGATGCCGTCGCTTATGGCTCCCGTCCAGATCCTCTGCTATTTCGTCGTGCAGGGCCTTCTCGGAATCGCTTCTGCCATCCTCTTCGTGATTAATTGCAGCGCCTTCATCCTCTATGGCGTGACTGCTTTATTTGGTCCCATCTTTATCCCTTTACTGATGACGAAGACTTTCCGTGCGAAGTTCTTTCACTTCCTCGACGTGCTTATCAGTTTCGCTATGATTCGCGCCGTCGCTGCTGCTTTCATCTTCGTATGGGGCGGCTTTATGAACGCCTTTATCCAACAGACCTTCAATGGAAATTATTCGATGGAGATGTGGCTTGCCAATCTCATTCCGTGCATCATGGTGTTCATCGCCTTCATCATCAACATGCTCTACATCCCGAGCATGACGCAGGCGATCTTCGGTGGGGCTGCTGGTCTCGCCGAGAACATTACCAAGCTGGCCGGAAGTGTTGCATCTACGGCAGCGATGAGTGGAGGCGGATAAAGATGTTCACTTTTCTTCTTCGTGTAAAGGCAATGCACAAGTTGGGCCTGACTAAACCATTCAGATATATCCTCCTGGTGCTGTTTGTCGGTTGTCTTATCGCCGGAATGATCTACGCCTACGTCGTTCTAAATGTAGTACGGGAAAGGAGTAATTCTCCCTATGTCCACGCACACAGTAGTCAATGACAAACAGGGATTGACGCCGGAGCAAGCATTGCTCACGGATCAGATTGGCAATGAGGTCTACGCCTCGCACTACGCCGAACGCAAAGCCTACCGTCTCATCCTCGCCTGCGAGACAGTTCTGCTTTGTGGGGCGATGTGGTCGAGCTGGTCACTTGCCCATCGTCCGATTGTGAATCGCTATATACGCATTGATGAGATGGGTCGCGCTCAGGCGATTCAATACAGCGATTTGAACTATAGTCCGCGTGAGGGAGAGATTCGCACGTACCTCACCGATTGGACGAACTACCGCTATACGATCAGCCGCGACACCATCGCTAAGAAATACTCCCTTAATTACTACTTCATGGCGCAACCGCTCGCGCAGCAGTTGATGGCAGCCGACAACGAGAATCACCTCGTCTCGCAGGTGGTTGGCGGGCAGATCGAGCAAAGCGACGTAGAAGTGAAGAACGTCACCATTACGTCCATGTCGCAGGAGACCGTGCAGGGCGCTTTGATGGCCCGAGGAACGGCGCTCCTGGCCCTGGACAAGATCTACTCGCCCAGCCATTCGCGGCAGCCGAGGACCGAGCATTGGATGCTTAGTCTGACTTACTACCTGAATCCTAAACAGGTGAGCGATCAGGCCAAGATTTATCCGCAATACGAGTTCATCAACCCACTCGGTTTGACTATCACCGAGTTCCACGAAAATCGCGTCTCCGTCGATCCCATTGCGGCGGGCGCGGCGGCACCTAATCCATCGGGAATCGCTGTGCCAAGCCCAGGAGCAACGCGGTGAGTTTCGAACTGATATTGCCGTTCTTTCCCGAGGAGCTGCGGGCTCTTTTGCTTGACCCGTCTATCTCCGACCTGATGATTAACGGGACTACCGGCGTTTACGCGGATCGTGGCGGCGTGGTCGAGCATATTGCGCTCTCCACGCCGTACGCCAACGACCGCTTGCAAGCAGCGATTGAGCGTGTCGCCCGCCTTTTGGGACAAGACCTCACCAGCCAGAATCCCATCCTCAATACACGCCTGCCGGACGGCTCCCGCGTCGCTGTCGTAGGCTCTCCGTCTTCGATCAATGGCCCGACGTTTACGGTGCGAAAATTCAATCGTTGGTTCACGTCCAATGAATTGATTAAGTCGGGCAGCTTGCCGGAGGAGATTCGGGATGCGGTTGTGAGCTTCATTGCAGAGCGGAAGAACGGCATCATCAGCGGCGGAACGGGTAGTGGGAAGACAACTCTGATGAAAGCCTTGCTTGACCATGTGCCGTTACAGGAACGGCTCATCGTCGTCGAGCAACCCGCAGAGTTGAAGATAGCGCATCCGAACGCCGTCCGATGGGAGGCTGTCGATGCGATTCCCGGCCAAGTTGCCGTGACCCCAAGCCAGCTTGTTGCCGCCGCGCTGCGGCATCGTCCCGACCGCATCATCATGGGCGAGATACGCGATGAATGCGGCTATGACCTCTTGCAAGCCATGAATACCGGGCATGGCGGAACACTCTCCACCATCCACGCAAAGAGTGCGTGGGATGCCCTCAACCGGCTATCGGATCTCGCCTTAAGTGCGAGACCGAATCTCAATCACTCTTTCATTCGTTCCGAGACAGCCGAGGCGATCGACTTTGTTCTGTACTGCGAGCGCGATCATGCGGGCCGACGCCGGGTTCGCGAGCTGATCCGCGTGAAGGGCTACAGCCATGCGGATCAGTCCTTCGAGACCGAGGAAATCTATCGTGCGTCCAGTGCGGCGGCATGAGTTGAGGATGAAACCGGAGTCTTTATGGCAGGTCTTTCGCCCAATCCGAACCTGAATCTCCGAACCTCGAAGCATGAGCAAGAGCTTGGCGCTCCCCAGAGGACGACATGCTGGTTTGCTCAACCGAATGCCGGTCTGATTGCGGGACGAGTCTGCGGGCGGGAGATGGCTTTATCGTCGGCGGAAAGCATCGCCAGGAAACGGATGAACTGTCTTGCTCAACATAGTGTCTCCAGCCTGTATCCCGCTTCATGCTCGGTCACTGCTTCGGGGTCAAACCGACGCCCAGCGGCAGGCTCGTTCTTCTGCTTCGGCTTGCGCCGCCTGCGGTTACGGTCTCCATCGAAATCTTATTCGGAAAGAACGCCGAAAAGATTATCGACGGACCCACCGTAAATGCAGAACTTCGGCCTTGGGAGTCGGACCCACTCGCTTGGCTTCGCCGGGTGTGACCCGAGCAAGATCGGGAATTCAAAACGGAGACAAAAATCATGTACAAGAACAAGACAGAACTCATGGGCTTCCTCGGCGGCGATGCCGCAGTCCACACCGACAAGAACGACAAGCCATTCACCACGCTTCGCCTCGCTACTACGAAGTCCCGCAAGAACAAGCAGACCGGCAAGTACGTTGAGCGTACCTCCTGGCACAATCTGGTCGTCTTCGGGAAGCTGGGTGATTTTGCAGCCAAGCTCAAGAAGGGCGCTCACATCGAGGTTGAAGGCGAGCTTCAGTATTCGGAGTACAAGGGCGTGACGACCGCTTCGATCCGGGTCTACTCCATCCTCAAGCTCGACCGCGCAGAGAAGGCCGCGCCGGACGATGACTTCGATGAAGTTCCCGAAGGAGAGGCCGCATAGGCATCTTCGCTTCCGTAGAGAAGCCCGGTGAAAGCCGGGCTTCTTTCCTGCTAAGGCCCGCACGTTCCCGCTCGCAAGAGGTGCCGCTATGAGTCACATTACCGCCAGCTTTCTCAGACGTTGCTTTGCCCCGGAAGAGACCATCTCGATCCTGCTTCGCAGGGAGGATGCTGCTGCTCCCATGCAACGAGTTGTCCGACTGAAAGCGGTTTTGGAGACCCGGTATATGGCGTGGCTCTCCTATGAGAATCAGCATGGTCGCAACAACATCTATGCGGCTGCCAATCCGCTTCGTCCTGGCAGCCGGAAGAGGACGAAAGAGAGCATCGCTTCCGTTCGTCACCTATATATAGACATCGACACGGATGGAGATGCCCGGCTCGCTGCGCTGCGGGCATCGGAGATGGTACCGCCGCCGACCTCGATTCTCTCCACATCCCCCGGCAAGTATCAGGTGCTTTGGCGCGTCGAAGGCTTCGACATTGTGCGGCAGGAACAGACGCTCAAGCTGCTCGCCATTGCCTTCGGCGCCGATCCCGCTTGCACCGATTGCAACCGCGTCCTTCGCGTCCCCGGTTTCCTGAATCGGAAGTACGATCCAGCCTACCGTGTCACGGTCGAATATCCCGATGATTCTATCTGGACCCCCGATGACTTCCGGCTGGACGCAGGCGCGGTGGATGCGTTGCTTTTCGGCAACGCTATCGCTTGCCGCAAACCACCATCGAAGCACAGTAATTCGGAGAGCGATTGGGCATGGGTTTCCCATGAGCTTGCCCACGGCAAAGACGCCGCGAAGCTGACACGGGAGCTGGCTTCGCGCCGCTCCGACAAGCCCAATCCTCTCTACTACGCGCAGCGCACCGTCGATGTTGCTTCGGCTCGCCTCTGGCTCATCGAAGGCGTCCGCATCGACGACGTGATTACGATGCTCGAATCCCGCCGTCGCTTCGAGGTTCCCGCCGCACTTTGCTCCGCTCGTGCGCGGGAGATTGCGGCCACCGCACAGCGCATGATTGCCCACAGAAAGTCCGCCTAATTTCACACCCAAAGGAGAACACAATGCCACTGCTGGAAATCACCCAAACCCGCCACGTCAGCGCGTCGATTCGGCTCACCGATTCGACTGCTTTGCTGGTCGATCAATACGCCGCCTTTGCCAAGGCTCCCGCAAACAATGTTGTCGAAGAAGCCCTCAAGCATGTCTTCGCCAAAGACCGCGACTTTCAGGAGTATTTGAAGTCGCCGGAAGCACAGCGGATTACGCCTACGCTTCGCGTGCGTCGCGCCTCTGCCAACGATGGCGTGGAATCGTCCGTGAAGAAGCCGGTTTCCGCTGCATCATCGGCGTCCCAAACACAGGCAGTTGTGGCGGGATCGAAGGCATGATCCTCCCTCTACATCCGTGGCAGTACCAGAGCGGTGCTACGCACCGGATGTATCTCGACACTCCACCCCTAGTAGGGAGCTGTTTAGCTCCCTGCGGGAGCTAATGGGTTCCGTCACAAAATACGCGACTTTCCGAAATCAGGGAGCTAGTGAGCTCCCTCAGATTTTCGAGAACTGGAGCATCTTGCCATGTCGATTCTTGACTCGGAGCCGACTGCGAAACGCGGAAAGATTCGTGGCCGTGAGAGCCGTAATCAGACGCTCACGACCAAAGTTACCGCGACGGAATATCGCGCTGTAGAGGATGCCGCAGGCGCAGAAGCGAAGACGACCGGCGAATGGTTGCGCGACCTGGCATTGGAGGCTGTTGCAGCGCGGACAGAAGGCGGTACGGAAACCGTTGTGCTGCCCGAGATCGTAGGTGTTCGTTTACTGCTTGTGAACGTCCTGCGTTCAGTTGCAACCGGGCAAAAATTGACACCCGAAGCCTTCGATAAATTGCTGGACCAGATCGGCACAGCCAAGCATGAACTGGCCGGAAAGCTCCTGGCCGAAAGAAGGAGATAAGGCAATGGCAAAGACAACGTGGGGTCGCAAAGAAACAATCATCTGGCCGCAGAACCGGCCCATCTATACCTATGGAGCAGTCTTCGCCGGAATCCTTTTGACAGCCCTATTTCTGTACGGTCGCCTTCGATTCCTCAGTACGCCGTTGCAGTGGTTCTACACGCCGGTCTATGCGCGTACTTCCATCTTCGGATCGTTTAGCCGGGCACATCGCAGTCAGTACCGGATGCTCTTTCTCACCGGCCACGGGAGCAAACCGGGGCCTGCGATGAATGACGATGTGGTGCATGGAAAGACCGTTCAGCCGGGCGGTAGAATCATCCCTCTAGCGCTTTCTGGGACTGCGCTCCAGCATGGCAACGACCTGCTGTTTCGCGGCACGGTACGGAGCTATGTGGATGCCCGTCTCAGAAACTATCTGAAGGCCGCTGTCTACGACGGCAATGACCTGTCCGCGATCTTGGAGACTCCCATGCTCTGCGGTGCCGGAGTTTTTCTGGTACTGCTGCCGTTGGCCGTCACCAAAGACATGAAGCGGCAGAAGGCATTGAAGTATGGGCGGCGGCTGAAAGGCCCCGAACGGCTCACGCCGCAGGAGTTCAATCGGACCGTCAAAGGGGATGGCATCGGTTTCAAAACCGATGACATGAAGGAGATGATTCGCATACCAGGGCGGGCCGAGGCCCAGCACATGCAGATCATCGGAGACACTGGCGCGGGCAAGTCGGCATTAATGTTTCAGGTACTTCGGCAGGTTCGCAGCCGGGGTGATTCGGCCATCGTCTACGACCCGGCACGCGAGTTTGTGAAGCGGTTTTATGACCCCGCGCGTGGCGACGTGATCCTTAATCCTCTGGACAAACGCTGCCCCTATTGGGGACCAGCCGAGGAGTTGCGTAGCCGTTCCGAAGCAAAGGCCCTGGCCGTCTCTTTGTTCCAGCCGCCGCAGGATCGGAAGGGCGAATTCTTCATCGAGTCGCCGCAGAAAATCTTTGCCTTCCTGATGGCGTATGGGCCGACGCCGGACGAGCTGGTGCAGTGGATGTCGAACCCGGATGAGATCGACCGCAGGCTGAAAGGAACCGAACACGCACACCTGATTGATCCGAAGGCCCACCAGCAACGGGCCGGCGTTCTTGGCTCTCTTGGATTGGTCGCAGACAGTCTGCGTTTGCTTCCGAAGAAAGGCGAAGGCAACGGTGCATGGACGGCTACGGAGTGGGCCGAAAAGCGGCAGGGATGGATCTTCCTCACGTCCCTTCCAGCCGAGCGCGAAGCCCTGCGTCCGTTGCAGAGTCTATGGATAGACTGGCTGGTATTGCGGCTGTTGAATGAGCCGACCAAAGAGCAGAAGCGCGTATGGTTCGTCATCGACGAGCTGGCGAGTTTGCAGAAGTTGCCGCAGCTTCATACCGCGATTACCGAGAACCGCAAGAGCCGGAATCCGGTGGTGCTTGGCTTCCAGGGCAAGGCACAGCTTGAGTATCTGTACGGCCATCTTGCCGAAGTGATGCTATCGCAGCCAGCGACGAGTGTTTGGCTCACGACGAAGGAGCCGAACGCCGGGGAATGGGTAAGCAAGTTCATCGGCAAGGTTGAAATCGAGCGACTGCGCGAGACGCACTTCGACGGAACACGTGCAGGCCGCAACTTTACCATCGAGAGGCAGGTTGAGCCGTTGGTACTGGAGTCCGAAATCTCCGGCCTCGCGGACCTGCACGCCTATATGAAGTACCAGAACTATGTGACGTACTTTTCCTTCCCGTACTTCGATATGCCCGAGATTGCCAAGCCGTTTGAGCTGCGGGAACGCCCCGATGACAAGCTGCCTTACGACCCCAAAAACATACGCCGCGGGAGGTCGGAAGCGCCCCCTGCGGAACTGAAGCAGGAGCCTGAGGTCTCCGCGCCGCCGCCTGAGCCACAACCCAACGTGCCTGCGACAGTGCAGGAGATACAGCAGGAAACAATGGTCTCCGACGACACCGGCGAACAACAGAGCCTCACTTTCAAGGGATAAGGTGCTGCGATGCTGAACATCTCGAAACCGCTCTCGGCAAGCCAGGCACAGACCTATCACGAGAAAGAGTTCACCGCCGCCGAACAGAACTACTGGAAGCAGGGCGACACCATTCAGGGCGAGTGGCACGGCAGGCTGGCAGATGAGTTTGGGCTGTCAGGAGCCGTAAGCGAGGAGGAGTTCGCCCGCCTCTCTGAAGGTCAGCACCCGAAGACAGGCGAGCAATTAGTTCTTCATCGGGCCGTCCATGAATACCGGAACGCAGAGGGAAAGATGGTCTCTCCCGTCGAGCATCGTGCCGGTTGGGACGCTACCTTTTCCGCGCCCAAGTCCATCTCTCTTACCGCGCTTGTCGGCGCCGATGATCGTGTACGTGAGGCGCACCGCGAAGCGGTCAACGTGGCACTGAACGAGTTAGAGCGGTACACGCAGGCCCGCATCGGCGGCAATCATCCTGCCGAGACCACCGGGCAGTTTGTCGCTGCAAAGTTCGAGCATGACACCGCCCGTCCTGTCGATGGGTATGCCGCTCCGCAGCTCCATACCCATGTCGTCGTCTTCAATATGACCGAGCGCGGGAATGGGAATATGCGAGCGCTACAGCCGCACTCTCTCTTCGAGAGTCAGCAGTTTGCTACTGCCGTCTATCAGTCCCATCTCACCTACCAGCTCCGCTCTCTTGGCTACGAAATCGAAGCTGGCAAGAGCGGAGCGCCAGACATCAAAGGTTACACGCAGGAGTACCTTGACGCCTCCAGTCCGCGCCGCCAGCAGATCGAGGAGGCTCTGTCCCGGAGCGGTTTCACTGGCCCCAAGGCCGCGCAGATCGCGGCGCACAACACCCGCGATAAGAAAGTCATTCTGTCTCCCGATCAAATCCTGGCTGCACACCGGCAGATTGCCGATGAGTTCGGCAATCAAGCCAATAGAGTTGTGGCCGAAGCGCGGGAGCGCAGCAAGGAACAGGCACAGGAACGACTGGAACAGAAGCGCCGCCAGCAGATACGGGAGGCCGTTACCTTTGCCCGCAATAAAGGGTTTGAGCGCGAGGCCGTGGTGGACGAACGCTCCCTTTACGTCGATGCGCTGCGCCGGGGAATGGGAGAGATCACCTACCCGGAAGTCCGCGCCAGCTTCGAGGCGCGGATCGTCTCCGGCGAGTTCAAAGAGGTTGTCGATGATGGCCAGAAAGCCGGTCGCAAATTCACAACAGCGGCTACTATCAAGGCCGAAAATGAGATCGTCCAAAAGGTGCAGGATGGGCAGAACCGCGCTCCGCAGATCATGTCTATCGAATCCGCCGTGCCGCTCACGGAATCGCGGCCCCATTTCAACGCATCGCAGAAAAGAGTGGTTGAGGAAATCTTGACCTCACCAGATCGGGTGCAGGGATTGCAGGGACGAGCAGGCTCAGGCAAAACTTCGGTGTTGGAATCCATACGGCAGGGAGCCGAGCAGAGCGGCTACATCGTGGAAGGTTTTGCGCCGGCATCGCGGGCCGCGAAGCAGCTCCGCGACGCTGGAATTAAGGCGGACACGTTGCAACGCTTCCTTGCAGGCGGCCTGCAGGCCGCCGGCAATCCCGCGAGCCGGCATCTCTATATAGTCGATGAATCCTCTCTGGCATCGACGCAACAGATGCGAGACTTCCTCAATAAGATTGCTTCGCAGGACAAGGTGCTGTTGATCGGGGATACCCGCCAGCACCAGGGCGTCGATGCCGGAAAGCCCTTCGAGCAGTTGCAGGAAGTTGGGATGAGGACCGCACAGCTTGACCAGATTGTGCGTCAGAAACCCAATCCCGAACTCTTACGAGTTGTCGAGCATCTATCGAAGGATGAAACTACTGTTGGTGTGCGGATGCTCCAGGACCAGGGACGTGTGACAGAGATCGTTGACCCGCAGGAGCGCGTCTCCGCTATCGCCAGAACCTATGCCGAGCGTCCCGAAAGCACGCTTATCGTTTCGCCCGATAATGCTTCGCGCCGCGCCATCAATCAGGCCGTCCGCCAGGAGTTGCAGGCACTCGGCGTCGTGGACAAGTCGGATAATTCCATGCGCGTGCTGATGCCGCGCAACGATATGACCGGCGCGGATCGGGAGTGGGCCAATCGCTATCAAGCCGGAGATGTTCTGCATTACACCCGTGGGAGCAAAGAGCATGGTATCGAACCCCGAAGTTATGCCCGGGTCGCAGCCACGAACCCGAAGGAAAATCTTGTCACCGTCCAAAAACAGGACGGCCAGCAAGTGACTTATGATCCATCACGGCTGCGCGGCATCGCCGCGTACCGTGAGATCGAACGGGAGTTTGCTACTGGAGACAAAATACAATTTACAGCTCCACAAAGGGATTTACAGGTTGCCAACCGCGACCTTGGCACCATCCAGCACATCGGGGCCGATGGAAAGATCAGCGTCCGCATGGATGGCCCGAAAGACAGAATCGTCCGCTTCGATGCCAACCAGATGCGGCACTTCGATCATGGCTATGCCGTGACCTCGCACAGTTCGCAAGGGCTTACATCTGAGCGCGTGTTGGTCAACATGGACACGGAGGTTCACTCGGAGCTAATCAACAGCCGCTTCGCTTACGTGTCCCTCTCGCGGGCCTCGCATAACGCGCAGATTTACACCAACGATGCAGCTACCCTTGCGACGAAGCTCGGTCATGATGTCAGCAAGACATCCGCTTTGGATATCAGTGGTGCGTTCAGCGCGTCGGTGATTGGGCACAGTCGTGAAGCGACATCACCATCCAAGGGGATTTCTCTCACGCTCTCTCTTTGAGTGCACTATACATGTGAGCGAGAGGGATGTTTTACACGGACCGGTCGAGAGACCAGACAGAGTAAGCTAACGATATGCAGGCACAGTTGTTCTCTCCGCAGCATCACCAGCGACGAACGCACACCTTGCGCCGACTTTCGATCGATGGGCGCATGAGGAAAACTAGTCCCGTTTTCGCGTCGTATTGGCGATTCGCGATGGAGCGTCAGGAAATATTCTGGCGGCGGTTGAATGGAATTCAACCATTCACAGATGACCCGATCCTCTCCAAGTTCAAATTTACCAACGCATATCGGGTTCTCGACCGTACGAGCCAGTACCTCATCCGCGAAGTCATCAATCAGGGTTCCCAATCTGCCGATGAACTGTTTTTCCGCATTCTCCTTTTTAAGCTATTCAACAAGATTGAAACTTGGGAACTGCTAAGAGACAGCTTTGTAGAGCCAACTCTTGAGGAGTACAGTTTCGCGCGCTACGACAGGGTGTTCACTCAAGCCTTGGAAAAAGGACGAAGAATTTACTCGGCAGCCTACATTATGCCTTCCGGAGGGCCGAACGGGGAGAGCAAGAAGCACCGCTCGCATCTTCGGCTATTAGAGATGATGTTGAGAGACCAAGTGCCGAAGAAGCTAAAGGAATATCGGACGATGCGTGAAGGCTTCACCTTGCTTCGTTCCTATCCGATGATCGGTGACTTTCTCGCGTACCAATTCATCACAGATCTAAATTATTCATCTCTGACAAGTTTTTCGGAGATGGAATTTGTGATGCCGGGTCCTGGTGCAATGGACGGTCTCAAGAAATGTTTTCCGGAAATGGTCCCCTGTGAGGCTGCATCACTGATCCGTGCCGTATGTGAAAATCAACGAGAACTGCAGGAACGGCTCGAAATCAATCCTGTCCTGCTTTTTGGACGACCATTACAGTTGATTGATTGCCAAAACCTCTTTTGCGAGACGGATAAATATGCTCGCGTTGCCTTTCCCGGGATTATCGGCTTTTCTGGTAGAACACGAATTAAGCAGTCATTTCGAATAACAGGGCCAATTCCAGACCCCGTTTTTCCGTCGAAGTGGAACTTGTCGATGAAACACCCTAGCTCTGCAGGTTCGCCGTAGTCGCGTTGAAAATCTCAAACGCGAATCGGCGCTGTTCAAGATCACATTTGATACGAACACCACCGTTTCGAACGGCTTCTCTCCACGCGTCAAATGCAGCCAGTATCGTTTTCTCCCATACGAAGAGAGGCTGACGGCTGACCTCTAGTCCGGCCGCCATTTCACCGCAAGTACGTAGTAAGCTCCAGTCGATGGTGCTCACATTCGCTAACATCGAATGTTGTGATGCGTAAGAAAAGACGAGAGCAGCGATTCCTTCCTCGATGGCGATCGCTCTTCCGCCATCTTCGACTTCATCCAGTTTTGCGTCCGACTTCCGTTTTACGTGAAGCAATGCGCGAATCACCGGTGACCAACCCATCATGCAGGCTAGGGCGAGGTGAAAGATATCGTGAAATCGATATCCGTCTCGTTCATAGGAATTGTCGGTAAGACGAGATCCGAGCGATTCACCGTTGAGAGTCATACACATCACAGGTTTTCCTTGACTATCAACCGTATCCCGCAATTCCGCAGTGAATAGTCGCGGGAGCTGTTCACTTGCAGGGCGATCAACATCGAAGAGTGGCCCAACGCTTCCCTCAAGCCAACGCGACTGGGTTTTCCTGAGATTGGTCTGGGCAATCTCATCGAGTGAGAGGCCTCGTTGTCGAGCAATTGCAGCCAAATACCAAAGGATATCGCCCATTTCCTCGCCAAGGCGTTCTTTGACAATCTGGTAAGCATCGCCATCTCGCAACCATTTTTTATAGAGCGTAAGGAGAGATCCGGTCTCGCCTGACAAACCGAGCAATAAGACCGATATGTCTGAATTTTTCGAGATCACGGACGGGTCCGTAGCCGCTGCATCGTCCTGATACTCATCAAATGTCATGCATGGCCCCCTTTCTGCTTTTTACCAATGAAGGTTGCTAACCACAATCTGGTTATGAAAGCGAACTACCCTTTCCTGAATACCGCTTAGCGCTACGTGTGAAGTCAAAAGGATCTCCAGCTATGCTACTTGCCGCATTCCGGTGTCCTCGAAGCCAACCAAGCAGACCGGCGCATTCTTCCAAAGAAAATACGCGATGAGCTCTCCCATTCTTGTAGCCAAGTCCGTCCAGCAGATCTTTGGGAACCACGGGGGCTGCACTCCCAAAGTAATAAAAATCGCGGGAAATCAAAACACGATCGGCCTTCGTATCCTTCTCGATATTGAGAGGATTCGGAGAGCCATCCGGAAGGCTATGGTGTGAGTCAAGCTGATGCCAATTTTGGGCTGCTTGCGGGCGGTGGTAGATATTATCCCCCAGCATCATTACTTTGCTCCCATTTCGCACGGGGCGCTTGTCGAAGTATGCCGGGGTCTCCCAGTATTCATTAAATGTGAGTGTTTCTGTGACCTTCATCCCATAGACACAACGGCCTGTCGCTCTAAGGCGCCCGCCTCCCATTCCAATGACCCAGTCATTTATCCGAGCACCGTTTCGGATGGGAGGCTTACATGTCGCAAGCGTACACGCGCCATGGAACGGATTCGGAGCAAATCCGAAGTCTCGATCTACTACGTACATGTAGACTTTGGCCACGCGTTAGCAGTTCGTGGTCGCAGCTGTATGAACCGGCTCTCTTTGCGACCCATCCGAATTCTGAAACTCGTTACTCGTGCCCTCGATCGCAGCAATGATGCTATCAGTGTTCCAGGCAACGATTGCACTTCCATACTCTTCTAGAGCGGCAGGTTTTTCGGCATCAGTGCCACCTTGTGCATAGACGCCGACGATTCGTTTTCCTTGCTTGTGCGCTTGTTCGATCTCCCAATTGACCCACTTCCGCGAATGAGTGTCACTTCCAATCAGAACAACAACCGTAGTTGCCCAGGAAATTTTCATTCTTAATAGGCGACGGATCGTTTCATCCTTTACGCGCCCCTCATCCATGCGGCGCTGATTCTCGGGTCTCATTCGGACCGAGCTGTTCCGAACATCACTTCCGCCTCGATTCAACAAATCGGTGAGTTGATCGACTTTTTCGTCGTCAGCATGATGATGACTGATGAACACGTGTCGCCTGGTCATAGCTCTCCATTGCGGATCTTCGCTGATGCGCTATTATTGTATTCGCCGTATATTCGCCGCGTCTATACGGATCTTGTTCTAGCCTGCAGCAGGCATCACAGTGTTTCCCGAAATAGGAGGGTAAATGGCATGATGGACTGTCTTCCATTTTGAGCCTGGCGTGCAATATTTACCCCTGGATCGAAGAACCGGTAGAGATTCGTAACCAGAACTGAATGAAAGGGGACACAACACGTGAGCAGCTATGAAATCGGTTTGTTGGGCGATTTTACTGCCGACGAGCATGATCGCGTCACGAACACGATTACATCGCTCATTGCTCCGTTCGATTTGAAGGTGGGCGTTGAAGTGATGGTCAGGGCCCGCCATGAGTTCCAAAAGCGCGAGACTCACGTTGCCACAGCAGTCGCATATTTCGGCGGGACCACCCAGCAGGATCGAGATCTAGCAAAGAATGCCTTCGACGCCAGCCTTCCAATCGTTCCGACGATCGGAACAGAAGGAGATTTCAGCACTTTAATCCCTAACTTTCTCCATGGTGCAAACGGCTTACGTCGGCGCACCGACGATCCGGACATGATGGAACTCGCAAGCGCACTGCTCGAATGCGTTGGCCTGCTACGTCGTCAACGACGCGTCTTTGTGAGCTATCGAAGAGTCGAATCACGCAATGCGGCGGTACAGATGCACGACTCGCTGAGTGGACGTGGCTTCGAAGTGTTTCTTGATACTCATGACATAAGACCAGGTGAACCATTTCAAGAGGCGCTATGGCACCGTCTCTGCGATTCCGATGTCATGATCATGTTAGACACCCCCACGTACTTTGAAAGTAAATGGACTCGCCAGGAGCTAGGCAGAGCCAGGGCTAAGGAGATCCACATCCTTCGAATTGTTTGGCCCGATCACTCGCCTTCGAAACATACCGATTTCGCAGAAACGATCTATCTGAGTCAAACGGATTTGAAAGGGACTGATGGGCCGATCATTGATCCGGTTGTTGATCAAATTTCCCTCGCGGTTGAATCATTACGGAGCCGCAGCATCGCAGCGCGCTACATGTCCATCACAGGTAAACTTCGCGCTGAAGTGGAGAAGATCGGAGGTGGCGTAGAAGGGGTGGGCGCGCATCGCGCCATTGCATTGAAATTGCCCGATGAAAGCAAAATCTGGGCCTATCCGATTGTTGGCATTCCCACCGCCGAACTTCTGAATGATGTTGCGGATAAAGCCAAGCGAGCCGATCAGAGAGAAGTACCTATACTCGTATATGACCACATTGGTATTCGCGAGCAATGGATGTCGCATCTGAAATGGCTCGACAAGAACATTGATTGCGTACGTGCCATTCGAGTTGCCGACGCTGGTTGGACTCTGGCTGCGTGGGAGGTGTCCAAATGAGCGATGCAATTTTTCTCTCGGCTGGCGTTCCAGATCCCAAGAGAGGTCCAGAATATGCGAAGACTGCCGATAGTGTTGCAATCAGTGCTGCGGTAACAGCATTGGTCCATGTGACCTTAGGAAGACGAATTCTCGTTTGGGGCGGCCATCCTGCAATCACACCCATGATTTGGGCGGTAGCAGAGGGGCTAGGTGTCGAATACGGAAGTTGGGTGAAGTTGTATCAGAGTAGATACTTTCAAGACGAATTTCCCGAAGACAACGCGAAGTTCCAAAATGTTACATACACGGACGCTGTAGCAAAGAATCTGGGCGAGAGTTTAAGCCTTATGCGAACAAGGATGTTTACAGACCACGCATTCTCTGCAGCCGTTTTCGTTGGAGGCATGGGAGGCATTATCACCGAGTTTGAAATGCTCCATAAGATGCAGCCCAACACAATACTTCTCCCCGTTGTGTCGACTGGAGGCGCTGTGTTGGATCTCGTGCGGAACTTTGGAGAAGTACCGCACGATCTCGAAACGGACCTAGACTACGTAAATCTTTTTCATCGTCATCTTGGCATTTCTGTAGCAGAACTTCGATACTCGAACCCCAAAGAACAACCCAATAAGGTGTCTGATCGGATGTGGCGAAAGAACGACGGTCATAGGTGAAGACTGCATACTTCGATCAGATGAGGTTGAAGATTGAACGAACTCCACAATCAAGTCACACCGTTTTACAAAAACTGATGTCATGCTTACAGCGTATTAAAAGCTAGAGAGTCGAGTCCCTTGTGTAGAGTTCGGATCGAACACAGCTACATTGCCTGAAGATGCGATATCGATATTTCGATAGAGCTCAAGATATTCGGCGCCGTAGAGGTGCCCTGAATAGTCCGTGGTCGTCACGATCATGATTTCATCGCGTTTCTTTACACCATCCGCAAAACCAATTTCCCAGGGACACCATCGTGAGGAACTTGAATTTGGGGTCGCGAGGTAAACGAAGTAGTCCATACGCCGAATGCGCGCTTGGAGCCTATCAGCTGTCTCGCGGTTTGGCTTCTCCGGCATCGTCGAGTCAAGCCAATCTACGTATGCAGTCCAACCGTTTTCTCGAATTCGGGTAATGAATCCTCGAACGTATTCCTGATCCTTATGGCTATGACATAAGAAAACCGTTTTAAGATAACGTTCGCGTGCGCGGGACTCTGTAAGTTCTTCGGTCGCGTATTTCCTGAAGCCACTGGCGGCGCTTCGTAAATCTTCAAGCCGAAATGGCATAGCGAATTCCTCACCGTGGGATGATCTTCCCTGAGTCTTTTATATCGTGCTGAAGCTGCCTTATCCCTTGCAGAGCTCCTGGATGGCAACGCCGGATTGGGTCTTTTTTTTCGCAAAAGCAGGCAGTATGACCCTTGATGTAATCCCTCTGAAGAAGTGCCGCCCGTATAGGTGGCCAAGCCTGCCCGCATTGGGTAAGCGCTACAAGAAAGGAATCCAGCTTCGCCGGTACTGGAAACCTGCCATAGGACTCAAGCAAGCCCGTGGCGCCATGGGCATACTCGGACCACGGCCAGCGCCGATTTAACGAATAGAAGAGCTGGCCGTACAGGAAGGGGATGACGAGCCTTTCGAGAAAAGGCCGAAGCTGAAAGTCCGGCGAAAGAAACTCGTCCTCTTCCAGTGCGCTGCACAGACATGCGCTCTTATCGGGGCCAAAATGACGATCGGAGCTAGGCTCGATCTCTTCGATGTACAGGGCAGGGAGTGCCGAAAACGATTTGGCAGTTCGCTCCTCGACCCGCACCGTGAATTTGCCAGCAAGTGCCAACCCGTGGCTTTCGGCCAGTGGGTCATCGCCTAGAATCTGGAACAGGCAGGAGTCACTGTCAAACGCAGCACGGAACTCGATGACTCCAACGAGGCCGGTGCCGGTGGGGGTCAAACCTGGGAATGCTCTCGCGAGCCATTCCCTATCGTCCGCCTTCAATATCATCAGGGCACCACGGAGAACGTGGGGTAAACGGCGCGGAGGCCGTAATACGGGGAATAAAGTTTAGCTTCTCGGCTTTTCCGACTCCATTCGCGCGCGTGAGGGTGCTGCTCGAACCATACTCGGCCCTCAGCCCAACCGCTTCTTCGCACCATTTACCGAGGTTGTCGCGGCCGGCGTCGAGCACCCAATCGTAGATCTTGCACACGGACGACAGCAGAGTACCGTCGGGGAGCTCAAACATCTCGAATGGGTTCATGCCTGCCACATCGGTGGCCTGATGCTGGTCCTTGATGTTGTGAATCCGCACTCCCACGAGCCCATTGCCCCGATTCCAGCTCTGGACGATCTCGTGCTGCACCCAGGGACGCCCGGCAGTCTCCGCTCCGATCAGCGCGACCGTCACCGTTGTGTAGTTCAACTGCTGCGCGATCCACCGCTTGATAGCGTCATCGCCCTGGCGCTTGATCGATTCCCAGTCAACGGAATCAATAAAGCCATGCTGATCTTCAGAAGGGAGCAGGTTGCAATTTCTCACCTGCCCTGCCCGCCACACATCCCGTTCGTAATGAAAACTAAAAAACGTCTGCCGCGCCATCTGTCTTCTCCTAAATGAAATGGTTAATCAAGAGCTGCACCATGAGGAGCCCTCCGTAAAACAGCACCAGCGTCTTTGAAAAAGCACACCGGACCCACCTACAAGACTTCCCGAAAGCCCTCGTGTCCATCGAGAAATCCGTCTGCTCATCACCGCCGAGGCGAACCTCGTTGTATAGGTGAACAAACCTCCGCTCCCTGGACAGGTAATAACTGTCGAGAAACCAGAACAACGCCACAACCATCAGCGAGATAATCAGGTAATGCCGGTCAAGCTCCTTGAAGGTCAGCGCCAGCGCGCCCCCAATAAGGGTCACAGTCCAGCCTTTGAGCAGAAAGGAGTTTCCCGCCATCCGATTGACGGCTGCTTGGATGAACTCGAGATGTTTGATCTTCGCTTCCATAACCGTGTCGTTGTAGAGTCGCCCTTAGGCAGATTCCGTCCAATCGTCGTTGGTGAGTGTTAGTCTTACTTATGATGGTGCTAGATTAGCGGTCCGGCCCATCGCATGTCAAATTAATACTCATAAGTGAGACAGGAGGTCTCTATGTCCCTTCTTCGCTTAGGCAGTCTGCTAAGAGAACGGAGAGGTGGCCGCGGTGTACGCGACGTGGCAACAGAAATTGGTATCAGTCCCGCGACACTGTCCCGTGTTGAAGCTGGTAAACTTCCTGATTTGTTGACGTTCCGAAAACTCTGCACCTGGCTTAAGGTCGATCCTGCGACCATCTTGGAGATTCCCGAAGAACCCGGTTCGCAGCCGGTGACCGCGCCGTCCCCAGCCGCAGCCGTCCATCTCCGAGCCGATGTCTTGCTCGCTCCGGAAGCAGCCAGCGATTTAGCGCATTTGATTTTGGCAGCGCAGCGGGAGCTCGCTCGCAGAGCGCGGGAGCAACAAAACGATGTTTCGACGTGGTTTTAAGACTGCCGCCGAGGAAACGGCGCTCAAAATTCGGCGCAAGCTGGAACTTGCGTCGACGGCTCCGGTGCTTCCAGTGGAAGTTGCGAGGCTCCTGGGAATTCCCATTCTTAAGCCTGAGGAACTCCCTGATCTGCCATCAGACGTTCGGCAACGGTTGCAATTGGACCACTCCGACGCATGGTCCGCTATTACTGTGTCCGATGGGAAGTCTCATCTGATCGTTCTTAATCCAACTCATGCCGCCACCCGAACCAACAGCAGTCTGGCCCACGAGATTGCTCATATTCTCTTGGGACACGAACCGTCCATCATGTTTGTGATGCCTCAATCCGAAATCGTCCTGAGAACGCACAACAAGGAGCAGGAGGACGAGGCGAACTGGCTCTCCGGTTGCATCCTTCTGCCTCGTGAGGCGTTACTCCGTGCCCGACGCCTGAGTTTGACGGACGATCAAATCTGTACCGACTACGGAGTTAGTCCCGCGATGCTCCGTTTCCGAGTGAATGCGACGGGCGTAGATGCACAGATGCGCCACGCGGCGAAATACCGGTGAGTTACATCCTTGCATCATTCACTTAGCTGTACGGTTCAACTGTCTGTATCAGCATTAGCGTGATTTTGATGGAGCAGTCTCAAAAAAGCCGGCTACTGCTACTCGCAAGCGCGATCTCAGGTTCAGGTCAATAAGCCGCATCCGTCAGGGACCCTCGTCTCGGATTGTGCTTTCATGCTTCTTCATAGTCTCCCCGTTTCGATTATGCCCAAGCGTCGATTGGCACTTTCAGTTTGCCAGGACGCATGTATTCCATCCCGCCCACACGGAATGTCTCAACCTTTCCGGTAGTGTCGTCCACAAATTCGACATCCGTGGGTTTCCAATTGATATTCGGGGATTCGCTGACGCCTTCGATCAGAAGTGTCCGAGGTTCCTTCATGCTTCGCGATACGAAACCATCCGCGCCGACCTGATCGGGATGGTATTTGGCGGGAAGCGCGATGATGCCCGTGCACTCTACCTTGTGTTCCTGCGTGTCAGCATTCATGTAGTAGGCGCGCAACGTTATGGAATGTGCGTTCCAACGGGCAAACTCTTGCAACTCGTCCGCAGCCGCGTACCCCTCTCCGGTAATCTTGAAGAAGTCGTGGTCTTCACTTAGCGCCTCGATCAATCCCCGGTCCTCCAGGCCACGCAAGGCACTGAGCCATTCGGAAGCGCTGCGGGCATCCGCCCCAACAAGAAAATGACGACCGTTTGCGCGAATGCCTTGTCCATCAAGGGTAGATGAATGATATATTTCTCCGTTCGCGGATCTAGCAGCCTCCCACAAAAGCTCCATCTCTTTGGGGTTCAGCTCAATGTCGGCTCTGAGTCGAACTGCTCGCCCGCGATTGACAGGCTGCACTCGGTTTGCCGACTGTGGGTCTATTGACTCCTGTTTTGGAACAGGAGCGACGATCTTGTGGTTGCGAAATTTTTCGACTACGTCGTTCACGATCTTGGGTAGGTCATGGGTGACTTTGCGATGCAGCTCCTCAACGGAAGTAAACGTGGAATATAGGCCCTGCTGTCCTAACGAGCGCCTATACGCCTCTAGTGCGTCCAATTGCGCTCGATCGGCATCGCGAGAGACTGGTGCATCAGAGAAATAGAGCGCCACGTTCCGTCCTGTTTTGCGAATTTCCTCAATCTCTTCGCTCGTTCCAGATGGTGCACTGCCTGTCGGCGTTCCCATACGAGTGCCGAAGATGCCAATCAGTAAATCCGCGTCTTTCACGATTTGTTTGTTGAGAATCCCTTGCGGACGCTCCCCCATTGCCGGGTAGGAATGAGTCTCCCACCGAACAGGCTCAAGCATGATGCCCATGCTCTTGCGATGGTTGGTATTCCACTCGCGGATAGCCTTTTCGACCGCGTCGCGCTCGGCACTTACGTCAGAGGGAGAAGCAATCAAGACGTTAAGCACGGTAGCTGCAGTAGGTGTTTTGACTTCGGAACTCGACTGCTTCAACCATCGGACTCCTTCCGGCGAAAGAAGAATGTTGGCAGCGTCTACGAGTCCGGAGAAGTCCCTTATCGGTACGCATTCGATCAGTCCCCGTGAAAGTAGACCGTCTATAGCTTGAAGCAACAACTTTTGCCCCAAAGGCGGTACTATCTTCGGGGCTAGTTGATGTATATGAAGCTTTTCCGGATAGGTTTTACCCAGGACCCCAAAAACGGCCTGTTCTGCGGAACTCATTTCCAATGCCATAGACTCTCTATTCTCCTTGCTCAGGTTTCCAGGGCTTGATGCTCGACGAGCTCCTGTCACACGAGCCCGTTCTAGTCGAATTTGAATCGGATTCAGGATATTGAACGAGGCGGTACGAATGCGCCCGGCAAATGAATCTTTTATATTGGTCGGCACTGGAGCGGCTATATTTGCGCGGGAATGATTTTGAAGAGCGTGGCGGAACTGTACTTCAATGTAACTTTCAATCTCCTTTTCAACACAGGCTGAGAGATTTACATCGAAGGGTATTGCAAATAGTTCACAGGCTTCGAACACAGCATCGAGAAACGCTACCGCCATCTCACCGATAAATTCCTCCGATAACTGCCATTCCGCGAGAAGCTGCTGCCCGGAAGAAAGTGCGCCCCGTGCGGCATTTTCACGGCGGAGCGACATTAACCGTTCGCGGTGACGCGCCATCGCCTCTTCGTGTTTTTGCGCTCGCAGTCGGATATAGTACCGGCGTGACGACGCGGGCAAGCATTGCTCGATCATCCGAGTTGGTCGCCTCCGAAAATGGCAAGTTCTGTAACCGTAACTACCATTTGACCACCTTCGGGAGAAGAGTATCCTCCCTGGTTACAGTCGCCGACGTATCGGCGTCTTCCACCACCCACCTCTGCGGGTCTGTTCTTATTCACCAGGGCGGAACACATCAGTGGAAGTCGTGGGACCGCATCTCGACATCGGTGCGCTTCAACACACGGGTTGCCGATGCTTTCACGGATATAACCCCGTCTTGATTCTGAAGTATGCCCTCGATAACCAGAAACTTTCCTTGGGTCACTGTCACGCGGTTTCGGTCATAGAGTTTAGGATGGATGATCGCATTTGAGATGCCTGTCTCATCCTCATTGCTCAGGAAGATAAAGCCACTTGCTGTCCCCGGACGCTGTCGCGCAATAACCGCTCCGGCAATTCGAACAAACGTACCGTTCGGGACCGCCTTCAGATCAGCAGCACGTAGGACGCCGGCCTCATTCATCTCCGCCCGGTGGTAGGCCATCGGGTGCGGCCCTATCGTAAAGCCCGCAATGAAGAAGTCGGCGACTAGGCGCTCGTCAATCGTCATGCGCAAGAGGGGCGAGGTTTCATCGATCTCGAATTCATCGGGGATGTTTTCAAAGAGCGGCCCTACACTCTGCCCAGCGCGTTCCGCGCGCCAGAGAGCCGTGCGGCGATCATGCTTTTTCCCGGTCCAGTTGAATGCACCAGCCTTCGCCAAAAGCGTCAACTCTGTCTTTCGGATCGAAAGCACACGGCGCTTGAGGTCGTATTCAGAGATGAATGGCCCATCCGCCTGTCTGGCGACTGTGATTGCGTTGCCAATCTCCTCCCGCAGTCCCTTCACATACCGAAGCCCAATGCGGACAGCCAGAGGATCGGAGTATTTGCTACGGTCGGTCTCGCTCAACTCCTCCAGAGTGCAGAGCCATTCCGAATGCTGTACGTCGATAGGCCGAACCTTCAAGCCATGACGCTTGGCATCGTTGATGATCGTAGAGGGCGAGTAAAAGCCCATCGGCTGATTGTCGAGCAGCGCGCACGTATACGCTGCAAGGTAATGAAACTTCACATAGGCGCTCGAATAAGCGATGGAGGCAAAGCTGTGGGCATGAGACTCAGGGAACATGAACTCTTTGACGGTCGCGAGTATCCGTAGAATCTCAACCTGCACATCCGGCGCAATGCCGTTCGCCGTCATGCCTTCGATCAGTCGTGACTTCATCCTGGCAAGAATGGCCTCCGATCGTTTGCCACCCATCGCCTTGCGCAGCTCTTCCGCTTCGCCTCCCGTCAGATTCGCGGCAACCATCCCGATCTTCATCACCTGTTCCTGGAACAGTGGAACGCCGAGCGTTCTCCGAAGGAACGGTTCAAAGAGCGGATGGAGATAGGTAATCGGCTGCCTGCCCAGCTTCCTCTCGATGTAGGGGTTTACAAATTTTCCTGTTACCGGCCCAGGGCGGATGATGGCTACCTGTTCCGAAAGCTCCTTAAGGCAGCATGGTTTTGTACGTGGAAGTGCCGACATCTGAGCGCGGCTCTCGATCTGAAATAGCCCAACCGTATCCGCTCGCTGGATCATCTCGTAGACAGCATCTTCCTGCGGGAGTTGGGCATAATCGAGAGCCGCGCTATAGTGTTTCGGAACCAGCTCAAGACAGTCGGCGAGCACGGCCAGCATTCCCAGGCCCAGCAGATCAACCTTGATGATCTTCATATCGGAACAGTCGTCTTTGTCCCACTGCACGACCGTTCGCCCTGCCATCGACGCCCGTTCAATCGGCACGACCGAATCGAGATGGCCCTGACAGATCACCATGCCGCCTGAGTGCTGACTGAGATTACGTGGCAGATTTTGTATCCGTTCCGCCATCTCCAGAAACTTCTTATTGCGAGAGTTCCGCATGTCGAAGCCAGCAGCCTTGACGGTATTCTCCATCGTGTCCGTGGGGCCTTTCCACTCCCAGGAACTCGCCAATCCGGCAGGCCGTCCCGCAGTCTTTTTGTCAAAACCAAAGACCTTGCCCACTTCGCGGAAGGCGGAACGGCTGCGAAACGTAGTGACATTGGCGGTCATCGCCGCGCCCAGTTCGCCGTACCGCTGGTACACATATTGAATCGCTCGCTCGCGATCGGTCTCGCTCGGGAGATCGAGGTCGATATCCGGCCACTCTCCGCGCTCTTCCGACAGGAAGCGTTCAAAGAGTAGGTCCAGACCAACCGAATCAACGATGGTGATTTCGAGCGCATAGCAGACGACGCTATTCGCCGCAGAGCCGCGGCCCTGGATCAGGATGCCGTTGCTCTTGCAGAAGTTGACGACATCCCACACGATGAGGAAGTATCCGGCCAGCCCCAGCCGTTCGATCAACCGCAGTTCTCGCTCGGCCTGCTGTGTCGCTTTGGCGTACAGCGCCGGGTCATTCTTCGGGAGATAGCGCCTGCGTATGCCTTCCTCTGTGCGCTTGCGAAGAAATGAGTCCATCGTCTCCCCGTCCGGCACGGGGTACGCCGGAAACTCATAACCCAGCCCAGTCATCTCGAATTGCAAACGCGTGGATAGCTCCCCCGTGTTGGAGATAGCATCTGGGTAATCGTAGAAGAGCTGCTGCATCTCGGTTGCGGAGTGCAGATGCCGGTCAGCATTCACAGCCAGCAGTCGGCCCGCCTGATCGAGCGTCGTCTTGTGGCGAATGCAGGTGAAGACATCCATGACTTCGCGCTCATACTCTGTCGCGTAGTTCACTCCGCCCGTAGCGAGCAGAGGCAGATTTAATGACCGTGCGATGCGGATGGCCGTCCGGTTGCGGTGCTCTTCTTCGCGGTCGAAGTGGCGCTGTAGCTCGACGTAAACATTTCGCGGGCCAAAGATGTTCACCAATTGCTCGACGGTCTGCCGTGCAGCATCATAGCCTCCGCCTGCCAGTGCAGCGGCCAGCGGCCCTTCACTGCCACCTGTCAGGCATACCAACCCTTCGCTGTATTCCTCGAAATCACTGGTGAGCGCCGAGCCTTCAGCCTTCGTACTCTCGCGTAATTTGAAATGGGTGGTAAGGCGGCAGAGATTCTTATATCCAGCGCGTGACTCCACCAGCAACGGCAGCCGCACCGGTTCAATGGGATGCTGATGCGGCAGATACTTCGCAGGCCGCAACCGCTGTCCCAGGTCGCTCACCGCAACCTCTGCTCCGATGTGCGCCCGGACACCTCGCCTCTGTCCTTCCATGTGAAGGCGCGGCGCACCATAGACACCGTTGCGGTCGAGCAATGCTATCGCTGGCATCTCCAGTTCGGCAGCTCGCTCTATCAACGCTTCGGGCAGCGATGCGCCCTCCAGAAAGGAGAAGGCAGATCGAGCGTGCAGTTCGAGATACTCAGTCATACATCCCCTGCACATACCAATAGCGGGAGCGTGGATCGAACGCGATGCGGCACACACGCTCCACGCCATCCGTGGCCAGCCGCACATCCCACTCTTCGCGGCACCAGTTGGCCTCCGACCACCACTGCCCGTTCACGCGCCATGGCCCCGCGATCTCGCGGACGGCGTACCGCTGTCCATCCCAAAAGACTCGTGCCGGAGCATTGCCAACGAGCGTCACACCGACGGCTTGCGGCGGACGGTAGACACGAAAAGCTGTTGGCACCGAGAGCGGCGGTTTTTCACTCTTCGCGGGTGGCGGAGGCGCATACGGAATCATGCGGAAGGCATTCGGTCGGTGATCGTCCTTCAGCTCGATCGAACCAACGCGCTCCTCACCGAGCAGCTTCCGCAGGCGCGCAAGCGTCACTTCCAGGACTCCCGGTTCCGGCGCCTGCGGAAGAAATAAACCATGTTGCGCGCGGTAGGGTGAAGCAGACTGTGCGTGCAGTTCCAAGCTGACAACCGCGGCGCTGGGAGGGTGTGTCTCTAAGTCCAGTTGCAATAGCTTGAGCAACGTTGGCTTATCATGCAGTGGCAGAGCGGGCCGGATGATGCGCTCATGGCGGTTCCCCCCATCGAGACGGAGCACAACGCGCAATAAGGCAATGGCACGCGCTTTCGATTTCACCCGCTCCAGCAGAGCATCCGTCATGCGTGCGAGCAGGAACAACAACGGTTCCAATAGCTCTACGGGAAAGTCCAGTTCCATCCGTTCAGTTAAGCTCTCTTCAAAACTTGGTTCTATCGGAAACATCAAGTGCGGCCACGCGCCCCGAGCACGCGAATGCAATCTCTTTCCCGCTTGCCCGATCCGTGCAATCAGGTCAGTCTCGGAGAGAGCGGCCAGGTCGCCGCAAGTGCGAATACCCCACGCCTGAAAGATCTCCTCATGCTCCGATGCGAGGTCCAGAATGCGCACCGGAAGATCCCGCATCGCGTTTGCCTCTTCTCCGGGTGGTACTACCGAGATGCCGGTTCTGCCGAGTGCCAGACACAAGGCCGCATCAAAGTTCTGTGAGACGGCTACGCTTGCGAGGAAGCCAGCCGACATCACGCGCTGCCGCAATCTGCCGGCGAGTTGTGCGGAGTCCCCAAACAGAGTGTTCATGCCTTGTATGTCGAGGACATAGGTGCCAGGGTGTATCTCCACATACTCGATGCGCGGGGAAAACATACACGTGATGGTGTGAAGAATCGTCTGCGCGGAGACTTCCTCTCCGTGCACGCGAGGGACAATGACAACCTCCGTGAACGATTCCCCTTGCAGGCGAGTCATGCCGACTTCAAGGCCCAATAAACGCGCCGCTTTGTTCACCGCAAAAACGATCTCCCCCGGTGGCTCACCGTCGATAAGGGCAAACGGTCGCTTTCGCAGTTCTGGACGCTGTTGCGCCGCGACCTGTGCCGCGAAGTTTGGGGGATGAAGAACGGCGTACACTACCGCACCCTCGCCCAAAGACTTTCAGCACGCCATTCAGCCCGCGTCGATGGTTTCTTAGCAAGGAAAGGAGAACCTTCATTGCGATTGCGCTCGCGCACCAGAGTGTATTGCTGCCCCTCGAAGAGAGCTGTTTCCCCGCTGGTGCTGAAGGGACGAGTGTTGGCCGGCTCACAACGCAGAGAGAGTGCTGCACAACTGCTGGCACATAGCGATTGACTGAGAAAGATGAGAGCAGTGCGAGCCTGTTCGACTGCGAGACGGAAGCGATACCACGTCGCCAGCGGAATACGCATCGTGTGTTGTGGCAGTACATCGCTCATGTCGAGGACGATGGCGGCAAAGCCTCCGGCCTGAAGCAGCAAATCTGTCGCTTTCAATGCTTGCTCCAAACGCGACCATGGCTTGTCGGTGACCTTCTGTTTGCGCTCCGCCGACATGCGGAGCCATAACAGCCGTTTCAAAACAATGTTCGCCGCGGCTGCAGATTCCGGCGAGAGTGCGTCACTTACGTCGACCCAGGCACAAGCAGCCCCGGACTGCGTGATAGTGGCAATGGCGGAGAGTCCGAAGGATGTTTTGCCCGTCGATGCCGAGCCTGCAACTTCGGTGATGCTCCCACGAGGGATGCCGCCACCCAAGACTGCATCGACTTCGCTGACGCCGGTCGTGAAGAGTTCGGGAGCCTGCTTGATCTTGAGCGTCAGCGCCGCTGGGACGCGGTTTGCCAGTTTGGTTTCGATCTGGAGACGGATTGTAGCGGGCGAGGACATTCGCCTTATGTTCGCCTATCGGTATCTGTTCCCGCAAATGACTATTGACGCATGACTTGTGCTTCTTGCAGCTAAACTTATGCAAACAGGCCGCTTATTAAGTTCGATCTTTCGTGGCGTTGACCTACACTCGGCCCATGTGTGGCCGCTATCGTCGAAAATCCGACAAGCTGCGCATCGCAGGGGCGTTCCAGGCCGAAGTCGGCCTAGACGACCTTCCTTACGAAGAGGGCGGCGATCTCCGTCCGCAGTCGCTCCAGCCGATGAGGTGTTTTAGAGGTTGCGTGAGCGCTCTTCACAAAAAACATCCAAGGCCCAAAAGTCGGGCTTAGCACTTCGGGCGAGGATTCTACGCATTGTCGCGGCGAAGGCCAGGTAATGGGGTGCACCCCAATCGACCCGATAGCCATAGAGTTCAAGTGTCTTCTTGACTCTGTGGTTGAATACAGGCCATCGTCCGCGATCACAGACCGTGAGAATTTTCGAAACGATGTTCGTGCCGAGTCCACGGACGTGATGCTGTCCGTTGACTGCAAGGATTTCCTCAAGGGTTTGCTCGTCGAGTTGGTCGTCCGTGAGTAAGCTGAGGGTCTTGCGCAGTTGAACAACCTCAGAAGACATGGATTTATAACTTTGCCTAATCCTTCCGAACTCAACGATGCCATAGAAGTCTTCCCAACCGCGCTTGTTGAAGTCGAACGTCGGCATATTGAGAGCCACTCGAATCTCCTTCGCTCCCCGTGTACGGTTGCGAAGTCCAGTGATCCCCTCGTTTGTCGTCAAGAATCGATCCATGTCCCTAAGAAATGACGGAGCGTCCCACGCCGAAACAGGCCTCGGTGTCTCTTCACGTTTTGATCGATGCAACAAGCGGTTCAATTTCGAAATCGATCTCCGGTTCTTCCAGACAGCCCGAACAGAATCGCTATGAATCTTGCGGTATTCCTCGGCGACCTCTTCGCTCAGCGGGGCGCTCGCCAACTGGGAGCACCAGATAGCCAATTCATCGAGGTGTGTTTCATCTTCGATTAGTGCGCCGCATTCAATATTCGTCGTGAGTCCACCACCAGTGAGATTGCCAGAACCGACGATCGCAAAGCGGTTACCGTCACGGTGCTCCACAAAGATCACCTTCGGATGAAAGACGGGCGTTGTTGGCGCTACTTCGATGGTGAATCGATAGGGATCTCGTGTTTTGAGACGCAGCCACTCGGTCAAAACCGCTGGGTCAGTGATCGCGAAGTTCAAACCAACGATGATCTCAAGTTGCGCATTTCCCGAAAGAAGTGCTTTCTTGATGGTGTTCCAACCAGTCTTTTTGGCGAAAGCCATCACCAAAGTTACGGATGCAGCTTGACGAAACGATTCAAGGAGGTCGAAACCCTTTCGAGTACCGATAATTTTGGCTGCCATCATATTCCGTCCGGCAATTCGGCCACCCAAAATGCGCTGAGTAGTGGTCTATTCATGCTGCAGGTAGAACGACTCGACCAGATCCATGAGGAAGTCTGAGGGGTCCTCACCCCTCTCCTGCATGTAGAGCATTTCGATCAGATTGTCGTCTGTAAGAAAGAGGATTACTTTTCGATCTTCGCTGAAGATCGTATTTCTCTTCACGTGGGCGCCGTGGTCTGGCAATCGTCGAGAACAGATCACAGCAAGTTGCCCCATCGGCCCGGTCAAATAGTTCCGAGTCTGATTGGTTTCGTCCTTTCCGACCTCTTCAGTGTCATAGTTCTTGAACTCAAACAGCACCATCCGAGCGTTCAGCTCATTGAAGAGATGACCCCAGTTGCCTTGTCCATTAATGTTCCGATTCGGAAACACCGCGTCGCGACGATCAGTTCCGGAGTACGTCCGGGGTTGAATGCGGGCTGGCATGAGAGGCGGTACAAACAGACGGGTGAGAATGAGGATGCAGATATCCTCAAACTCTCGCCATCCTGCCGCTCCGGCAGGACAATTCCTCAGACGCTCGATCAGCTCTTGAATCTCGTTCATCAGCGAGCACCTTGAGGAAAGAATTCCTCAATCAGCCTGGGATGCTTCAAAAGCAATGCGGTAAGTTCGTTGCCGTCGATGACGCGTAACGGGCGGCCTGTTTTCTTATTCGAGTCCGCGATGAAATTCCTCGCCACTGACGTGAGCCTTCCATTGGTGACGACGAGAGCATGACCTTGTCTGGAGGTCGCACTTAGGATGGCGAACAGCTTCTGCAGTAGAGTTACGCTCACACGCTCCTGTTTGTATAGTTTGCATTCCACCAACCAATCGGTCATCTGCTCGTTGCCGAACGGATCTGTATCTCGAAATGTGGCCGAAAAGTCGAACCCAAAATCTTTTGAGCCGGGCAGATTCAATCGTGTCGTTTCAAAACCGAGTTCGATAAGGAGAGCATCAACCAGCGACTCGAAAGATGAATAGTTTAGTAGTGAGAAGTCGATGTCTGGAGCGGCGGAGAGCTGGCGCAGCAATTGCGTGATGCCGGATTCTTCATCTTTGGTCAAATCAAGATAGAGGCGATCCCGCAGGGAGGACGGCACCGTGACGTGATCGACGAGCACCGGAATCACGGTGATGGCCCGGTCGTTCATTTCTGAAAGTAGGGCCCCCTGCAACTCGTACTGCACCCATCTGGATTGCACCGAATGTGTCGATAGAAGAACCACGAGGTAGTCGCTGGCGGCGATCGATTTTGCGACTCGGGATTGAAGTGAATCGCCGGATGCAAGCTCCCATGCGTCGTCCAGTACGCGCGCGCCAGAGCTCCTGAGAGCTTCTGCGATGCGCTGGGCGATTCTCTTGTCCTCCTGCGCAAAGCTCAGAAAGACCTGCGGTTTTCTTTTCTTTTCTTCGGTCATAGCACGTCTCAACGCCTTGTCTTCAGGATGACCGAGCAAACCGTTCGAGTAGACATCGTGAAGTATCCAATATCATAGCGGAAAGATTCACCGCAACCGTTTTTGCGCGTGCGCCAGAGTATTGATTCCAGTGAGATTATCGCGTTCGAACCGTACCTAGACCTTTGAGCGCCCGTGACACCAAATCGGTTAGTCCTCATAAGCGTGCATCACGGTAGCGACTAGACAATTTTGAGTCGGAATCGAATCGCGCGTTAAAATCCTGCTCATAGCTCGTCCACAGGCTCCTCATCAAATAGAGGCGAAGCTGGGTCCTCAGCGGCTTGAAAGTTGCTGAGGCCGATCCCTACCAAACGGAACAACTGTTTCGATCCCATCTCAACCCGTTCGCGTAGCGCGAGTGCGATACCTGTAAGCTCGTCGCACGATGTGGGCGGAGCCGGAAGCGTGAGGCTTCGCGTGAGACTATTAAACTCCTTGGTCTTGAGCTTCAGAACCACCGTCTTCGCCGCCCTCGCATTGCAATGTGAGGATCTCCAAACCTTCTCTGCCAGGTGACGAATCGGTGCCTCTGTGTCCGCTAGCGAAATATCTTCGGGAAACGTGTCCTCGACAGAGATCGACTTGCTAACTCGGTTCGGCACGACGGGATTGTGGTCGATACCGCGGGCGAGTTGATAGAGGCGCAGGCCATAGCTTCCGAAATGATCTTCAAGGGTAGTCAGTTCCAGGGCATAGAGATCGCCGACCGTTGCTATGCCAACTGCCTTCATGCGGCTTTCTGTGACTTGTCCTACTCCAGGAATGCGGCCCACCGGCAACGGGAAAAGAAAGCTCTGCACTTCGTGCGGTTGAATGACGAACAGGCCGTTCGGCTTCTTCCAATCGGATGCGATCTTCGCCAGGAATTTGTTGGGCGCCACGCCAGCGGAAGCCGTGAGGTTCAGCTCCTCGCGTATCTGTTCACGAATCATCTTCGCGACGCGCGTCGCTGTTGGAAGCTGCCTCTTGTTCTCAGTCACATCGAGATATACTTCGTCGAGAGACAACGGCTCGATGAGATCGGTATGCCTCTGGAAGATTTCGCGTGCGGCAGACGATGCAGCCTTGTAGCGCACGAAATCAGGCGGAATGAAGATCGCTTCCGGGCACAGTCGCTCGGCAGTCACCGCCGGCATCGCAGAACGCACGCCGAACCGTCTTGCCTCATAAGAAGCGGCACAAACAACGGATCGTTTGCCCTTCCACGCGACCACGACCGGTTTTCCGCGAAGCTCTGGATTGTCTCGTTGTTCGACCGAGGCGTAGAAGGCGTCCATGTCCACATGAACGATTTTGCGAACGGGAGCAGAGGCGATATGGGCGACTTCGTGTTGGGCGTCGGATGCTGTCATCGTTCCGCAGTCGCTGCACGTTACTTCTTGCAGTCCTCACACGTCTCGCAATGTTCTATGAAAGCGTCCCACTCGGGGATGCCAACGAAGGCAGATGTACCGAGATCAACGAAGTCTTTCGCTTGAAGAAAGGCGTAGTCATTCGGACGTGCCTTTTCCAATCGGCGCAGCAAGTCCATCCCAACGGCACAAGCGGGAAGAGCATCGTCTGCCCATTCCGGCCCGGTCGAAATTTGAGGTCCTTTAGCCATCGACACCGCCTCGTTTTTATTCAACCATATTCGCCTCTTATTCGCCTAGATGGTCGATGGAGATTTTAATCCGGCCCGCAACTCCGTCCTCATATTCCGAAGAACAACAGCAAAAGCAATCCCTATGTGGCGCTGACGCGCGGCTTGGACCCACTTCGGTTCGCAAGGGTGGACGGCCCATGAAGAGGGCCTTGTGGAGTCCGTTCGGATAAGCGCTGGCCGCGCGCCAAACGTAAGTGCGTGTTTGGCACTTGCCACGCCCACCACTCCGGCCTCCCCACCCTTACTACCCTCGTTCTGCTCTGTCTGCCAGTGGATCGTTTTTTGTCTCGCTGCGCTGTGAGAAACAAAAAACGCCCACCGGGCAGACAGAGGCAAAAACAATGGAATATCACAGCAACCACAACAGCAACAGCGCAGCCACAGCCAGCAATGGCGCAGCCAACATCGTAGCCACCACCCGCCGCAATCGCTCCACCACCGAAAACCCTGAAAGACAGCAGCAACAGCCACAGTCGGCGAAAGAAGTAATCGCCGCCAACGTGCAAAGCCTCATCGAGCAGCTAGAGGCAGGACACAGTGATGCACTCACCGCCTACCTCAATGCGATGAGTCGCTTTCACAATTACAGTCTCGGCAACATCCTCGAAATCGCACGGCAGATGCCTGCGGCAACCCGCGTCGCTGGGTTCTGGACGTGGAAGAATCTTGGCCGCTCTGTCAAAGCAGGCTCCAAAGGCATTCGCATCCTTGCTCCCATCGTCGGCGTTCGCCGCAAGAAGGACGAGGAAGCAGAAAAGGACATCACCAAGCAGAATACCCGCGTCATTCTTGGCTTCCGCAATGCCTACGTCTTCGACGTGTCGCAGACGGACGGTGTAGACCTGCCGGAGCTACGCGAAGTCACGGGCGATCCCGGCGAGAACATCGACCGCCTCGCAGCTTTTCTCAAGGCGCAGGGCACCCAGCTTGTCTACAACGAGAAGATTGCTCCCGCGCTTGGCATGAGCTACGGCGGACGCATCGCCATCCTGCCAGGACAGTCCAAGGCCGAGGAGTTTTCAACGCTTGTCCATGAGACGGCGCATGAACTCCTGCACAAGGCCGAACGCCGCACGGCAACCACCAAGACAGTGCGTGAGACGGAGGCCGAGGCTGTGGCTTTCGTGGTCGGCAAGGCTGTTGGGCTAATGGCGGGAACGGCCTCCGCTGACTACATCCAGCTTTATCACGGCAACGCATCCTTGCTGGCGGAATCACTTGAAGTCATCCAGCAAACTGCCAGCGTCATTCTGGCCGCGCTGGAGCCGCCCATTGCGGACGAGGCAGCCGCCGACGCAACAGAACTCGCGGAGGTGGCGTAATGACAACCTTACTCGCCATCTTGGAGAAGGCCGGAGGTTATCGGCCTTCGCTCTATCTCAGGATCGAAAACTCGCCATACATGGCGCTAGTGATCGAAGCGACACCGGAACCGGGGCCGCTTGGACTTGCGGCAATCTCCGTCGCCCACTATGGCGAACAGAACGGCGATCTGATGCGCGACCCCGAGATGTGTTTCGAGTTGTCGAAGCCTATCGGCACCAAACTCACCCTTGACCCGTTTTATTG
>Ga0137378_10000168_pt1 | contig 42958 bp, 46 predicted proteins | sample SagtaG_21_FD_104813 | JGI IMG/M metagenome (GOLD analysis project Ga0137378, IMG submission 104813) | Vadose zone soil microbial communities from Sagehorn Ranch, Mendocino, California, USA - Sage2_L_60_16 metaG | ecosystem: Environmental > Terrestrial > Soil > Vadose zone | place: USA... | reverse complement strand
GGCGTACGACTTCCTGCCCCTCTACTCGCGAGGGATCAATGGAACCGGAACAAGAATTGCGATAATCGATGCCTACGGCAGCTCTAGCCTATCCTCAGACTTGGCCAGTTTCGATTCCCTGACCGGGCTTCCTTCGGCGACGGTGAATTCCTTCTTCCCTGACGGCCCTCCTGCAAGACTCCCACACGGCTCATCATGGCCCCTTGAAACATCACTGGATATTGAATGGGCACACGCCATAGCGCCCGAGGCAACGATCGACCTAGTTGTGGCACCGGACGCAAGTCTGAGCCACATTTACGATGCTATCTCTTTCGTTGCCAACTCTCTCACCAGCGAAACCGTTCTCTCTATGAGCTTTGGACTATCAGAATCCCAGTATCCGACTACAGGTTCAGGAACGATTGCCTCTACACACCAACAGTTCGTAACTATGACGTCTCACGGAACCACCCCTTTCGCCAGTTCAGGCGATTCAGGGGCTAGCTCGTGCTGCAACATCCAGTATCCTGCCTCAGACCCTCTAGTGGTTGCCGTTGGAGGTACGACTCTCAGCCTCAATTCGACCGCGAACTATGCCAGCGAGGAAACTTGGAGCGGAAGTACCGCCGGTTCCAGCATCGTGTTCCCCAAGCCTGTATACCAGCAGGGTCTAGGCGATAACATGAGGGACAATGTGGACGTTTCCTACGATGCTGACCCTAACACCGGGTTCCTCGTCGTTCGGGGCGGAGTAGAGTACACGGTTGGAGGAACAAGCGCAGGGTCCCCTCAATGGGCAGCGCTGATCGACTTGGCAAGTCAGGCCAACGCGACTAGGTTCGGACCTGTTCTTCCGCAGCTGTACAAGTCGACAGCATATCATGACGTCACGACGGGCTCCGACACTTTCTTCTTAGCTTCCGCGGGATGGGATTATCCGACCGGCCTCGGAAGCCCTGACGCAAACGCCATTGTCAACTCGCTAGAACCAAGGATGGGGGATGTTGCTGTGACTGGAATCGCAGCCTCCCGCAGCTTCGCCTACTCCGGAGTGTCCTCCAACCCGATAAGCCTGAACGTGACAGTTGCAAACATCGGCTCTCCCGCCGAAACCTTCCTTCTCACAGTAAAAGCCAACTCCACTGTTGTCGGAAACCTGACTGTCACCATCGCCGGAGGTGCGAGCAGTGTGGCTGTCTTTGATTGGAATCCCAGCCCCCTGACCAGGGGTAACTACACGCTCTCGGCACACGCCTCTCCTGTCTTGGGAGAGATTGACCTTGTCAATAATGACTTGGCCAGTTCAACGCTTTTTCAAGTTCGCATGGCCGGTGACACCGACGCCGACTGCACCGTTAACGTGCTTGATCTGGTAACCGTGGGAGGAGTGTTTGGCACGACCACCTCTTCCTCTCTATGGAACCCGAACGCTGACCTGAACAACGATGGGAGGATAAACATATTCGACCTCACAGCTGTCGGGTCGAACTTTGGCAGCCACTGCTAAACATATTCAGAAGCAGTGAGAACTCTCCCCTTTTTGGCCTGGGCAAGTCGAAGAAGATGGTTTTCTGGGTCATTCGGGAACGGCATTAGACTTGGCGGTTTGGTCATTTTTTGTCGATTCCAGCCTTGCGAGCTGTCTTTCATGCTTCCACAGCATCTTATGATGCGCAAAAAGCATTGATATGATGAGCGGGACCTCTTTTACTGGGGAGGCCAGTGTACTTGCATAGGAAGCGTAAAGTTTGCACTGGTTCATCAGGTCTTCAAAGATTATTTTGTCCTCGGAACGTAGGAATTCTTCGAAGTGTTTCATTCTCTCCATCTCTGCTTCAACTACCATTCTCCAAGCCGGAATAGTTCGGCCCATGAGAGTCGCATTATTCTCCAGAATGCTCTAATTGACAAGGAGTGTCAGCTGTAACTAATCGTCGAGTCTTCGCAGCATGCCAGGTTGCAAAGGGTTAGCCCAGGGACTCGTAAAATCCAGGCTAAACCCAGAGAAGACCAGCAGCCTCCCTTTCGGGTAAGCATGATCTGGGCATTTTCAATGCTAGAAAATGGTGGGCCCGCCCGGATTCGAACCGGGGACCGTCAGGTCTCTCAGGCTTTTTATGAGCCTGCCGCTCTTTCAGGCTTCAGCGGGGAAGCAACCTGGCTGAGCTACGGGCCCTCCAAGGAGCCCGCTGCATTATCCGAATTCTTAATCCTTTAGAGAACCTCACGTCTCACAAGGCTAACTGGAGGGGCCACAGAACTGAGCCATAGCTCTACGCTGGACAAGTGACCCCGAAGCATCGTAAGGCGGGCTAAGAAACTCGGATAAGACACAGTGTCTGAGTATCAGCGAATTACCGCGGCCGGTGAATCGCGCAAGTGGAAACTATTTGAAACAAGCCCAGAATGAACTTGATTCGCCAATTTGCCAGCCGATTACTTTCACGCACCTATCGGTCGTGAAGAAAAAGTTGCAGAAACAAGGGGTCTCGAAAACCCTGAACGGGCCGATTATGAATCCGACGCGGGAAAAATCGCCCAAAATCCCCGCCAGATAGAAAACGACCCCGCAAAAAGACGGGCCCTATCACTCACCTCTCAAGACGTGAGAGTCCAAATCCCGCTCAGCCAAGCGGGCTCAAGAAAGATGACACTAAAGAGTCTCGAAAAATTTGTAACTATTTCTTTCTCAAAAAACATTATTTCTAGGCCCCCCGGGGGGCCCACCGGAGACAGCGCGGCTCAACACGGTGGACCCACGCAACGGGCTAAAAAACACGACCTACAAAGTAGCGAACAAGCGTAAACGACCCAGAATCACCTCAACACGGCGGATGGGAATAAGCCCAGAGTAGGCTCCGATCGCAAATTCGCCCACATGATTTTAACATCACGAACCATTCGTTCGGGGACTAGGCTGCTTCCCTCGCAACTTTCCGAGGGCGAGAATAGCACATTTCAAACCATAATCAACTAGAATCGCCCAGAAACCACGCCGGACAGAAACTCATAGCACGGAAAAAAGTATGGGCCATCCCCTACTCAAGACGTGAGAGAGACCCTGACACTTAGCGGCCTTCTCTTATGTTGAGCTAAGGAAAACTCGTCTCCACAGTTTCCGTATTGCAAGACTCGTCCAATCTTTTAATAAACGGAGGTTGGGCGGTGGTCTTTGCCGCCGGCCAGGAAGCGGGCCGCCGTTCCCCGAACACCGGGGGGCGCCAGCTCAGTGGTAGAGCAGCGGACTCGGCTAATAACTGAGGCTGAAGCTGTTAAGGAAACACCACTGCAACCCGTTGGTCAGAGCGCCAGGAAAGGCGCGACCAGAGGTTCGAACCCTCTCGGCGGCGCCAAACACACCGATTCTATTCCGCACCACCAAGAAATATTACACATGTATGGTCCTTCCACACTAGCACCCTGTGGTACCGGAACAGATTATAAGCCGCGTTGGACAATTCTAGTCTCAGAGCTCAACCTGGACCTTGAGCGTGTCGATTTATCATGAGGATTGACCAAGGACCATCGGGAGAACTAAGGGTTCTAGACTCCGGGTTCACAGACCAGGTTCTGCTCGACTGCATAAGTGAGGAAGTTCTGCGAATCAAGGCGGTCGTCTACAATTCCCTCAACGACCTTAACAAGCTATTTCACGTGGACCGGGCCTTGTACACAAACAGCCCCGACATTCCTATCTTTTTCGAGTTTACGCCCGAGAAGGTGGCCTCCATGCGGACCCCCCTAATAATCTCGGAAGTGAAGCTTTACACGGTGGAGAAGCTCTGGGGGTTGAGCACTCTTAGAATGATGAGATAGGCATCTCCTTCAATCTCGCATTGTCCTTCTGCAGCCCTCTCGCGTATCGCTGGCGATTCTAGGTATGCGGCTAACGAATTCGCAGAGCCCGTAGATTCGCTCCTTCGCCTATCCCGGGTAAAAGGACCTACGCGGACTTTTCTAGCAGAATCTCCATTGTGGAGACGTTCCGGGTCTCGTCCCCTTCGCCCAATACTTCAGTGCCAATCCTGACCTCTTTCACATTCAGCTTTCCCTGGAAGAACCTTCTCCGAACAACCTCCACAACATCAACCGCATGACTAATCGACTGGCCCCGTGCCTTGACAGTTAGGTGGTTTGCCCCACCGTTGAAGTGCATCATCACGGCCGTAGCATACGCCATGAGAGGCTTCTTCCCGATGAATACGGTGTCCGGGGGGATTTGGCTTCGAGGCCTGACCTGCGCTTCTTTCTCAATTCGCCCATTCGTTTCCTCTGTTTCTGCCAATGACAATGCCGCCTTCCATGTCTCCATTTAGGCCTGTGTACTAGCTAGGCGACCGCTAGACTGGCGTCTTAAGCCTTTGCGCTAGAACATAGAACTAAGATTGAGGAAAAAGAGAGGAAAGAAAAGGTTGGAGGTTTTTAGGGGTGGTGCTCAGATAATCTCTCTGGTGAGAGCTTCTCTGAACTTTACCCTACAGTCTTGGCACTGGAAGAGCCCGATGAGCACGTTCTTCTTGGACTTTCCACCCTTCAATTCCCAGACCTTCGCAGGCTTGGGAACGTCAGCGCCGCACTTTGGACAGACAACACCGTAGAACTGAGTGGGTGGTGTCAAGCTCACTTGGGCCAGATCTGGGCCAGTTGGGAGACCCGTGGGTGTTTCGGTGCCTGCGGTGAGTGCTTGGATCTGTGAATCGTCGCCGGACACGACTGTAGAGGATGCATCGATCGCGGGAACATCGTCCACAACCTTCACCATCAACGCGTCGTCGCCAGGACTGCTCTCAACGATGTCCACAAGTGGAACTGCTATGTCAGCGGCATAGGCGGTAATTAGACTTGCATCCAGTGATGGTGCTGAGGCGGGTTCGTTGGCGATGGTCTCGACAGGTGGCAATGATTGTGTAATGGCAATTTCAGAGGGGGAAGCAATGTCGCTGGTGGAAGAGTCTACGGTCGGGGGTGGCAAGAGATCTTCAGCAGTGGTGACAAGCTGTGGGTTCGTAGTGAACCAGTTTGAACCGACGGACTGGGGCTGAGGGGGGGAAGGGGAGGGTTTGGGAGCAGAATTATCGGCCGCACTAGGAGCAGGTGTCTCGGGGTTGAACCTTAGGCCCGTGCCTTGGGCCACAACAGTCTGTGTTGAAGTTGGTGGAGCTATCAAGGACGGGGAGGGTTTGTCCTGAACGAAAACCCCTCTCCCCCATTCCTCGCCAGTCACTGTCCCGGGAGTCGTGGGTATGGTAGCGTGTTTGAACTCGGCTGCGTTGAGCGGCCTAGATTCGATGTGGGATAGTATGGTTATCATGCTCTTGATTTCTTCGATGCTCGTGAGGTTTCGTTCAAGTAGGTGCTTGAATTCTTCTCGCTGTTGGCGGTATTCGCCGTCGCTGACTTCTCCTGAAACGTATTTTGTCTCCAGGCTTAGGAGTCTTTGCGGGGTGTTGGCAATCTGGTCCTTGGTCTCTTTCATGTGCTCGTTGAGGTTGTATCCGAGAACGTTGATTCGTTCTTGAAGTTCTTGCGATGCTCTTCCATAATCTTCGTAGATTGACCGCATCTTCTCTTTGTAGCCGTTGATCTCACCGATCAGCTTCTCGAGTGTTAGGTCATTTAGTCCCATTTTTTCACCTTTAAAGCGTGGTTTCTATTAGGTAAAATGGTAAAAGCATTCGAGTCGAAAAAGCACGAAAAAAATGGGGTAGGAACCCAAAAACGTCTTGATCCTACAAACGACACTGTCAAGCTGGTCAAACTTGCTATGATAAACTTTAGCTTTCGATGCTAAACTTGCAATGCGAAAAGGCCATTTTTGACGAGTCTAAACTGGTCCGTATATAACCAAAACCTCCTTGTGGTTCTCACAAACCCTACCGTGTTAACCTGTTGTAGCACCAGTTCCTATTGCGAATCCTAGAATTCTTTCACAGGGGCCTGGGTCAAATCAACACATTGCGTGTCAAGAACTCACTTGGCAGCAGAGCGTTGGTAGACGAGACTTTAGAGGAAAAAATGTCATTCAAGTCGATGAAGAATTGGGATAGAGGACAAAAAACACCGTTGTTCTCAAACCTGACTGACCGCATGCACCGACAAGAACCCCTCAAAGAACGAATCAACCAAGTCATCTACAAGCTCAAAGTAAACCAGAACAGGCTCGAAGGAGCCAACCTCAAGACCCAGCAGCATGACAAGGCCCTTTTCGACAAGTGTGTCCAGGCACAGATGTCCAAGGACTCAGCGCGAGCTACAATGTATGCCAATGAGATTTCAGAAATACGCAAAATGGCCAAAGTCACCCTGCGCAGCGAACTGGCACTGGAACAAGTAGTCCTCAGGCTCGAGACCATCGAAGAGTTCGGGGACGTAGCAGCCCTCATGGGCCCCGTCGCAGGCGTAGTACACTCCATCAAAGACCAGATCTCAGGCGTCATACCCCAGGTCGGCTACGAGCTCGGTGAAATCTCCGAGACACTCAGCGGCGTTGTCATGGAAGTCGGAGAAGCCACTGGCCAGAGCTACGACATGGAAACCTCGGGTACCGAAGCCCAGAAGATACTTGGAGAAGCCAACACCATCGCAGAGACAAGGATGCGGGAACGGTTCCCGGAGTTACCCTCACCCACCCCAGCCTACGCTGCAGAACCGACAATTCCAAGGTAGAGGCGGGAGAGTAACTCCGACAATATTTTTTGAGTGATCATGATGACCCTAACACTTGAAGAGATCAGAAGGTTCCTAGGAAGGCCTCTACAGGACCCGTACGGCAGAGCCTACGGAAGAATCGTGGGAATCTCAGCCAACCTAAGGGACGAAGTTACCGCGGTCGGCATAGAAGTCGGAAACGGAGAGTTCGTCCAGTGCCCAGGAGGGCGCCTGTCCATATCAGGCGAGAACCTGGTACTCGTACCCACATGGAAGCAGGAATCAGAGGAGTTTCGGAAAGAATTCGAGGTCGTGACCAAGCGGCTTAGAGCCCTAGACGAGCTATTCAGCGTGGGAGACATACAGAAGGATGTCTACGAGGATCTCAGGAAACAGCACGAGGACGCCATCAACGAGCTCAAGGGCAAGAGGGTAGAGATCCTGGACACCCTGACCCAGAGAACAGGGACGCTAAGCACCCAGCTGCGGCAACTGCAGACCCACATGGCAGGCAACAAGATGCTCCACGCCTCGGGTGAGTTTGACGACACCAGTTACAAGGCAGCAAGCGAAGCCATTGACACGGGTCTCATCCGAGCCATGGCAGAGAAGAAGGAGGTCGACTCAATATCCTCGTACCTTGGAAAGCTGGAAGCATCGAATTCGGCGGCCGTCCCACCGCCGAGCCCGAGCCCACCTTCGCCAACTATCACAGCTGCTCAGTCAAACAATCAGACCCTAGTACTCCACGTGAGGGAAACCTAGGAGGTCGCCTTCTCTGTTCAGGAAGCTGGAGGAAAGAGTCCGTCCCATTCCTCTCAAGGAGAGGATCGCCCAGGCCCTATGGAGACTTGGCTCCCAGAAGGATAAGCTGGAACATATGTCCAGTAGACTCCAACAGAGAGACCGGGAAATGTTCCAACGATGCATTGGGGCCCAATTGTCCAAGGACACGGCCCACGCCGCCCTCTACGCCAATGAATGCGCCGAGATTAGGAAGATGGCCCATATCACTCTCAGCAGCGAGCTCGCCCTGGAACGGGTGATCTTACGGCTACAAACCATAGAAGAGTTCGGAGATGTCATGGCCCAGCTAGCACCAGTCATCGGAATCGTTCGAGAGACACGCGGCCGAATCGCAGGTGTAATTCCAGAGGTCGCGGGAGAACTCGGCGAGGTCAACAACATGCTCAGCGACATGAGCCTTGAAACAGGCGAGGTACAAGAACAAGGCTTTGACCTCACAGCGTCCAGCTCAGAAGCCAGAAAGGTGTTGGAAGAGTCAAGCAGCATTGCTTCACAGCAGATCAAGGAACGGTTCCCAGAACTGCCCATGCCCGGCGCCCGTGCCCCCGCCGCGGAGGCCCGGTCTCCGGAGGTCAAAATCCCGGTGGCCGTGCTAGCAGGTGGCGAGGAAGAGGCCGACAACGCGCCCCCATTGGAAGACAGGCTACTGGACTACATCAAGACTCACAATGGCGAGCTGAGCGTTAACTCCTGCTCCTCAGACCTCTCCGTTCCAACCGAAGACATTCGACGGTCCCTACAGAAACTAAAGGAAGATGGAAAAGTAGTCTTGGACTAGGACGAGAAGGGACTCGTCCTACACTCTTTTCACGATGACAAGGAGGCTCAGCTAATATCAGCATCGGAAGAACTCGAATCTCTGGCCGTCAAATACGCACAGGAAGCTATCGAGCTCGAGCGAAAGGGCTCGAAGCGCTTAGCAGCCACGAAATACCAGAGAGCCGTCGAAGTTCTCTTGAAACTCTGCTCCCTCTACCCCATAGCTCCTCAAAACAAGGTCTACATGGAGCACGCAGAAGCCTACAAGAAGAGAATACGGGAACTCCAGTCGGAGACTCCAATTGATCACTCGGTAGATGTAGCCGATTCGAAGGAGTCCAAGAATATCAAGTTCGACCAGTGGGTTCTCACCGAGAAACCCGACATAAGCTGGAGCGACATTGTAGGCTTGGATAGGCCCAAGACGGCAATAGAAGAATCCATAATCTTCCCTGTGCGAAGGCCTGACCTCTTCCCCCTCGGCTGGCCCAGGGGAATACTCTTCTTCGGCCCCCCAGGCTGCGGCAAGACACTGCTGGCTGCAGCAATTGCCAGCGAGATCAAAGGGGTCTTCTTCTGCGCCGACGCAGCCACGCTCATGTCCAAATGGCTCGGCGAATCCGAACGCAATGTTGCACAGCTATTCAACAAAGCCCGGGAAATCTCCGACGACGGCCAACCGGCCATTGTCTTTCTCGACGAGGTGGACTCCCTAATGGGGGTCAGAGGCGAAGAAGTCGGGGGAGAGGTCCGGGTGAGAAACCAGTTTCTGAAGGAAATGGACGGTATCCTTGACAAGAAGAAGAAGTACCACGTTTACGTAATAGGGGCCACCAACAAGCCCTGGGTCCTTGACGAGCCCTTCATTCGGAGGTTCCAGAAGCGAGTCTACGTCCCGCTCCCAGACATAAAAGCCAGAATTGACATGTTGCAGCTGTACGCCCAGAATCTCAAATTCAACAACAATGTAGACTTTGCGGAGCTAGCACGGAGGACCGACGGATATTCGGGGGGAGACATCCGGGATCTCTTTCAGTCAACCCAGCTGAAGGTGGTCCGAGACTTCTTCCAGCAAGGTCGAGCCGGCGACCCGAACGCCATTCCAGATCCGATAACCATGGAGGACTTTCAATTCATCTTAACAGCTAGACGGCCTAGCGTATCTCAGACAAACCTGAAGCGTTACTACGACTGGGACGAGTCGTTCAAAGCCATATGAGGCGATTCGACCCATGAACCTGGATGGCACGGACCTCCGAATTCTAGCCGAGCTGGCCGAGAACTCCAAAGCGTCCTACGTAGAGATAGGAAGAAAACTCGGCTTACACCCCAACGTGATCGGCTACAGAGTCAACCGGCTGGAAGACTCAGGCATAATAAGAGAGTACACTACACTGATCGACTTCTCAAAGCTAGGCCTTTCTGAACAAGTATTAGTTGCCGCAAACTTTCCATCAACCGGCTCTAGAGACGACATTCTCAAACAAATATCCGAGATCCCCGGCACGGTCAGCATAATCAGCAGCCTCGGCTCTCCAGAAGGTTTACTCTTCATAGTGGCCAAGAACAAAGAAGATGTGAACGTAGTTCTTTCAAAGCTTAGGTCGATGAACCTTGACATCGAATTCGCTTCTTCTGTCATAAAGACGTACGACGAAGGCCTATTGGGAACACTCCTCAGGACGATAGCTAGCTCCGAAGCGAGGTTCTAGCCTCACTTGGAGAAACCAGGCTGGGTCCCCATAGTCTTCGCGGGGGCTGTTCCGAAAGGTGTCACTGATGCACTAGCCTTCCTGATAATCGGAACAGTGAGCTTAGAGTCCTTGTTGAGCCAAATGAGGCTGGCCTCCCTCCAGCCAGGAATTTGGTTCCTGGTTATCACCGTGGCCCTCGTGTCTGCATTGGCATCTCGCTCGGACACGGCCAGAAAACTGAGAGAGGAACTGGCCCTTATGGCCTACGGAGGTTCTTACTGGCAGATTTGGTTCAGATACTTTTTGCGGGGGCTGACTTGCGCTCTCCTCGCGAGTACGCCTTTTCTCTGTGCCGAATACATCGCGGCAGGTTCCTCCCCGTTCTCAACGATTCTCTCAGGCGCGCTCATTTCAACGGCAGGCGGAATTTTCTATGCCGCCCCGAGCCTCACCCGAATTCGATCCAAGCGATTTGCAGAGAACTACAAGGGTTAGCAGGATGACGCCTCTGATAGAGACAACTTCCGTCCAAGTGGACTATCCCCACTCCGACGGAGTGCTAAGGCTCTATGATGACGGCGTCTCACTAGCTGTGAACCAGGGCGATTTCACAGCAGTATTGGGGGCGTCAGGTTGGGGAAAATCCACTCTCATCAACGTGATTCTTGGGCTGGAGAAACCCACGTCGGGAACCATCCATTTCAGGGGAGAAGACGTAACCAGACGCTCATTCTTGAAACGTCGCGAGTTGGTCAAGACTGCGGCAATTTTTCAGCGCCCAACAGCTCTGCCACAGCTGACGGTTAGCCAGAACCTTAGCCTAGCCTTGTCGATCTCAGGGGTCGCGGGAAAGGAGAGGGAAGAGAGGGTGAGAGAGTCTCTCAGCTTCTTCGGACTTGAGAGGCTCGGGAGAGCCTACCCGGAATATCTTAGTGCTGGGCAGAGACGTCGAATCGATCTGGCAAGAGCAATGGCTGTCAGACCGGAACTACTTGTTATTGATGAGCCTACAGCCGACTTGGACAGTTCCGCTTCGAACCTGGTTTTGCCCCTACTAAGGGGGCTGAACCGGGACCAGAAAATATCGATACTGATAGCAACATCTATGCCTAGATGTGCGGCGGAGGCTGATCATCTAGTGCGTTTGAAGTCACCGGGTTTCCTAACCTCTCAAAATAGGCTGGTGGAGAGCTAGGATTGTTCAAAGACAATCCTTCTCTAACAGACCGAATTCGCGAGGCCATCAAACCCACGCCCATGAAGAGGCGGATCCAGGTTGCCAGCCATAGGATTAAGCTGCAAACTGGCAGGCTGGAGAAAACTATCAGCCAGATGGAGGCTCGGGATAAGACGCTTTACGACAGGTGCGTCAAATCCCTCGCCGCCAGGGACACCCAGTCCGCATCTCTGTTCGCCAACGAGTGCGTCCAGATCCGAAAGCTAGTGAAGACATCTTTGAGCAGCCAGATATGCCTCGAACAAGCACTGCTTCGGCTCGAAACCATTGAAGAATTCGGCGACATGGTGCACAGCATGGGCGCGGTCAAAGGGATCCTGGGCACCGTGAGGGGAGAGCTTGAGGGTAAGCTTCCGGAAATATCGACGAGCCTTGGGGACGTGGAGGATTCTCTCTCCAACCTGACCATGGAAATAGGAGAAGCCGTGGAATCAGAGGGAACGACCATCCCGGCAGATGATGAGTCCGCGAGGATTCTCAAGGAGGCTGACCTCACGGCTGAGCAGAAGGTGAAGGAAAAATTCCCGGAGATTCCAGCGATATACAATGACCCTGCAAAGCTGAGGTAGCCGGCCTCTGTTCCCCACCGAACTTGAGTCTAGAGCCATTCTAGGACGGAGTGCCACTGACGTTTACGGACGACTCCTTGGGCGCATTATCGGGATAGACCGGAACCCTTACGGTGAGTGGGAGGGCGTTCAGATTGAGGCGGTGGGGGGCAACATTCTCACAGCGAAGACTAGGCAAATTGCCCTGACGCCCAAGAGCGTCACCCTCACCCCCGAATGGAAACTTGACGCTCAGGAAATCGTTTCCGAGCTGTCCACCCTCAGAAAACGGGTCATAGCTCTCGAATCTCTCAAAGACTCGAGTGAGATCGACAAGGAGATCTACTCTGAACTCTTAGACGCCCAGAAGACAGGATATTTGGACAGGGTGAAATCGGGAGAAGCCCTGGCCGATTCGATGAAGGCTCGGCTTGGAGAGATAAGCGGGCAGATTTCGAGTCTGACGAAATACCTGGTTCATGCAAGGCTGGGGCACAAGAGTGGAGAAGTGGATGATGCGTCCCTCAAGCTTGCGCAGGATTCGATTCAACCGAGCCTGCGTCCTCTCATCGCGGAAAGAAACGACTTGGCTGGTGAGCTGAAGAGCCTTCAGAAGATTCTCCCGGCTCGTGTTGAAATCAACTAGGAGAATCCGTGGGCTCGGCTGGAACCGTTTCGGGCACACCATGACTTGGAGATACTTGTCTTAAGTCTCGGGAGTTGGATGGCCCATACTTTTTTCTCGCGTGAGACTTCTTCTGTCTGGGCTTGTTTCTCGGCGATTTAGCCGGTTCTGGGGCTGGAGTCTGCCTGTCTCGGGTCTGGAAAGTTCCCAAGAAAGCCGCCGGGTCCACGAACGAATGGTGCTCTGACAGAAAAGCGCCTGGCTGGATTCGCGATTTGGGCTTGTTCTGGGCTTGTTATTGACCAGCGTGCCGTTTTCAAGGGATTCCCAGAGCCCTAGGGCACTCGGCTCCGTTTCCTAGGTTCCCGTTGAGGAACCCTTCGGCGCCAACTGTGATTGAGTAAACCCTGTTTCTTCAGCTCCGGTATAACCAGTTAGGCGTAGTCGAGCTCTGACGACAACGCCTTCTCGCCTTGATAATGAAGCAGTATGAGGCCGTTGGAACCAGAAGGCCAGGGACGCTAGCAGGACTCTCGTATGATAACTGAGACAATTCACATTGTGACAGCCACTCCAACTAGCCACTCTCCGTGAGTTACCACTTCAATGCCCACTACCTTGCCAGGCGTGCGAGGGCACACAATAGGAATCCGAGGCTCATCCCACTAAGCCCTTATAGACGGCTCCTCCTCGGCGAAGACAAGGGCAGAAATCGATGAGAGCATTTATCCTAGCAGGCGGCGCCGGGACAAGACTGTCGCCCCTGACCCAGTACGTCCCCAAAGGCATGATACCCATTGCGGGAAAGCCCTTCATCGACTACGTGATCACCTACTTGGCCAAGCATGGAATCAGAAACGTGGTCATGCTCCTCTCAGAGGATGATTCCGAGGTTTATAGGAACCATTTAGACGATGGTTCCAAGTTCGGTGTAAGCATCGGTTACAACATAAGCCCAAGGACCGGAACGGCTTCAGCCCTGAGAGAAGCCGCCAACTTGATTGACAGCTCCTTCGTGGTCTACTATGGGGATGTTCTGACCAGCCTTGACCTCAGTGGAATGATAAAGTACCATCACGAAAAGAAAGCTCTCTGCACGGTTGCCCTATCAACCGGGGTAAGAATCGACTATGGTGTAGGAAGGGTTGATGAAGAGGGCAGGATAAAGTATTTCGAGGAGAAACCAGTTCTCAAGGAATACCCGGTCTCGATTGGGGTCTACACCTGCGAGCCTAGAGTGTTAGATTATTGCTCCGCTGGCTCTGACTTGGCGGGCGATATCCTTCCCCAAATGGTGAAGAAAGGGGAGCCCATCTACGGGTTCATCACCAAAGAACCCCATCACGACATTGGCTCTTTCAAGCAACTGAACGAGGCCAAGGAGATACTAGGGAGCCGGAAGAAGAGCTTCTAAGGGCCGGCAGACCAACCATTAAGCGCTCCAACGAGTTTCTTGCGCCCTATCTTCAACCACTAGCCCCATCTTGACCATCCTATCCCTAATCCTATCTGCTAGGGGATAATCCCGCTTCGCCCTCAATTCACCCCTCAACTCTAGGAGAAGGCCAACAAGTTCGGATAGTCTTTCTCTAGAGCCTGTTTCCGGTTCCAGGACACCCAGTATCGAGCCGAGTTCTAACAAGGAGTCTAGAATCACCCTGGCCCTTGCCGGGCTCGGGTTCTCCACCTCCTCCTCTGCAAGTCCAATAATCCTGATGAAGGCTGTTAGTGCTGCGGGAGTGTTGAAATCATCGTCCATGGACTTGAAGAACTCGTCCCGGGCCTCCTCAAGCTGCCTCGGCGTCGACTCATGGTCCTGGGCAAGCTTACTCTCGCTAATTGACAGTGTCAACTGGTCATAGGCTCGCCTGAACCTGCGGGCCAAGCTACCGGCCTGTTCCAATGCGTCTTCTGTGAACTCGACAGGGCTTCGATACTGAGTGGAGCCGTACAGCACGCGGAGGGCGTCTTTGCCGTATTTCCTTATGGCCTCTTGTATAGGGATGATATTGCCAAGAGACTTGTGCATCTCCTGGCCCCTGATGTTCAAAAGTCCTGTGTGGAGCCAGTACTTTGCCAGGGGCTCCTTTCCAGTCAGAGCTTCAGCCTGGGCTATCTCGGCCTCATGGTGGGGGAAAATGAGCTCGTTTCCTCCGCCGTGAAGGTCGTAGGTTGGGCCAAAGTACGTGAGGGTGATCGCTGTGTCCTCGATGTGCCAGCCGGGGCGGCCCCTACCCCATGGGCTATCCCATGAGATCTCCCCTGGTTTCTGGCTCTTCCAGAGCACGAAATCCCCCACGTTCTTCTTTCGCGGGTCTGGGTCAACCCGGTGGACGGTGAGGTCTTCAAGCCTCAGCTTTGAAAGCTTGCCATAGCCTGGGAACTTGCTTATGTCGAAATACACATCCTGTTCGATCCGGTAGCCTATTCCTCTGTCGATTAGGCCCCGGACCTGCTCGATGATTTCCGGCATGTGGTCCGAGGCTTTCGCGTAGAGGTTGACGCTGTCCACATTGAGGTCCTTCATGTCCCGGAAGAAGTCTTGTGCATACTTGTCGGCAAGTCGTAGAGGGTCTCTCCCCTCGCTCTTTGCCCTGTTGATGATCTTATCGTCGATATCAGTGATGTTGAGGATGAAAAAGATGCTGTAGCCTTTCCGGCGCAAGTAGCGGGCCATGATATCATAGGCCACGTAGGTTTTCGCGTGGCCCACGTGGGAAGAGTCCCACACTGTAGGGCCGCAGACAAACATGTTGACCCGTCCGGCCCGTACGGGCCTGAACTCCTCCAGGCTCCTGGTCAGAGTATTGTAAACTCTGAGCTTCGAAACAGAAGGGTCAATCACAGTCGACTAATCCTCCAGAAGTGTCATAGCTTGTAGCCTATCTTTCGCAGAAACTGCTTTCGATCCGAAACATCCCTTTCAGTCTCTATTCCCCGGGTCAGGAACCCATCCACGACTCCTATGATTCCCCGTCCCTGCTCAGTTTCGGCAACAAGGACTTGGAGGGGGTTAGCAGTGGCCGCGTAGATGTTGCACACTTCTGGGACCTGTTTGAGGTGTGGCAAAATGTTGATGGGATAGGCATTTCTGAGCAGAATCACGAAGGTGTGGCCCGCTCCAATCTTCAGAGCCTCTTCCTCTGCGTATCTTCTGAGTTCTTCATCATTACCGCTGCTCCTGACAAGGCAAGGCCCGCTAGCCTCGCAGAAGGCCAAGCCAAAGCTAGCTCCCGGCACCGACCCGACAATCATCTCGTGCAAGTCTTCCACCGTCTTGATAAAATGGCTCTGCCCAGAATCGTGTTGGCGTCCTTGGGAACACTAAGCTGAACTATTCTGAACTCCAGGGGGAGAACCGCCTCGGGATCGTATCATGCCCCAGGCCTTAGACAGCATCTCCTTCTCACTTGGGTAGGAAAGAGTCTCCAGGGCCCTATCATAGGGCATCCACTCCATGAAATCATGCTCAGTACCAACCTTCGAGTCGGCTTGGTCGGTTTCAAATAGAAAGAAGTGAACCGTCTTATCGTAGGTCTTGGCCCGAAAGCCGAACTGGTACTTGATCGCGCCAACCTTCCCCTTTATCTTGACCCTACTCACGCCAGTTTCCTCTCTAACCTCTCGCATGGCAGTCGTTACCTCATCCTCGTCCGGTTCTATCAAACCCTTCGGGAGACACCATACGCCCCGCTTGTTGCTTCCCAGCAGCAGGAAAAGAGCATGTTCCTTGTCCCACCGGTAAACAACTCCCCCGGCCGAAACCACCTTAATCCTCGGTCTGGGCTGCAACTCCTACACCCGAAACAGAAACACCTGCTCTCATCTATAATTCCATTGGACCCTCGTTTTTCCAAACCCTTTCAGAGACAAAGGTCGTAGCTTGAACCTCTGTGCCCAGCAGTCTCAATCGAGATGTCGTGTGCCGGTGCCCCGTCGAAGTTTTGACCTTACCCATTCGACGCCTACGGCGGCCTCCCTTAGGGAGTTAACCTTTCTGTTCAAAGGTATAATCATCCGCGGCGATTAGCCCACCAGGCTCTCGGGAAGTACCTGGCTCGGAAGGTCACGTAGAAAGGGTCAAAGAACCAGACATGGCTGAATCCTCCTACTGTGGCCGAAATGTCCGAAAACTCATTACCTTTACCTCCGGATCGGGCTCACTGAGCCCCAACAATCTGAGTTACCCCACGTTCGAGGCGAAGAGACGCAGAACCGCTTGACACCATTAGTAGCTCTGTCAGCAAATGTGCCGGCCTATGATAGGAAAAGTTATTGCAACAGGGTTCGGTGAAAGTCTTTAACATAAGCATTCTTCGCTGAACCATTTCGGGTACGCCATATGCCAGGGCTTGCAGAACGACTGTTTTGGCCGGTCGCCAAGCGTTGGATTGCAGGTCGTGAGATGGACGACGCGCTTCGGATAGCCCAGGAAGCAAACGAGCGGAAAATCGATGCGATTATCAACAGGCTCGGCGAACACACCCCCGATCCTAAACTCATTCAGGAATACACTGAAGAATATCTCAAGCTACTAGAACGGATGCAGGCAGAAGCAATCAGAGGCTGCATTTCCGTCAAGCCATCCCAAATAGGGCTCGCTGCGAATCCTGAAGTTTACAGGGAGAACTTGTCCCGGATACTGGAAACGGCAGAGAAAGCACGGCGGTTCGTTTGGATCGACATGGAAAACTCACCATACACGGATGCGACCCTGCAAGTCTATCAAGAGCTTCTGGGCAGCCACAACGAACTGGGCATATGTCTACAGGCAAACCTCAAGCGGACCGAGAACGACCTAAGAGGTTTGCTGGGCTTAGGGGCAAAGATTCGGCTCACGAAAGGCGCCTACCCAGAAAACAAGAAGATAGCCTACAGGAAGAAAAGCGCGATCGATGAAAACTATGTCGCCCTCATGACTACACTGTTCGGGCAGGGGAACCGGTTCGCGATTGCAACTCACGATGAGAAGCTTGTCCTAAAGGCCGAAGCCCTCGGCAAAGAGCACGAAACAGATTTCGAGTTCCAAATGTTGAGGGGCATCCGAGATGATCTCAAAGAGAAGCTGGCGGGAGAAGGTTACAAGGTGAACAGCTACATACCATATGGCCCAGAGTGGTTCAACTACAGCAAGCGAAGGTTACGGGAAAGGAAGAGAACGATTTTCCTTCTAATGAGATCCATAACCGGCTAGAACAGACACAGACTTCCCAAGAACTGGGCAGGCTGTCCGACGACAGCACCAAGCAAAGGAGACATGGGTCCCGGGAAAATTCCAGATACGGCATTGGCCCAATCTTAGATTGGAGATCACCGTAATCAGATTGCGTCGATCGAACATTGTCAGTACAGAACCAGTCCTAATGGCGATCTATTATAGTTCAAGGTCTTTCGGTAGAGATGTTAGGTTCTCAGAAGGAGACCCCACTACCATAATATCCTCCAGCCTAACCCCGCCATACCTTGGCTCATACAGTCCTGGTTCAATCGTGACAACGGCTCCCTTTGCGAGCCGGTCCTCTCCGTAGAGGCCGAGGTAAGGCCTTTCGCCAATGGTCAAGCCTACACCATGGCCTAGGCTGTGCATGAAACCCCGAGTCCTTGCTTCCTTGTTACCTTTGACCAGCTGCCTTGCCGTAGGGTAGCCCCGCCTCTCGAAGAGTTTACAGACGTTCAGCATCAGCTCCCGACATGGGGCGTCCTCCTTCACCATGTCCAGGGCTAGGGTCTGAGCTTCTTGGACAGCGTGGTACATGTCCCTGACCTTCCGGGGGGGTGATCCAAAAGTGAAGGTTCTGGTTGTGTCGTGCCAATACCCATCAGGTTCAGAGGGGAATATGTCGAAAACTATGGGCTCACCGGGATGGAGGGCGTCTTCGTCTTCTCCATGGTAGTGGGGGTCGCTGGACCGTCTTCCCGGTGCGAAGATAGTTTCCTCGGTTGCCACCAGATTCTTTTGGACCAGTAATCGGCCGATGACCTGCTTCACATCCCCAACTTTCAGGGGCCTTGACTTGTAGCTGATTCTGAACCCTTTCACCCTGGCCGTTCGGAGAAACTTCACTGTCTCGGCTACAACCCAGCAGGTCTTTTTGCCCACTTCCCTCAACCTATAAATCTCCTTTGCATCTTTCGTCTCTCGTGCGCTCTCCAGAATTGTAGGGGATTTTTCGCCGACAATCTTGAGGCCTGTCCTCCGAAGCGAGTCTATTAGGTAGAGGGTGTTGGAGGAATCGTTTCTTCCCGCTACCACCGCGGGGCCCGCGAGTCCTTCGGTTCGAATTATCTTGCGGTAGAAATGAGTTCGGGCTTCGTCCCGGGCGTACTTGCTGTAAATCTTCTCATAACCATAGTCTGAGTAGGATTTGATCTGGCGAACCCGACCCTTCCCAGCGCTTCCCACATCGATGTTGCTGACGATCAGGGTCGGAGCGTTTCCTCTCCTTTTGACGTAGATTCCTCCCCTGGCCAGCGAGGCACCTACGACATAGACAAGGTCCGGGTTGCCGAGGCTTTGGTCGCCAAAGACAATGAGGGATTGGACCCCTCTCTTCTCCATCTCCCTGTCTAAGTCAGAGATCATTCCTGGAAACTCCAGTTTTCAGGAGTAAGGGTTGGAATCTTATGTCTTTTTGCGAATAGAATGGGTGCTTAGAGGGGAACTTCTATCATGAGCTTCTCCAAGAGCTCCTTGTACCTGTTCCTAATCGTGACTTCTGTAACACTCGCTATCTCAGCTATTTCCCGTTGAGTCTTCCGCTCATTTGTTAAGACGGTGGCGATATAGGTCGCGGCCGCGGCTATGCCCGCCGGGCCTCTACCGCTGGTCAACTTCATCTGTCGAGCGATCTCGAGGATCCGAATCGCAATCCCCTCCGCTTTGCCGGAAATCGTAAGCTTGTTCGAGAACCTGGCCGCATAGTTCCTATTAGCCGAGGGAGGGACGAAGAGGCCAAGCTCTCTCAACATGAACCTGTAGCTTCTTCCGATGTCCTTCTTGTTAAGAGTGGAGACAGACGCGATCTCGTCGAGCGTCCGGGGAACACCACACTGCCTGCAGGACATGTAGATGGCAGCCGCAGTAACGTTATGGATTGATCTTCCTCTGATCAGTTTTCTCTTGATTGCCCGCCTGTAGACGACCGAAGCGGTTTCGAGAATATTCCTCGGAAGGGATAGAGCTGCTGAGAGCTTGCTCAGCTCCGACAAGGCCACAGCCAGGTTCCTCTCCGTGGCGTCTGAGACCCTGACCCTTCTCTGCCATTTTCGCAGCTTATACAGTTCAATCCTCTGGTCAGCCGTTACCGAACGGGTCCCAGAGGGTCTGTCCCGCCAGTCGATTATTGTGGAGAGGCCTTTATCGTGGATGGTATAGGTCATAGGGGCTCCGACCCGGGCTCTCTTGGCCCGTTGATCGTCGTCAAAGGCCCGCCACTCGGGTCTCGTATCAGCGATCTTCTCGGTGACGACGTAGCCGCAGGTCATGCAAACGACTTCGGCAGCGTCATAATCCCTCATGAGACGGGAGCCTCCGCACTCGGGGCAAGACCTTACCCTTCGCGGAATCTCTGGCCTCGGCTGGACCTGGGCTTGTTCGAGTTTTTCGACCATTTAGCGATGCTCCTGTTCGTTCTCAACCAGGTATAGGACCCTGCCTGTGAGCTTGCTAACAGGTCTTGTCGATGGCTGAATTGATATGTACGGGTTCTTCACAGGGCCGAGAACGTTGTTGATCATGCCTATTCGTGCGAGCTTGTAATCGCAGACCGGTCCGCTCGTCGGAGGTGAGTTAGAGTTTTCAAGTCGAAGAATCAGATTGCCACTCTTGGACAGGTGTAGCACTTTGCCAAGCCGCCTCAATCCCGCACCTGGCAACTCTAACCAAACGGGACAAGTCGAAATCGTCTATATAAACGTTGAAAGAGGAAAGATTTTCAATCACGCCCTACTAGCATGAAAGTAGAAGGCCGGCCAAGAGTAAAATGATTCGAGAGGTCCAACTCTCAAATTTCATGTCGTACAAAAATACTAGTGTACCCCTTGAGCCGGGCCTCAACCTTATCGTGGGTCCCAATGGCGCTGGAAAGTCATCGATACTTCTGGCAATCTCCGTGGTTCTGGGACAAGCCTACACCGAAAGGTCCAGAAAGCTGAGCGAATTGATTCGCTGGGGAGAACAAGAAGCGCGAATCTCCATAAAGCTTGACAACAAAAGCACCAAGGGAACACGGCCGTTCCCCCAAGCTAGAACAGACCAAGTCCTCATCACCAGGGTGTTGAAGAGGAATGGAGACTACCTCTACCTTCTAAACAACAAGCCGGTTTCCAAGATGGAGCTTGGCGAAGGGCTCTCCGGTCTTGGTCTAAACCCGGACAACATGCTCGTAATAATGCACCAGCTCATGGTGGGACGCTTCGGGTCTGTCAGCCCAGTGGAAAAGCTGCTGATGCTGGAAGATGCGATCGGGTTCGGCGATTACCGAAGAGAGGTCTTGGACGCGTCGAATCGGTTGCAAAAACTTACCACTGAGCGGGAGGCAATGTCCTCTGTTCTGGAAGGAACAAAGGAGACCTACCAGCACTGGCAACGGGAGTACGAGAAATATGAGATGAAGAGGAAGATGGAAGAACAACTCCGAGACCTCCAGAGAGAGCTCGTCTGGAGAAGGATACTGCGAAAGGAGGCGTCCCAGAACAGGCTGAAGGAACGAATATCCTCGCTACAATCCGAGGCCGCTGAGACGAAGAAGGACTTCGAAGAGTCCGAGAAACAGAATCGAAAAGTCTCAGGAGACATTACCAACCTCACAGGCGAGCTGGAGCAATTCAGAGAAGAACAGTTGAAGCTCGAGCACGGTCGAGGTTTCCGCGCCGGAGCCAGGCAGTGGATAGAGAAGTTGGGGGAATTGTTACACTCCCAAGAGAAGCTAATCGACTCGCTGATGAAAGCTGGAGGAACAGTCGAAAATACTCTCGTCGGCGAGGGAGATGGGTTGAAAAAAGCTCTCGCCCATCTCCAGCAAGATCAGGAGAAGATTGCAGGTGAGGCCAAACAAGGCGACCATGAGTCCGAGAAAGTCCGCGAGAGCATAACCGAGATGTTGGAGAAGCTCAACAAGAGCGCAGACCTACTGGTCCAATCGAGGGTTAAGCAGGAGGTCAGCACGTTCAAACTTTCGCTTCTGACACAGCAGATCGAAGATCTGGAAGTCCAAGTGCGTCTCGGGAACGAGGAACTAGAGCCTCTACGGTCACAAGCCTCCCATCTGGGAGCACCATTCGAGAACCCCCGGGAGCTTCAGGTGATAAGCCTAGACATGGCCAGTGTCCAAGAGAAGCTTCGACCCCTCGCCCATCTTTCCGAAGAGGTAGAGAAAATGTACAAGACGTATGGGGACATGTACGAGGATCTGAGGAAAAAAGCAGGTGTGGTGGAGCAGAACAGGGCAGATGTCTTAGGCGAACTTCGGGGACGCTTCGACCGGTGGAGATCCGTGATAGAAAAAATGTTCGAAGAACTCTCACAACGCTACAATGACCTGCTATCGGAAGTGGGGGGAACCGGACGAATTATTCTTAGAGCCTCAAAGGATATTGAAAAGGCCGGGCTTGAGCTGCACGCCGGGTTTAAGGGAAACGAGCCCGTTTCCCTAGACGGGCTCGCTCCTAGCGGCGGAGAGAGAACCATCGCCCTCATCGCATTCCTCCTCTCCCTTCAACATTACATCTCCTCGCCCTTTCGAGCCATAGACGAGTTCGATGTCCACATGGACCCGCGAAACCGGGAAACCGTCTCCAGACTCATCTATTTAGCCGCCAAAGCAAACCAGGCGAGCCAGTACATCGCCATAACCCCCGGACAAGTAAGCCTCCCCGATGAAGAGAACGTTCACGTTATCGTGGTCCAAAACGTTGAGGGATCATCCTTGGTGAAGGAGTTGAAATAGCCTGGCGAAGGCAACCGCTAGAACAGGAGTCAAGCGGGATCTGGAAGACATTATCCAGACTTGTAATTCAATCGAGAACCGCCAGTTCAACCCGTTTCTACTGGACGTATCGGAAGCCCTTGGTATTCTGCGGCGGCACGCAATCCACTTGGGGTCGCTGCAGGACCATCTCCTGGACATGAGGGCCCTTACAGGTATCGCAAGGGTCGTAGGCTTACAGAGTGCTCAGTTGAGGTTCCAATCCAGCTCATTGTTCGTAGATCCCGTAGTGGCGAGGCAGAAGCTCGATGGTTTGTCACGACAGCAGCTTGCAGAGTTTTTCTTGCTATCCTGGCATCCAATAGTGGAATTAGAACAGCTGACACCCCCTGTTGTCAAGGAGGCCACTGACTATTGGAGTCGAATGCTCTCTTTCTTCGAAAGGCGGAAGAGGCTTCAGCTTGGGCCGCTGGCTATGCCGGAGGCTGCCGGGTTGGTAGAGCTCAAAGGCGCGGGGCTGATTGAGGAAAAGGCCTTCGCCAAGAAGCTTGAAGAGGCCTGGGATGAGCTAAAGCAAGAGTCGGGTCCGGATGGGGTTCTTGGATACTGGGATTTTGTCAGAAGGCACAGTTTTCCGGAAACCGTTGCAAAGGCGCAGATTGTCAGCTTCTTGGTCAGCTACGGCTACGCGAGCCTTGAAGAGAGAGACGGTAAACTTGTCCTACTCCCCAAGCAAAAGCCTCAGCCCCCGAAAGAGGGCTCTCCTCTGAGCTTTCCCATACCCATTCCCCAGGAGGCATCTGCACAATGAGCGAAGTGAAGAGCGAAGAAACCTACTACAATGAGAGGGTCAAGAGAGCCGCTCATATGCTGTTCTTCAAACGGGGAAAGATCCCAGGGGCACGTAACTGGGAACTGCGAACCGGGCTGGGGAAGGGATTCCAGAGCGTCCTCTCCCAGCTCGACGAGTCCCTCAAGGACTTGGACTTGGAGGTGAAGAAGGTCGAGGTGGACAGCCTCACAGATTCCGGGTCAAAGGGTGAGGCTGAAGAAGACTACAGGTATTTCGTAAGGCTAAGGGGGACACTGACGCCCAGGGAGGCGCGGATGTCAGGTTGGAGAATAGACAACTTGGCTGCCTTGGCGGCCTGTCTCGCCTTGGTCGTGTCGAAGCAGGGAAAATGCGAGAGAAAGGAACTAGAGGCTCTCATTGGCCACAAAGCTGGCCGCTGGAGGGCGCTAACTCTCATGGACACGTTTCTGAGAACGGGTTATTTGGAGGAGGATGAAGAAGGATTGGTAAAGCTGGGATGGCGCACTAGGGCAGAGCTGGACCTTCAAAGCTTGATGATGCTTGTGGCCGAGTCGAAACCAGAGGTCGAAGCACCTCCGGAGCCGGTGGAGGACGATCAGGCTTCAATCTGATGCTGAAGTGTTTCGAGATATTTCTGGGCCTGTGGAGCTGCTTTGGCACAGAGCTGATCGAAGGGGAGAATCTTCTCATCCCATTCTGACACCGACTCAGGGTCAAGTCTGAGCCTTCCGTTCTGCTCGGCCAGTTTTCCCCACAGCAGCATATAGCGCCTGTCCATGTACCCGCCGGTCGGAATCGCCGTAATGTGGTTGAACAAGACTCCAACATGCCGGCCATTCAGAGAAACGTGGCCGGCAGGCTTTCTCAGGAGAATCTCCTTGTGTGGTGTGAGTTCGAAATCGGTGGGGAGGCTCATTGGAAACCCGTCATCCCCGACTAGGTTGATGATCGCATACTTGAACTGGCTGAGCCTGGCAAAGTCGAGCCTTGGAGGTGTCATTATCACTTGAACACCTCAGGTGTCTTTTCCACGTTAGCGTCTTTCCAGGCCGTGACTTTCCAGGGTTGAACCTGAACCACTATTCTCTTCCAGAACCAGCCGAACTTTTCCCGTTCCGCGAGGAAACCGTCTATGTAAGGCTCCTTTTTCCTCCAGTCTGGGAGAAACCGTTCCCAGCCATGGTCTAGGTCCGCATCCTCGCACTTTGCGATTCCCTGAACTAATACAGCGTGCTTCCCGATCCCGCTCCCTTCTGGGTTGGAAAAGAGTAGGGAAACCTTCGAGTTTTTCTTCATGTGCTCTATCTTCCGCGAGAAGAGAATGCTCGATGTAACTGAGAAGATTCCGGTGGTTGGGTCGTAGAAGTAGAGGAGGGGGAAAGTGATGGGTTTCCCATCGGAGATTGTGGTGAACTCGCATATCAGGTAGTGTTCGAACACGTCTTTGATCCATGGGGAGACTGTTATCATTGCCTTCTCATTCGTCAATTCTGTCTGAGGGTGATTCAGAGCTGGTTTTGGTATTTAATGGCTGGCTATAGAATTGTGAGCTTCGCGTTTTTGGGTCCTTTGAGACGGTTGAAGCCGGTCTACGAGGTGATGGCGGATTGGGTGGGGTCCCCTTTGGAGGGGGGTGGGGCTTGGAGAGGAAGGGTTTGGGGCTTGTTTTAGGCTGTTGCGGCTGATCGGAGCTTGTTCCAAGCAGTTTGAACTGCGTGGAAACATGCAGGAAACGAGCTTGAAACTGCTCTATATTGCGTTTAGGACTCCTCTTTGTCTCCCGGTAAGTGCTTGAGGAATTCTCTAGGGTATTCCTTAGATTTGAGAAGGGTGAGGTATTCGCCTTTCTTGATGGCTTCGCGGGCAGTTTTTAGTTCTTCCCGTTGGGCGAGATGGTCATGTACTTTCGCCTTCGCGAGCACTTCTAGGACCTTGCCTTCGTAGAAGGGTTCCAGGTCCTTTCCTTGGCAGACCTGGCAGTTGCAGTTAGAATTGTTTTCCCTGAGAGTTTCGAAGTCTTTTTTCTTGAGGCTGCCCCATCCCTTTCTGTCGAAGACATTGATCACCTCTTTCGTGAGTGGTGTAGGAGGAGGGGGTACGATCCACCGTGAGAAGCTGTCGATTCCAAACATGGGGAGAATCATGCCTTCGCTGCAGGTCAGGAGTCCTCTTCCGAATCTTACCTTTGGCGGGACTTGGAACGCGTGAACCCAGACCTCTGGCTTGCGTTTCTTGAACTCCTCGATCTCGCGGAGGGAGTGATAGTAGAAGCCTCCCCGAAGGTCGAACCCCAGCGCGCTAGGTTGATGCTTCTCAACTATCTTGAGAAGCTGCACGGCTGATTCCTTGTTGTCCGGTGCCTGGAAGACCGGCATTAGTGGCTTGTTCACGCCTCGTTCTTCGGCCCATTTCTCTGCGAACTTGAGGTTGGCGTCGAAATCCTCTGGCGACGTGTCCATAGTGTGTTGGACGGTGATGATGTCGAGGCCGGCGAGAAATTGGAGGTCCAGAAAGGTCTTGAGGTCCTTGCCCTGGCTTAGGTTCGCTCCTCCCCGAAAGGCCAGGAACAATAGCCTGATCGCGTCAGCGCTAGTTTCCCGGGAGAGAAACCTTGCGGTCGATTTGAGCGCGTCTTCCTGCGTCAGAATCCTCTTGACCGTGTCGGGAGGCGCAAGCCGAGCTAGTACCGCTACTTCCCCGGGAAGAGGTTCCGTGACCCCGGCAGGCTTGAGAGCGTTCCTCTCTGGGCTTATGGGGAACCTGTTGGGCAGCTGTATTCGAAGCTGGCCGAACCGAAGTTCGGATTGAGCGGCACCGGTCTTCGCGTCAGCTTTGACCTGGGCGAGTTGGATAGTTGACACAGGGTACGCCGGCCCCATGTCCGCGTACAAAGAGCCTTCGATTGTAGGAGAGCTCTCAACCTTCTCACGTCTCGAAAGTCCGTTGACGTACCCCCCTTTTAGAAAGTCGGTTTCTGTCCGGCAGGGATAATGAGCGATTTTTCGTGTTTTGGCTTTAGAATAAGCCCGGCCAGGGTTTTAGCGACCCCCTGTTTCAGCAACAATTCCTTCATGACCGATAGGTACGTGAAAGTAATCGGTTCTCAGACGGGTTAGAAGGGGTTCATTTTGGTCTTATCCTATTCGGTCCATCTGCGGCGATCCCTCGTATTGAATGGGAGTACTTGACGCGCTCCTTGACGCTTTGTAGGTTACCGGGTTCTCTGCCGTGTCTGGATGTGGGTCAGAAGGGTCTGGAACATCCTTTCGGTAAGTTTTCCTGTCTGAGTATTTCTGGGGCTGGGATGGTACGATGCAAAGACGAGTGGGATTCCTTGTCCAAGGCTGGCTTCCAGACCGTGACCGAATTTCGGGATCGGTGCCTGGACTCCGTACCTGGCCTTGAGTACTGCAACAACCGCATTGTAGGCGAACAGGCCGAGGCACAGAATCGTTGTGACCTTTGTGAGTAGGCTCAGTTCTCTCTCAAAGAATGGAGAACAATTGGAGGCCTCGCCACTCGTTGGCTTGTTGTCGGGAGGGGCACACTTGACGGCTGCCGTGATGTACACTCCCTTTAAGCTCAGCCCGTCGTTACGACTTGTGGAAACAGCTTGGTTTGCAAAGCCAGACCTGTGTAGGGCTTTCATCAAGAAATCCGCGCTTTTGTCACCCGTGAACACTCTCCCTGTTCTGTTCCCGCCGTGGGGAGCAGGAGCCAGGCCAACAATCAGAAGACGGGCGTTTGGGTCGCCGAACCCTGGAACAGGGCTTCCCCAATAGTCCCAGTCCATGAACTGTTTCTTCTTTGTGCGAGCCACCTGTTCTCTGAATCTAACGAGCCTTGGGCACTTTGTACACGAAACGACTTCGAGTTCGAGCTGCTTCAACGAGTCTTGGGAGGCCATGCGCGATTATTACACCGTCTTCTAACTATCGCAAATCTGTCAATCCCGGCTTTCGACCTTGCCCTTTGTTTATCAGTGCCTGGAAATCCCAACACTGCTCGGCACCTACGGGATAGGTGGCTATAAGGGGAGAAAAACTTGCCGGCCTTATATGGCGTGCACTGGGAAACCCGGGTAAGTCGGCTTAAACACTAAGCTTTCTGTCAAATACCTCTATCAGCCCTAGCGTTATTTCGCGGTTCTTTGGTATACCTTTCTTAGTAATCATCTAGAATGGTTGGGTGTGAACAATGAACATAGGCGTCCTCAACAACAAAGGTGGAACCGGAAAGACCACAACAGCTGTCAACACCGCCGCAGCACTCGCCCAACGCGGAAAGAAAACGCTTCTGGTAGACCTAGACCCTCAGGGAAACGCGACAACAGGACTCGGCTTCGAGAAGGCGACACTAACCTCCACAATCTACAACGTACTCTCTCAAACCCGCAGAGCGGAAGAGGTGGTAATGGAATCCAGAGTCCAGAACCTCTCCCTCCTGCCCAGCAACCTCGACTTGGCCGGCGCAGAGGTAGAGCTCTCCTCTACCCCAGGCAGGGAGTACATTCTGAGAGAAGCACTAGCCCCACTGAAGAATAGGTACGACAACATCGTGATAGACTGCCCGCCCAACATAGGACTCTTGACCTTGAACGCTCTCGTGTCTTCCGACCTAATTCTGATTCCTGTCCAATGCGAGTTCTATCCAATGGAAGGCCTCCCGACACTTCTCAAAGTCATGGACTTGGTGAAATCGAGGCTCAAAGCAAACTTCGACTTTCGAATACTACTGACAATGTACGACCAGAGAACAGCGCTTTCTAGAAAGGTCCTCGAACAGGTCAAGACCAACTTCGGAAGCAGAGTACTCAGAACCGTAATACCAAGGTCTGTTCGCATGGCAGAAGCCCCGAGCAAAGGACTACCCGGCATCGTCTTTAGACCAAAGAACACTGCGTCAGAACAGTACAGGGCAGCAACGAGAGAACTCCTAGAGGCGCCGCTTCTAGCCGAAGCGTAGCCACTAGAGAACTAGCAGAGGCATTGGCACCAGAATCTGGCAGAGCCCCTTCCCGGGCTCACTTAGACTTCCCCGGTCCCTTGAACTTCCATTTTTCAATATCCGACTGGACCTCCTCGGCCCAGTCGAGGGCTACGTCTCCCGGTATCGACAGAAGCACCTTACCGATATGCTTGCAGAGTTGACGGGTCTCAACCGCTCTCTCCCAGTCGCCGCAATCATGGAGGATTGTCTTCGAGCCCCTGTCCATGACCAACATGTAGTCTCGGACGTGAGCCTCTATTCTCTCCTTGTTAGCCACATCGATTCTCGCCTCATCATCGGAGATTGTCAAGGCCCTCGCCAGTCTCGACTCTCCCATCAGGGAAGTGAGCTGGTCGATCAGTTTTACCCTCGAATCATCATCTTGAAGCCACTTTCCCAAACCGAACCCTTTGGCGGTCTCCTTCCCCAAATGAGCCTGGGCTCTCCCCAGAGCTTCTTCCTGCTGGGACGACAGGCTCCCGAGCATCTGCATTATTCTTAGACAATTCTCCACTGCGTACCCGTGAAAGTGGTTGTTGAAGTAACCGTATGTTGTCTTGACGGAGGCTTGTAAATTCTGGACCTGTGGAACCCATTTCTCAAGTTCTTCTTCACTGTAATGGTAGTCGTACCAGGGGCGCTTGCCCTGGCCATGCCATCGCACGTAGGCAAAATCTGCAGTCACATGAATCTCTGGAGGAAGAAGGGGCTCATCAACAATCGTATTGGCCACATTGTACTTGGAAAGGAGTCTCCAAGTGGTGGGCTGCATCCAGGTCCGATGTCGAAATTCGATTGCGTATTTGTAGCCGTGGGGGAGAATCGAAAGGAAGCTCTCCAGGTGGTCCGGGTCATATCTGTACTTTGGGGGAAGCTGGATGAGCAAGCATCCGAGCTTACCGGTGTTGTTCAAGGGCTGCATGAGCTCGGCGAACCGGTCCAGCTCGCTCTCCAGGCCGGGGCCCAGCCCGGCGAGCTTCTCATGGGTAACGGTCTGGGGAATCTTGGCATTGAAAATGAAATCCTTGGGGGAATATCTCTCCCATCCTCTCACGGTTCCTTCTTGCGGAAAGGCATAGAAGGTTGAGTCTATTTCGGCAGTGGGAAATATCCGCGTGTAGTGTCGGAGCTTGCTCTCGGAAGCGGTGGGATAGAATACTCCGACCCATTCTTGGTACGACCAGCCGGAAGTGCCAAGGAGAATTCGGCCCGTATCGACTCGCGGCCTCCCACCTGAGACCTAGATACAATGCATATGAAGGCTCCGCGTGTAAAGGTTTCTCGCCCACAGGTTCTTAGTGAAAGTAATCGTGCCCGACAATCCTTGATAGGGTAGGAACGTCACTCGGATAGGCCGGGAAGTGACTCGTTTCCCTCCATCGAATAGTCTTTTGGTGGGTGCAGGAGGTTGGGCCTATTTCCGCGTACAGGGGAGGGAAAGCCTACGTGCCTACTCGTCCACCTTCGACTTTGTTGAACTCAACAGCACTTACTACGAGTACCCCGACTTACGAAAAGCAACGGGTTGGCGATCCCGGGTCCCCAGCAAATTCGAATTCTCGGTACGGTGTAACAAGGAAATCGTCCAAGCCCTGCGCCAGGCAAAGCCAACGCAGCTCGACGAGACGATGGGAAGGATGGGGGAGGTATGCCGGATTCTGGACGCCAACATCTTGACGGTTCTGGTGCCCAAAGAGTCTGGCATTAGCGAGAAGAAGCTTGCTTCAGGATTGGAGCATATCACTTCAACGTTCAAGGCCGGGAATACTAGAATCGCGGTTGAACTCAGAGGAGGAGCCTCGAAAGAAGCCCTCAGAGCGATGGAGGAGAATGATGCCATACACTGCGTAGATATTTCCAGTGAGCAACCCGCCTACGAGTCCGGAATCCTCTACTCCCGAATCTTCGGCAAAGGCCAGGACAACATATACCAGTTCGACGACGAGGAGATTCAGGACATCGCTGCCAAGGCCTCTGCCCCCAAGTTCGAGAAGAGCATCCTAGCTTTTCACGGAGTTAGAATGTTCGGGGACGCCGCACGTCTCAAGTCGTTCTTACAGACGGGAAAGTTCATGCAAGTCACAGGGCAAACGGGGCTGGACTCTCTAGGAGAAATCTTGAAGGAGGACACGACCTTTCCAGTGTCCAAACCTGAACTAGTTGCGAGACAGGGCTGGAAGCTGTTTGACTTGACCCTTGAAAAAAGAGTCAGGGCCGAAAGTTATCTGTCCAGGCTTCCCGCCAAAACCTTCGACAGCCACCAGGACCTCATGTCTTCCCTCCAACGTTGGTTTCCACCAGAAGCCCAGGCTTGAAGCCCACTCGCGACCATAGCCACCATGATTCCTGACACGTCGGAAACCCGGAGAGGTTAGAGTGTAGGAGGCTGACGCAGTCCGTGCACTATGGCAACTGGAACAGAGTTCGTCATACTCGGCACGGGCGTTATGTGTCACTCGGGTTTCAGAATCTGGACCTGGCAGGAGGCCAGTTGCTTGAACTTCTCAGCGTCCTCTTCCGACCCGACGATGGCTCCGTAGTGCATGGGTATTGCGAGCTTTGGCCCGATAATCTTGGCGGCTTCGGCCGCTTCGTTAGGGGTCATTACATAGGTGCCACTCACGGGGAGCAGCGCTAGGTCTGTCTTGAAGTTCTTCATCTCAGGTATGACGTCTGTGTCTCCAGCGTGGTAGACTCGCACCCCTTTCATGGTGACAATGTAGCCGACTTTGGCATCCTCCTTCGGGTGGAAGACCTTGCCGGGCTCTCTGAACTTGTTCAGATTATACGCGGGCACAGCTTCGATTGTCACATCGTCCAGTTGGACTTTGTCGCCCGGATGGACTATCCTGATTTCCTTGAACTTCAACTTGGACAATTCATTTTTGCAGGAAGCAGCTGCCACGACTGTGGTCTTGTCCGATGCTACCTTCTTGATATCATCTATCGATAGATGGTCAAAATGCTCATGTGATACGAGCACTATGTCGGCTTTTTCTGAACTGGAGCGGATTTTGAAGGGGTCGATTATCACGGTCTTGCCGTTCTTGATCTTGAAGCTATCGTGTCCCAGCCAGCTAACCTTGATTCCTTGGTACTCAAACAAGTATTCGGGACCGAGCTGTTGTGAGTTTTGTCGATAATTAAGCATTGAGAAGCCGTGTCCTGCTGAGAGACATCTCCAAGAATATCCATAAATTGGGGATAGTGAGGCCTGGTGGAATCTGAATCATGTACGATGTCATAATCGTTGGGTCGGGCTCTGCGGGATATACGGCCACAATTTACTCCTGTAGGGCCGGAAGGAAGACTCTTCTTGTTGCAGGCTCAATCTCCGGTGGACAGCTCATGTTGACTTCCGATGTCGAGAACTTTCCTGGCTTTCCCCAATCCATACTGGGACCAGAGCTGATGGAGAACATGCGGAAACAGGCTGAGAAATTCGGGCCCGATATCATATTTGACGACGTGTCAAAGGTCGACCTCAAGTCCAGGCCGTTCAAGGTCACCGTAGGAGGCAAAGAGCACCAAGGACGGACAGTAGTAGTGGCCACCGGTGCATCTGCAAAGTGGCTGGGCCTGCCGTCAGAGACCAAGTTCAGGGGAAAAGGCGTATCCACCTGCGCCACCTGCGACGGATTCTTCTTCAGAGAAAAGGAAGTAGTGGTGGTTGGTGGTGGAGACACGGCCATGGAAGAAACAAATTTCCTAGCAAACGTCGTTAGAAAAGTGACAGTTATCCACCGAAGAGACAAATTACGGGCGAGCCAGATACTGCAGGAGCGGGCCCTCAAAAATCCCAAGGTGGGTTTCCTATGGGATTCGAGCGTAGTGGAGGTGTTGGGCGGGGACAAGGTTACGGGAGTGCGAATCAAGAATCTGAAGACAGGCAGTGAGTCGACTCCTAGGACCGACGGGGTCTTCGTGGCCATCGGGTTCGACCCGAACACATCAGTATTCAAGGGCCAGTTGGAACTGGACTCCAAGGGGTACATTACGACGAAGAACGAAACGGAGACCAGTGTCCCAGGGGTCTTCGCCGCGGGAGATGTCAGAGATCACAGGTACCGCCAAGCTATCACCGCTGCGGCAGACGGCTGCAAAGCAGCAATGGATGCTGACCGATTGCTCACAGAACGATACAGGGACTAGAGACCCGGTTGAAATGCCCAAAGTGCGACCTCCAACTCGATTTCGAAGGCCGATACATAGTCCAGGAGGACTTTGAAGCAGGCGCTCCCGCCCAGATCAGGGACATGGAGGTCTGGAAGTGCGATTCGTGCAAGAATTACTACGAGACCAGCAAGAGCGGCCGACCTATACCCATAAGGTTCATGCAGAGCTTGTTCAAGCGGCTTGAGTAGACGAAAGCGCTAGCCCCTTGCGCTTCGGACCTTGTCGGCCATTGTTCTAGGCTTGTCTAGGCGCTCGTCTATCCTGAGAGTGGATGAAATACGCCTGGAACCAAGCTTTCGAAGGGTCGCGTGCGAAACCTCCACTGCCTTCAGGATCTTGGTAAGGTCTGGTGACTCTAGGACGGTCGCCATTGGCGTAACCTGATACTTGAGGCCGCGAATCCTCGAAATGGACCTGATAGCAGCCTTCACTTCACGACTTACGCTTGTACCAGCGACATCCGATCGGATGGATGCTAAACTCAGCGATAGTGACTATGCTCTTGCGGGCCAAAGTCTCCCAATTGGGGCAATCATACATTTCTGGTATAAGAGCTGGTACCAGGTTGGATTAGCTGACGAGGCGATTCTCTCTGGTCGGCTTCTGTCTCAAGCCGTGAGATTGCTCGTATTTCTCAGTCTTATCGATGTCCAGTTCCATCAGCTGAACCGTCGATTTCTTGATGATTCCGAAAATTTCTTCAAGTTCCATCTGGTCGAAATCTTTCAGTGAGAGGTTGCCAATCCATTGCATCCAGCCTTGCATGCTCTTGGCAAGGGTTGAGCAACACAACCCGATTCCGTAGACAATGTCTAACCGATCCTTAGGGTCCAAGTCGGCTATGCGCTTAACTCGGTTCCTAGCCTCCTCTACCCACGATTTCGGTTCGTCGGACAATTCCATTTTGTCTATCTCACACTTTTCCCCGGTTGAATCTAGGAGGACCGCACCGTCACGAGGCTACTTAGTGCAGCTCTACCGAGACTCCAGTGAATCATCAACGCGAGTGGATATTAACATTATGTGCAACAAGCTCTTCATGCAGAAGGTAACACAGTTTCCCAGTGAAAAACAGCCAAGTCCTACCTCAAATCATTCATTCTCATCTCAATCCATTGAAGCAACCCACATTGGCACCGTGGCCCAGCTAAGTGGGCAGTTCTCTCAGAATGAGAGCGACCGGTTTGATTGAAAACTTGTAGCCAATCCAAGCGATAAGAAGACCTAGCACTCCGGAAGCTGGTAGGGCGAGGGGAAGTGCCGGGGACCCTCGACTGAGAAAAGCGAGAACCAGTGCGATTCCGACAGGTGCGACCATTATCACCATTGCGACAAGTCCTAATACAGAGCCTATTATCGATCCAGTGATACTGACGAATCTTGGTCTAGGGCCCTCAGAGAAGTCGGCGAACTTGCTGCCAACAGCCATTCCGACGCTTGCCTCGGCGAGGATAGTAATGAGGCCAAGACCCAAGAAAGTGGCCAGGCTGTACAAGGGAAGCTTCAGGCCGAGGACTGTGACTACGCCGGCAAGAATCAAGCCGATACTTGAAACGATCGAGGTGAAGAGTATCTTGGTGCGTACGAGCATTCTTGCGCTGACAGGGAGAGCGCTGAGGGCCCAGATGCTCTTCCCCTCCTGTCCCATCTCAGTCATACCAAGGAACAAAGCTCCCAGTCCCACCCCAAACAGGAAGGGTGCTCCCAGAAAGATTGGGAGCAGAGTGCTCATTTGACCGCCATTGCTGGGAGGAGCCGGGGAGAAGATTAGAGGGAAACCGATAAGAACCGGAATTATGATTGGCACAACGGTCAGGCGTATTACCTCCTTTCTCCTCGTGGCAGATCTCACTTCTCTCCTCAGTAGGGCTAAGGATAGCTGATCGAATCCGTAACTTCCAAGCCTGCTTGGTCCCGAGATGGACCCCTTTCCGGAGAAATGAACTGCGGAAGGCGGGACAACCCAGTATCTGGCCTTGAGGAAGAGGGCAATCCAGCCGAGGACCCCGAAAAACCCGACGCTTAGACCAAGGAATACTCCCGACCCCAGAAGGTCAGACTGGATTGCCTTGGCGAGGCTCAAGCTTGGCCATAGAATGGGGATGAAAGCGCCCGCACTAGAGCCGGACACGAAGGAACCGATGATTCTTGATATGAAGAAGCCATTGAATAGCAATTGGGTGAACACCAGGATGAGCATTATTCCCAGTATTCTGATCACGATGTACGGTCTGCCACCCACCTTGTTGAAGGCGCTAGAGGCTCGTGATAGGCTGGCCCTGAGTATTTCTACGACTATAGAGCCCATCATCGAAGCGAGGAATCCAAGGGGAATCATAAGGGACAGTGCGAGTAGGTTCCCGCTGAATATCGCGATTGGAATAATGAACCCGTAGGCAATCATCAGGACGGGAGAATAAGTGTAGCTGGTGGAGAGGGATGACGCCGCGACGTATTCTCCGGGAGAGATGGGCAGCCAATTTATCACGTCCGCACTTTCAGCTTCCGCCGAAGCGTTCAACTCCCAGAGGAGGCCCATCGTAAAGTAGAAGCCGGTCAGAAAGAGTGGGATGCCGGCGAAGAGCGTTAGGACCAGTTGCGAGATGTCCGCGGAGGTTAGGGGTCCTAGTTTTAGGAAGGATACCGTTAGAATTCCGACCAATAGGGCCACGAAGAAGAGGGCAAGGTCAATCGCTAGTATCAACAGTGGTCGGTTGGTGAGGCCTTTGGAAACGAACGAGCGTCTAGTGCTTCTTAGTCGGGAGATCATCAATACTTTGGCAAACTTCAGGACGATTGCAAGCCTCAGCGTATTAACGCCTCGACAATATCCTGCACATCCTTGGTACCCGTGAGCTTCAAGAACACATCTTCCAGCCCAGACCCGGGCAGCCCCGCTTTTTCCCGCAGTTCCTGGGCCGTCCCTTCGGCTAGAACCAGGCCGTTTTGCAGGATGGTGATTCTATCACATACAGCTTCTGCGATTTCCAACACATGGGTGCTGAATATTGTCGAGACCTCGTCCTTCGTCAGTTCATGTATCAACTCCTTCACTACTCGGGCAGATTTCGGGTCGAGCCCATTAAGGGGCTCATCGAGGAGAAGGACTTTTGGCCGGTGGAGGAGGGCCGCCATTATGGCGACTTTCTGTTTCATGCCTTGGGAGTAGCTGGCGATTAAGTCGCCTTCCTTGCCTTCCAGATCCAGGGCGTCCAAGAACCGCTTGATGCGTTCCTTTTTCTCTTGGAAGCTGAGGCCTCGAACATCGGCGATGAAGTCGAGATACTCGGTGGCTGTCAGGAACTCGTATAGCCTCGGGGATTCTGGGACGTAACCTGCGAGAATCTTGACCTCCATGGAGTCGCTCTCCACGTCGTGCCCTAGGACCCTTACGGTTCCTGATGTCGGCTTCAGCAAGCCAACAAGTGTCTTCATCAGCGTTGATTTCCCCGAGCCGTTGGGCCCAAGGAGTCCCCGCACCTCGCCCGGGGCTACGCTCAAACTAACATCGCTGACTGCGACAACTGGGCCGTAGACCTTCCTTAGGTGAGAGACGTCAATGGCAGCCCCCGGAATTGTCATGTTCTGTCGGGTTCAACCTAGGCTGAGATGAAGTTTAGCCCATTGTCTCCTGGGCTGACGGGAAAAAAGGACGAGGAAGTTTGATTATACTTTACCGACCGGGAATTGCGGGTCCTGAAGGTGTTGGTCCTTGAGGGGTATTGCCAGTGGCGCCCGTGAATCCCACGCTTGCTGTTCGTTTTCTGCGGAAGAGGAAAGCGAAGATTCCTCCAATGCCCGCTGCCACCGCTACGGCAATGAAGATTGCTGTTAGCAGACCTGCGTTTCCAGTGGGCTGGTAGAAGGCTGTGAAGTCTGGGTCGTTGACTATTCGTGTGCCGCCCCATTGTGGGTAGGATATGGTGTACAGGTAGTCGGAGACGGAGAAACTAGCCATGCCTGCACGTGCTGCTTGGAAGAGGGCTGGGTCCACGTGAGCGACGAAAAGTGGCATGAAGCCCATGAAGGCATTCTGGAAGGCGAACACAGGGTTACCGCCCCAGCCTCCCCGGCGAACAGTTCTGACTGTAACATTGTAGGGTTGGGGATTGGCATCTGTGGAGTTGTAGAGCTGGTAGGTGGGTTTGGTGCTGAAGTCTGCCTTGAATACGCGCTCCCCGTCGTCAGAGCTGGTGGTTACGGCTGTCCGAGTAGCATTAGCATCACTGTCGTCCACAGAAGTGTTCGTGTCAGTTTTATCTACCACCGTGTGACTGGCCAAGATGGCCTTGTTCGCGAGCACGATTGACAGCTTGTAACCGCCAGTTTGCAGGAAATCGTAAACTGTCACTTGGCCAGCCGGTCCCGGTAGCCGGGCTCCGTTGATGTCATAGGTGCCGGTGGAATTGTAGTGACAGACTGACAGTCGACAAACTGACGTATTGCTGGGGGTGAGCGTCCATAGACTGGTTACCTTGCCGATGGTGTAGCTTGCTGTCAATTGGGCCGTTTTCGCTGCTGGGTCTATCGTGAGGGCATAGTTGAAGGTCAATTCGTCGTACTGAGCAACCCCTCTCGCAGTTCTATTGTCCCAGAATGGGAAGAGCGGGTCAACGCCTATCTTCCACCACACAGCGTTTAGATTAGTGTATTTCAAACCCCACGTCCATTGGTTCGGAGCTGGCGAGGTGAGTGGAATGACTCGGCTGGAGGCAACGGGGGTTCCAAAGGCACTAACTCCACCCAGACTGAAAGACGCGTAGATGGTGTCATTGCGATCAGGCGAGTTTGGATAAATGGTTGAACTATTTTCAGTGAATGCGATTAGGGATAGGAAGGACGATGCGGTGATGGCGTCTTTGCCCCCAGGGGTCTTGAAATGCTCGAAAAAGCTTTGAAGTGGTACGGTGACGTTATTACCTGTAGTAGGGTTAGTAGCATTTATCAGTCCCACGTAGAATAGCTGAAAGCCCCCCACGTTGATGTAATTCGTGTAAAGATAGGCGTGGGCAGTAGCCACCCAAGGGGGTGGTGTGATACCGTTGGCTGCAGCGTATTGTCGAACATAGTCGTACCAGTCTACTACTTTCGTAAAGCTTTGGCTTTGGAAGTCTGTGCTCTGAACGGTGTCTGCTGAAGCAGACCTCGGTACCATCGCAAGAACCAAAAGTCCCAGAACAGCAAGTGCAACAATTCTAGATGTTCGAGTAGAAATCCTCATGTTTTTCATCTAACTCTTTATTGTTAGACCACCGGCAGTCACAACAAAATAGAACTCACGTTACCCTCTCAGTGGAATACGGGGGACAAGCCCGCCGTTTAGCTATCAACGGTTACAGAAAGTAGCAGACTGACTCGACGAAAGGTGAGAGATGTGAGTGCCAGGGGCTAGTTGTCCTCGGCCCCATTGTCATCGCCCCATTCGTCATCTTCTCCCCACTCATCGTCCCCTCCCCAGTCTTCATCCTCACCCCATTCCTCCCCTATGGCAAAGGGTAACATGCTATCGTTCCTCGAAAACGTGTTTAAGCGCAAATTTCGCCGGCTTAAAAGTCTTCCTAAGAACGAGTGTTTATGCGGTTCCCCGAAACTCGAGCTACTGATTTCTCGTCGCTGACCGCTGCCCAACAAAGATGGGGGGTGTTATGGGCAACTCCGAAACCACTCCCTCTATCGAGGGTTATCAATCCTACCCCCTGTCCTAGCCTCTCGCCGACAATTCGGACTGCTTCCACTGCTGCTTTCTCGGCTGTAAACTGTTCCATCATTCCAACGGCCGTCTTGGATACGACCGCTCTCATCGCGAGTTCTCCAATGCCCGTTGCAGTTGCGGCCCCCGTCTTATTATCCGCATAGAGCCCGGCTCCCAGAATCGCCGAGTCCCCAATTCTTCCCGGAAGCTTCAGGGAGACTCCTCCTGTAGAGCAGGCTGCGGCTAGATTTCCATTCCTGTCCAGTGCCAACGCCCCGACGGTATCCTCAGCACTAGAATGCAGCTTAGTTCTGATGAGAACAAGGTTTTTCCTGAAGTGTCCACTTCGGCCCTGTCTGAGACTGGTCTGGGCCCGTCGCCAGGCATTGACCCGGTCCTGCACCCTTAGGTTCGCAGTGGGCAACCCGAAGGCAGCGGCTATCCTCTCGGCTCCATAACCTGCTATCAAAGCGTGGTCCGTCCGCTCCATTACGATCCTCGCAAGCCTGATGGGATTCTTCACTCCTCTGACTAGGGCAACCCCGGCACCCTCTAGGTTTTCCCCATCCATTAGTGCTGCGTCTGTTTCGACCTCCCCGAGAAGATTCAGTGTTGAGCCAGTGCCTGCATTGAACACTGGGTTGTCTTCCATGGAAATCACTGCCGACTCCACGGCATCTCTTGAAGACCCTCCTCGACGAAGGATTGAGAAACCGTCTGTCGCAGCGTGCCTTACGCCTAATAATCCTCGCCTGCGCCGCCTCATGGGCCACTGGCCGGCTCCTCCATGAACGATTATCACCGGCCTTGTCACGGCAGCATCGAGAATCGGACTCGCTGAACGAAATATAAGCTTCGACTTCAACGCACGATGGAAATGGCGATGCTGAGCAAGATCAGCCTGAGAACCATCACCCGGGCAGCGGCCCTAGTAATGAAGGGAGGGCTTGTAGCTTATCCCACAGACACAGTTTACGGGCTAGGCTGTGATCCGCTCAACGAAAGAGCGGTTCAGAGACTTGTTAGAGCCAAGAAAAGGCAGCAAGGCAGGCTTCCTCTCCTAGTAGACACCTTTGGAAAAGCGGAGGAGATAGGATGGTTTGACGAAGTCGCAAGGAAGCTAGCTAGGAAATTCTGGCCCGGCCCCCTTACCATCGTAGTTCCTTCGAGAACCCGTTTGCCCGAGTACATAACTGGTGCGACTGATACTGTTGGGTTACGAATCCCGGCCCGGGAAGACACAATTGCCCTAATTCGGGCGTGTGCCGGTGCGATAGTGGGAACAAGCGCCAATATTAGCGGGAACGCGTCTACTATCTCCGCGTCGGATGTGATGAGGCAGCTCGGTGGGCAGGTTGACCTAATCTTGGATGGTGGGACAACTCGCTCCGGGACAGAATCGAGTGTCGTAAGAGTAGAAGGGGGCCGGGTCTCGATTTTGAGGTCGAAAGCCATTGCCAATAGTCGAATTTTTTCGCTCCAGTACAAAACTGGGCCCGAACTCTCTCGCGTGTTGAAGGCGCTTTGCTAGAGAACTTCAACCTTCTTGTCTCGAGTGCAAGGGGAGAAGAACACGATGCGAACTCCGAACTTAGGTACTTGCTCGGGGAGCTGGGGGACCATCATGCGCGAACCAATTTCACTCCGGTCAGTGGGTTAACAGTCGCCAGAACTGCGCTGAACCCGGTCCTATCGATTGATAGGCTCCGGCCCATATTGAAGATGAGGCCATGGGAGTTTCGGTACGTTCTAAAAGTGAAGCCGGTGAAACGGGTTGTCCCATGTACGGTGAAGGCAATTGCAGCCGCAGTTGTTCAGCAGTCGTCCATGATTAGGCCGGGAGAAACCTTTCGTGTTTCTGTGGAAAAGAGACAAAACCATATCTCTTCCAAAGAGGTGATAGACACGGTTGCCTCTAAGGTTCCTCGAAAGGTGGACTTGCAAAATCCTAGCAAGCTCATCCTGATCGAGATAATCAGTCAAGTAGCGGGCGTTTCGATCATAAAGCCAATCTCCATTCTCGGCGTGGAGAAGGAGAAGCGAGCTTCTAACCTTCAAGGGCCAGCAACGCCGACCGCTCGATGATGAGCCTTTTCAAGACCGAATTCTCACCCTCCCTAGGGAACTTGGAAGCTTCCAACTCCAATCGAGTAACGCCGTAAACGTCCATCAAACCGTTGAACTTCTTGCTAGAGGCAACTTCCAACACCTGATCGTCGCGTGAGCCTTGGAGCGCATTCGAAACACTATCGACCAAGACTGACCCCACGCTCTTATCAGAGATCGCCGCAAGAATCACTTCGTGAGTATGTGTTTCGACGCCGAGAATCTGGATTGCCTTAGTGATTTGCCGCTGACAAGATGCGTAGAGCAATAGTTCGACCGCGAGACTGTGGGCGCGCTTGTACCGCCGACGGAATGCTCTTTCCGCGTTTCTGGCGGCGAACATTAGATGCTCTTTTCCAGCGATACGGTCAGCTCGCATAAGCTGGATTTGGACATCAGGGAATGATGATCGTATTTCTCTGAGGACCTTTTCGGAGTCTGAAACTTTGCATTTGATAAGCCCTTGGAGCAGGAGATGTTTTCCCTCAATTCTTTCAAGAATCATGGCTTAGGGCCTGCAACTGTTTGATGAGACGAGGGGTCAACCCACTATTCCTCAACTCTCTTACAAGTCCGGATGTTCCGTCGTTGCCTTTCGCGAGCCTACGCGAGATCAGGCGGAGAGTTTCAAGTCTCTCCCACGGGAAGATGACCCATTTTGTCGTTTTTCTTGCGTAGAAGTCCGGCGTGAACACGCTCTTCGGCTTAAGATAAATCGTGCAGACCTTGATGTCTCTCGCACCCTTCCTCTTCAAGTGCTTGGAAACCTCCCTTAGGCTCAGGCCCGAGTCAGCTACATCATCCACCACTAGAACGCGTTTCCGGGATACCTCCGAGGTAACTGGCTGAGTGATTACCGGAGCCCGATTTCTCACTCCTATGTCCTTGTAGAATACGACCTTCATGTTGGCAAGATTCTGGTTTTCGAGAAGGTCGCTCATTATTCTGGCCGGTGGCCAGCCTCCCCTAGAGACTCCGACTATGACCTCCGGCACATAGCCAGTTTCTCTTATTCTCTTGGCAAGACTTAGCAACAGTTCGTATACTTCATCCCATGACGGGGCCTCAAATTTAGGGTTGGGCAATAACCATCACTCTTCCGATGCTCGCAGGTATGATTGTCACTACGTTAAGTTAGTGGTGTTGGGCTACGCTAGCTCAATAAGCAAGTCTCATCGGGTTGTCAGTGGCGTTTTCACTTGCATCGGAATGATGCTGGGGAACGCTGATGATGTGGACTGACCTGCACCGAGGGTCCTCGCCCGGATGACGAAATGCATCTCCACTGAAATCCTATCCTAGGTTGCCCTCTGCCTGTAAGGGTCATGCACAGCAGGCTTCTTCCTTCCAAGGAGCAGGCTCTCGGGCGCTAGAAAGCGAGTTTTTCTCGATAGGCGGCGAGGTCTAGAAAACCGTGCCCGGAGACATTGAAGGCTATGACTTTCTTCTGATTTGTACGTTTACACTCCAAGGCCTCGTCAATGGATGCCCTGATTGCGTAGGCCGACTCGGGGGCCGGGAGAAAGCCCTCTACCTGAACGAGAGTCTTGGCGGCCTGGAAAACCTCCAACTCGTCTTGTGGGTAGGCAACAGCCTTGACTAGGTCCAAGTGTTTGAGGTAGCTGATGATTGGCGCAGCGGCATGGTAGCGCAGTCCATCGGCTTTGATCGGAACCATGTTTGCCCGGTGGCCGATTGTATACATTTTGAGAAGGGGAGTTTTCTCGGCATGGTCTCCAAAATCATACCGGTACTCTCCTCTAGACAGGTTGGGTGCCGACGACGATTGGGCAGCGAGAAAAACGCATTTCCTCTTGCCCCTCGCCACTTCTCCGGCAAAGGGAAGGATAAAGCCTCCAAAATTGCTTCCACCACCAACACAGCCGACCATCACATCCGGTTTCTCATCGATGATGTCGAACTGTTTCATAGTCTCGAGTCCAATGACCGACTGATGAATCAGGACATGGTTCAACACGCTTCCTAGACAATATGCGAAGCCCTGGTTCTGCTCCGCGTACTCGAGGCCTTCGGAAACCGCGATGCCTAGAGAGCCGGCCTGGTCAGGGTTGCTCTCTAGTAGGTTCCTTCCCACTTGGGTTTCGCGGCTGGGGGAAGCGAAGACTCCGCCACCGTACAGCTGCATGAGAGTCCTCCTGTCGGGCTTCCAGTCGTAGACGGAACGAACCCAGAAAATTACGCACTTCAAGCCTTGTAGGCTTGCTGCATAGGCGAGGGCTGTGCCCCACTGTCCAGCACCGGTCTCTGTCGATACTCCGGCGCATCCCTCCTCAGCTGCGTAGTACGCTTGGGCAAGAGCGGTGTTAACTTTGTGGGATCCTGTGGGAGAAAGGTCTTCACGTTTGTAGTATAATCGGGCAGGCGTGTTAAGGTAGCGCTCCAGGCGTCTCGCTCGGTAGAGAGGTCGCGGTCTTCCGGCTTGACGGTACAGATTCTGGACCGGATCCGGAATGGTAATCCAGCGTTCTGTCGAGGTTTCTTGTTGGAGACAATGTTTCAGCAGGACCTTGGACAGAAACTCGAGTCTGGACGGGCCTTCCTCGGGATCCTTGGGCGGAGGTAATTGACCTGGAAGGTCAGCTGCAATATTGTACCAGGAAGTCGGCAATTCGTCAGGGTCAAGGATAATTTGATCATGAGTTTTCGCAACGCTCTTTTGCATTAGGACCTGCCAAGGTCCAACAACCAAAAGCTGAGTTAAAGAGTTGTTAGCATGACTTTCGGTCTATTGTCCTCTGTGCTTCAAGTTGGGGTCTGGACTGCTTCTCCGCGAGTGCACGAGATGAAGTCGAGGGGTCTATCGTCAGACCCAGTAGTTTCGAGCATCCCCGTCGATGACAACATTACAGCAAGTTATGGCTCATGCAGGCCTCTGTTCAGTCGAACTCGTGTCGTTGTTGCCTAAGGGAATATACAGTCCGCAACTCGGAAGAG
>Ga0137378_10000167_pt1 | contig 42964 bp, 43 predicted proteins | sample SagtaG_21_FD_104813 | JGI IMG/M metagenome (GOLD analysis project Ga0137378, IMG submission 104813) | Vadose zone soil microbial communities from Sagehorn Ranch, Mendocino, California, USA - Sage2_L_60_16 metaG | ecosystem: Environmental > Terrestrial > Soil > Vadose zone | place: USA... | reverse complement strand
CGCGGCATGCGCACAGTGATGGAAGAAGCCCTGCGTATTGCCGGGCGCGGCACCGCTGGCTACCATATTTCTCTCGACATGGATTGGGTCGACCCCGAAGACGCTCCGGGCGTGGGAACTCCTGTTCGCGGTGGCGCAACATATCGCGAGGCGCATCTCGCCATGGAGATCATTGCGGACCACGGGCGTATGGTGAGCTTCGAAGTTGTGGAAGTGAACCCCGTCATTGATGAACACAACCGGACGGCTGATCTGGCCGTTGAGTTGGCGCTGTCGGCGTTCGGCAAGAAAATCCTCTGATCCAAAATGCGCGATGAATTTTATGCAGATCGGCGCGATCTTTGGAAATGGACGGTTGTCCTTAACGAAGCCGCAGATCGCCACATCCTCTATATGGCGATGCACAGACCCAACCCTGCAATCGGTGTGCCAAAAGGCGTGCGGGATGACGTTCGCGAGTTCTTTATCCAAGAGAGGCAAGAATTAACCGGCCTGCGCAAGTGCTCTCGAGTTGAGCGCCTCAGCCCGAAAATCGTGCCTATTCTAACGCTCTAGGATCCGATTAAGGCAGAGGAATACTTTCACGCTATATGCGAGCACTTCTCGTCTGATTCGAGGAAGAAATATCTTGTTTTCGTAGGCCCCTGATACTGGCATTGCCGAGGGCACACCAAAACCAAAACATGTCTCGCTCAGCCAATTGGAACTGCTTTGGGACGGAATGCACCTTGGAGACGCACTTCTGGTCTCGCAGCATAACCTGCATGAAAAACGTGCAGACTGGGTTTCGCGAAAACAAGGTCAACTGGCCAGCGCCCTTCGGGTGCCGGAGTCCGCCGTAAGAATCAAACATCACGCGAATGTGTGCTTGTTCTCTGTGTCAAAAGTAAGGTAGCCAGAATCCCCTATAATGTTTGCTCCCGTAGGTCTTCAAGCAAACATGATTCGTCCCGATTACAAGAAATTTTCGAGACTCGCCCGAGAGTCGACGCTCGTGCCAGTGGTGAAGTCCGTGATGGCGGACTTGCTCACTCCGGTCTCCGCCTTTCTGGCCATCTCGCGAGGAGAGGAGAACGCATTTCTTCTGGAATCAGTTGAGCGTGGGGAGCAGATTGGACGGTACACGTTTCTCGGAGCGCGTCCTTACATGCAACTGCGGGCGCAGGGCGCTGGAGTTGTCGTCGAGCGAGGAAAGAAACGTGAACCGCGGGAAGCAAACATTTTTCAGGTCGCTAAAGAACTTCTGCAGCAGCACAAACCCGCGATTGTGCCGGGCTTGCCACCATTTACCGCTGGCGCAGTGGGCTTCTGTTCGTACGACATTGTCCGCCAACTTGAAAACATAGGCGACAGCACCACGGACGATCTTCAGCTCCCCGATTGCGTGCTCATGTTCTTCGACCGGCTGCTGGCCTTCGACCATCTGCGTCATCAGATTCATATCATCGCAGCCGCCGATGTGGCGAATGAAAGCCCGAGGAAGCCATATGACCGGGCGGTGGCTGATATCGCTCGTCTTGAAAAGCAGCTATCTGCAGGGTTGCGACCCGGTAACTGGGGCAAGATCAACGCCGGTCGGCGCAGCAAACTGAAGATAAAAACTCTAAGCGCACGCAGGCAATTCGAGGAGTCGGTAAGAGTAGCGAAGGAGTACATAGCGGCAGGGGACATTTTTCAAGTTGTGCTCTCGCAGCGTCTCGACTTTACGCCTGACGTTCCGCCATTCGACATTTACCGTGCGCTGCGAGCGGTTAATCCATCTCCCTATATGTACTTTTTGAAAATGGGTGACACGCACGTGCTGGGCTCGTCTCCGGAAATGCTCGTCCGAGTGACCGGACGCAAGCTCGAATATCGTCCCATTGCCGGGACCCATCCACGTGGGCGGGACGAAGCGGAAGATCGCCGGCTCGAAGAAAAAATGCTTAGCGACGAAAAGGAACGCGCCGAGCACGTGATGCTGGTCGATCTCGGCCGCAATGACATCGGCAGGGTGAGCGAATACGGCTCAGTGAAAGTTAAGGACCTGATGTACGTGGAGCGATACTCCCACGTGATGCACATTGTTTCCGCACTCGAAGGAAAGCTGCGCCCCGAACTGCACGCGCTGGATGCTTTCGCTGCGTGCTTCCCCGCGGGGACTCTAAGCGGTGCTCCCAAAGTTCGGGCTATGCAGATTATCGAAGAGCTTGAGCCGACGCGGCGTGGCGTCTACGGTGGGTCCGTCCTCTATGCGGATTTTGCCGGCAACCTGGATTCCTGCATCGCCATTCGCACCATGCTGATGAAAGGCAAGAAAGCGTACTTGCAGGCGGGAGCAGGCATTGTGGCAGATTCCGATCCGGCAACGGAATACCAGGAATCGATGAATAAGGCACAAGCGGTATTGCGGGCCGTGGAAACGGCGCGAGGAGGAAAGCAGTGAAAGACAAATGTGGCCCCGGACGCCCACGTCCGGGGAGAGCGACGGGTGTGGACGCCCGCCCCTACACGACCTTGCTTGTTTTTCTGTTCTCAATCGCGTTGGTCCGGCCCTCCGCCGCACAGCAGCCACTAGTCCTTGCGCGCGACAGTAGCACGATTGCCCTCGAAGCGTACGCTCCCAACATTATTCGAGTAACTTTGACTCTGCAGAAGGAGCAAGCCACCGCCGCACCTGGCTTTGGATTCGTCGCGCATCCATCGACCGAGGGTTGGAGGCATCAACACACAGACGCAGCCGATGTTTACCGATCTTCACGAATGATTGTCACGGTTGACGCGAACCGTCCCGGCTCACCTTCGCTTACCGAACGTGACATTGCACGATTCTTCAATGGCTCCGCCTCTCCCGCGCACATCACCTTCACCACTTCTGAAGGGAAGAAGCTCCTGGAAATGACCGGTTGGTCGATGTCCGTGCCAAATTACAAGGACGGAAACGCCGGCATCTTGCATGACAAGCGACCTTCGGATGACCCCTTCTATCAGGTCGGTGCGACGTTTGCTTCGCCCGACGATGAGCACTATTACGGGTTGGGTCAAAACCAGGAAGGCTTCCTGGACCATCGCGGTCACACCGTAGAGTGTTGGCATAACTACACGGCCACGGGTGGTCCGAGCATCTGCGTGCCGTTTGTTATCACGAATTATGGCTATGGGCTGATCTGGGATAATCCATCCAAGACCACGATCGAGCCTGGATTCAATGAGCAGACCGATTGGGTTTCGCAAGTCGGAAATCGTGTTTCATTTTTCGTGATTGCGGGTTCAACGGCAGATGAGATTTACACCGGCTACCGGCTGCTGACGGGCACAACTCCGATGCTGCCAAAAGCCGCCTACGGATTCGTTCAGTGCAAGCAGCGATACATCACGCAAGAAGAGATGCTGAACGTCGCCAAAGGATACCGCGAGCGACACTTGCCTGCGGATGTCCTGGTGCTGGACTGGTTTTATTACACCAAGATGGGTCAACTGGATTTTGTGCCCGCAAGATTTCCTGATCCTGCGGCGATGAACGAGCAATTGCACGACATGGGATTTCAAACCATGATCAGCGTTTGGCCGCGCTTCACCAAGGATTCAGGCTACTACGATTTCCTGCTGAAGAAGGGCTGGTTTGAGCATTTGGCTGACGGCACGCCGACGAATGGGCTTCCGTATGATCGCGCTGGCTCTGACATTGATACGAGTAATCCGGATGCGGCACACTGGTACTGGGGCGTGATTCGCGACAACATCCTCAGCAAGGGATTCGATTCGCTCTGGATGGACGAGACCGAGCCTGATCTTCCGCCCAATGGCAGTTATTTTTCCGTAGGCCCGGGGACGCGGTATTACAACATTTATCCACTAGTGCATACGGCGGCTATTTACGATGGCTTCAGGCGAGATGTAACCCATCGCGCCTTAATTCTCTCCCGAGACGCCTACCTAGGATCGCAGCGTAATGGCACCATGGTTTGGTCCTCGGATATCTATCCCACGTGGGATGCTTTCAAACGGCAGATTCCAACCGGGCTCGATTTCACCGCGTCAGGAATGGCTTACTGGACGAATGACGTGGGCGGATGGCAGTATCTTCCCGCTGAGCACCATCCTTCGCACACACCGCTGCTTGACCCGTCGGATGCGCGCGAAAACGTGGGTGGGTATGACGACTATCCCGAACTCTACACGCGCTGGTTTGAATACGGCACTTTCCTGCCGATTATGCGCACGCACGGCAGTCGGACTTACAACGAAGTTTGGTCCTACGGTAAGCAAGCGGAGCCCATTCTGGAGAAATATCTCAAGCTTCGCTATCAGTTGATGCCTTATGTCTATTCCCTTGGGTATAGAACCTATCAGACCGGCGCGCCATTCATGCGCGCGCTGTTTATGGACTTCCCTAATGATGGGCTTGTCGCCGATATCAGAGACGAATATATGTTCGGACCTGCATTCCTCGTATCGCCCGTGACCGAACAGGGCGCGACCATCAAGAATGTGTACTTACCTGCCGGCTCGGATTGGTACAACTACTGGACTAACGAACGTTATCACGGCGGCCAGATCGCCAAGGTGGAAGCTCCCATCGATATCATTCCGTTATTCGTTCGTGCGGGATCGATTGTGCCTTTAGGCTCGGCAATTGAGAGCACAAATGAGCAGCAAAAAATCGAAAAGGTGCGGGTCTATCCCGGAGCCGACGCCGACCTCACGCTTTATAACGACGATGGCAAGACTTACGCCTACGAAAAAGGCGATAGCATGTTTACGCGTCTTCACTGGGATGACCAGAGCCATAAGCTTACCCACGAAGGCGCATCGGCCTGGTCCGAGCCTGACACGCAAATTGTGGAAATCGTGAAGCCCTGAGCGCCATGCAGAGTGAAACCGCGCGCGTGGAGGCGTTCTCCGATGGTGTGTTTGCCATCGCGATCACACTTTTAATTCTCGACGTACACGTTCCATCCAGTACTGCAGGACATCTGGGCGCAGCCTTGACGCGTCAATGGCCGACCTATGTTGCCTTCCTGATGAGCTTCAGCTTTATCGGCATCATGTGGGTGAACCACCACCGGCTCTTTAATCACATTCGCAGCTGCGACAACCAGCTGCTCTTCCTGAATCTTCTGCTCCTGCTCGGGGTCACGATCGTTCCCTTTCCCACGGCGCTTTTGGCAGCACACTACGCGCAGGCGGATCGAACTGTTTCAGCCGCAGTATTTAACGGCACCTATTTCGCGATTGCCATCTTCTTCAATGTTCTTTGGCATCATGCAGTTAGAGGCGGCCTGCTCGATTCCGCAACCCAGGAATCAGCCAACTCCATCTCGCGACAATATGCCGTCGGGCCGATCTCTTATCTGATTTGCTTCGGGCTAAGCTGGATCAGCGTTCTAGCGAGTTTGGCGCTGAATATCGCGTTGGCTATTTTCTTCGCGATACCTCCGCGAATACAGGGCTCCGAGCGGCCCGTCAAGATGCACAGTGCTACAAAATAGTTGCATTTTTTGATTCCCCCAGCGTAAGATGAGGCTGGATGCGCCCTTTGGCATCCGGTTCTGTTGTAAAGCTGCCCTTAACTTCCTGGGTTCGAACTAACGAGTTGTCTCAAACAAAGAGGTAAGCAGGTTTGCCTCTGACCAGCTTTGGAGAGACCTCTTATGTCGTGGTACGCATACTGCCTCACTGAACATCACAAACTCAACGGAACACGAACCAGGCGGCCATTCGTTTTAGACGGAATTCATGGTGTACATGGCGCCACAGTCCTTAGCTATCCCAGCGGAGAATTCGCGGTGGTCGTGAGTGAATTTGACCGCGGGGCGGGCAGCTTAGACGAAAAACACGTTCTCGAACATGCACGGGTTGTAAGTGTTTGCTTCCGGCAAGGAACGGTCCTGCCATTTCGATTTGGCACAATTTTTGATAGCGATGATTGCCTCCGGCAAGCAGTACGCGCCAACCGGCGCGCTTTTGGCGAGAGCGTTGCCCGTCTGAAGGGCAAAGCCGAGATGCATGTCAAAGTGCTGGTGAGGGACGGATCACTACGACAGCTTCAGGACGTTCAGATCCCGGATACGGTGGGTGGCGAGTATCTCTCTAAGTTGAGGGAGAAGGCCATGGCCGACCGCGAGCGCCAAACCAAGGCCAAAGCGCTATCAGTACAAGTACACAGATTATTTAGTCCGCTGGAAGAAGAGATTAGCTGTAAGCGGGTCGACACCGACGGAATGCTCATCGATATTGCCCACCTGATTGATTCCAAGTCCATCGAGAAATATCAAAACCGGTATAGTAGCGCTGCCAAGCAATTGAAGAATTGTGAAATCTCAGTCAGCGGTCCTTGGCCGCCGTATCACTTCCTGCCCGGAAAACTGCGCACTGTAGCCTAGAAATATAGCGCGAGCCGAAGTCGGGCCGACATCGGCGTCCGCCCCTACACGGTCCCTGCTGCGGCACATTTTCTTACTGCGCTCCATAACTCTTCCAAAATGAAAAACCGGCCGCGAAGATTCTCGGCCGGTTTCAATTTTCGATCTGTATCGGACCTATTTCTTCTCCTTTGCCGGCGCTTTGGTTTTGGCTGCGCCTTCTCTTCCGCCAATCAGCGTCAGCGAATCTGCCGCATTGAATGGGAACTGCCGGACCACACAGCTCTGATTTCAGTCGATCCAAGGGGGGTGTGGAACCAAATATGGTAGCGACCGGAATGTGGAGGAACAAGTACGCGCGGGGTTACTATCTGGCTTCTGAGTGGGGTTGTGGGTAGCGCTATCGGGCTTGTCGCCTCGCTACTGTCTCCGCGGCAAGGGCAGAGATGGCCAGCCCCGCCAAAGCAGCAATCAGCGAACCCAGCAGCAGCGTTTTTCTGGCCTGAGTGGTAGCGATTCCGATATCGGAGAGAGGGTAAGCCAGCCTGACTGCACCTCCCGACACTGGAACGGCCACATAAAGAACAGGAATCCCAAAGGCATTCCGTTTGCGAGTGTCAATGCCGGTCTCTCCACGCAACGCCGCAGCAAATTCAGGATGACGCCCGTCGTTTTCAAGGGAAGTCGTTGCGATTTCCGAATCCGCCACTACCTTCCCATTTACATCGATGACCGTTGCTCGGACGCCGGCGAGCTGGCCTTCCTGCGATGTGATGTCGGCAATCTGGTGCTGGCGGTCGGTGTTCACTCTATTGGCGAACATTTGCGCCTTTTGGGTCAGGCTGCGCTTGATTTCCCCCAGCAAAACCCTTTCCCAGTAGCGATGGACACTGTAGCCAACGCTGACTACCGTGCAGGCTGTCATTACCACAAATGAACTGAACAGGATTGCGAACACGGTCAGCCGGCTGGTCTTCTTCGGCTGGGTTGCCATTGGTTCAGCTGCCATTTGTGGTCAGAGCCAGAGACAGCAGCGCCTTCTGCTCAACATCATGAGCTTTGGCAGATCCGGTGGCGGGGCTCGGGCTCGCCGAACGTTTCACCGAGAGGACGGAACGCTCTCCGGCCAAGTGTCGCAAGCGAGGAAGCATGTAGTTGAGTCCTCCCATGTTCGCAGGCTCTTCCTGGACCCACACAATCTCGCGCGCATTCGGGTGCCGCGCGAGCTCGGCCGCCAGTTCGGCTTCGGGGAATGGATAGAGCTGTTCAACAAACGTGATCGCAACAACCGAGTTTTTCTTTTTCTTCCGTTCGATACGGAGTTCGTGGCCAATTTTTCCAGTGCACAGCAGGATGCGGTGTGCATCGAATACTTCTCCGTCCGCACGAACCTTAAGGAAGCTGCCGCTTGAAAACTCCTCGATGGAGGAAGAAGCCTCTGGATGCCGCAGCATGCTCTTGGGCGTAAACACGACGAGCGGCTTTCGCCACGGGCGAAGCGCCTGCCGCCGCAACAGATGAAAGTATTGCGCAGCCGTCGAAGGCTGGCAGATCTGGAAATTATCAACCGCAGCTAGCTGAAGAAAGCGCTCAATGCGTGCGCTAGAGTGCTCGGGCCCCTGACCTTCGTATCCATGGGGCAGAAGCAGCACCAGGCCGGACAGCAAGTCCCACTTGGCTTCACCGGCGACGATGAACTGGTCGATAATCGCTTGCGCCACATTGGCGAAATCGCCGAACTGTGCTTCCCACAGAACCAGGGTTTCCGGGTAATCGCGGCTGTATCCATATTCGAAGCCCAGGACTCCTGCCTCTGACAACGTGGAGTTATGAATCTGGCAATGCGCTTGGCCTTCCGAAACGTGCTCCAGCGGAACGTATTCCTGTTCATTCTCGATGTCGAGAAGCACTGAGTGCCGCTGGTTAAAGGTGCCGCGACGGCTGTCCTGTCCACTGAGACGTACCGGAGTTCCTGCTTTCACGAGGCTCGCAAAGCCGAGCGCTTCGGCCATGCCGTAATCTACTGGGCGTTTGCCTGTGCCCATTTCCGCGCGCTGCTCAAGCAATTTTTTGACTTTGGGATGAATGTGGAAGCCCTCAGGGAATGTGGTCAGCCGATGTGTAAGTTCGCCGAGTTCTTCCGCGGCGATTGCGGTTTCAACTTCGTACTGAGGCTTGTAGCGCTGCCCTTTGTATTTGTCCCAGTAGTCCGGCAGTTGTCGTAAGCTGGGCTTTTTCCTAATGCTGCCAGCGCGTTTCTGTGCGGCCTCGAGTTCAGATTTGATTACTCCGGCGCGCGATTGCGCATCCTGAATGCCGGTATCTTCCGCGTAAACCTCCCAAAGCGGTGGATGATCCTTGATCGCCTTGTAAATCAGCGGCTGCGTAATCGTCGGATCATCCACTTCGCTATGCCCATGGCGGCGATAGCCGATCAAGTCAACCACCACATCGCTGCGGAATTTGTAGCGATAATCGAGCGCCAAGTGGCCTACTCGAATCACAGCATCCACGTCCTCGGCATTGACGTGAAAGATTGGAACGTCCTGGCGGCGCGCGAGCTGCGCTGCGAAACGGGACGAATGCAACTCGCGTGAAATCGTGGTGAATCCGATCAGGTTATTAACGATCACGTGTACGGTCCCGCCGACGGTGTAACCAGGAATATCGGCAAGGTTTAAGGTTTCGGCAAAGACGCCCTGGCCAGCGAAAGCGCCGTCGCCGTGCACCAGTAACGGAAGAAATTGATCACGTCCGCCTTCCCCAGCGCGGTCTTGTTTGGCGCGTGTGCGGCCGACGGTAACCGGATCGACGGCCTCTAGGTGGCTGGGATTCGAAACTAGGTGGATATGAATGTTGGCGCCACTGCGAGTGATGTACTCTCCCGTGGCTCCCATATGATATTTCACATCGCCGCCGCCGAGAACACTGCGCGGATCCACGTCTTCAAATCCGGCAAAAACTTCTTCCGGCGCGCGGCGAGCGATGTTCATCACCACATTAAGGCGGCCACGATGGCTCATGCCAATCACGAGTTCGACCGCGCCATACTGCCCCGCGCCTTCGAGGATCTCATCCAGGAGCGGTATTAATGCGGTGACCCCCTCCAGCGAAAAGCGTTTGGTTCCCAGGTATCTCTGCTGCAATACCAGCTCGAACAAATCGGCGCGGATTAATTGGTCAAGCGCATGTTCCTGGTCAACCATGGGCTGCGGACCTTCCAGCCGCTCCTGAATCCAGTGGCGGCGCTCTGGATCTGGAATGTGCATGAACTCGGCCCCCACCGTTCCGCAGTAAATGCGGCGGGCCTGCTCGGCATATTCGCCATCGAGCTGCAGTTCGGGATGCGGGGTTGGCGCCAGGAACCCTAGAGGATCGAGATCAGCTTCCAAGTAACCCCAATGGCGAAAAGACTCAAACACGCTTTCGCGTTCGCCATTGGGTGCTTCCATAAGTGCAGAGCCGGCGAAGTTGCCGGATTTGGATTGTCGGCTAGGCATAAATACTTCTCTAGGATAAAGGATGCGGACGGGTACGTGTGCGATGCGAGAGGTAACTTTGGTGCGAGGCGGCATCGACACGGCTTTCCGGTCGCGCTGGCTTTCTCTGTGGCTTCCCCCAACTTTAGCGGAAGGAGAACGTAAAAAAGCGGCGACCGGGGCGATCGCCGTATACAGGCGTGCATAGAGAATCGGTTGTGAGCCTCACTCTCAATGGAAGTTGAAAGCGTCAAACAGATCGTCAATAGCTGGACTGTTCAGCGGCAGGTAAGGATCGCTCGCCGAGGTCAACGGGTTGGGATCATTGTCACGGCTGCGCGCGGTCAGCGGCCCAAGGTTCCAGTTCCGCTCGATAAACTTCGAAAGCGAAACATGATCTGAGTAGCTGTGGTTAACGTGACCTCCGGTGGTGAACGGAGAGACGATGATTAGCGGAATGCGGGTACCGTCGCCGAAGAAGTCGAGCGGCTGCACGTATCCAGAATCGTAGTATCCGCCGCCTTCGTCGAAGGTGACGAAGATCGCCGTACTGGCCCAGGTTTCAGGACTGGCTTGCACCGCGTGAATCACTTTTTCCGTGAACGCCTCGAAAATGTCCAGCTTTGAGGACGCAGGATGGCCATCGGTCGGCCAGCCTGGTTTGACGACGGAAACCGCCGGAAGCTTTCCAGCCTGAACATCAGCATAAAAATTCGACAAGTCCTGAATGTGTTCTGTGCGGAGGCCCGCGTTCGTCATGATGCGGGTTTCGTACTGGAAGGGATTGCAGATATCGCAGTAGGTATCCAGCGCGCTGCCCGGATTCGTGACGTCTACGTTCCAGCCGTCGCCGTAATACTTGAACGAAACTCCCTTGTCCAGCAGCGCGTCGCCGATGCTGCGCATTGAGGTCGGCGGAATGGTGAACGGCGAAGTCGCCAGATTTACTGGAGTACCGTTGGCGTTATAGCCGGGATTGTAGTTGTTGAGGATATAGTAGTGCCCGAGAACACAATTGGGTTTGATTGGAGGCGACAATGATTGCAGGTACTGACGCACTGCTGAAACACCAGGCGCGCCAGGATCTCCGCAATTGCTGTAGCTCCCACCTCCGGATCCGCCCGAACCCCCGTATCCGTCGGAGATGTACCAGTTGTTGGTGCCTGGCTGTGGATTTGGATTCTCGATCTCATGCGAGGGCGGCACGGCGGCGTGTCCATTCCCATCGCTATACCAGATTCCATCGGCGAATCCGAACAATATGTGGTTGAGCCCGGTGCCGCCTTGTCCCGCCTGGTGGAAATTGTCGCTCATCGTGTAGTTATCAGCAAGTATTTTCAGGTAAGCGGCGTCGCCCTGCTGCACGTTATAGAATTCCATGGCGGTCGAGCCTTCGCCCGTCGAAATGAAATTCGTCGGCGGAGACGTTGAACCACTCGATCCGTCGCTGCCCGCGCCAATCGTGACTTCCACCCATGGGAACAAGTCCGCCAGACAGCCACTTGGATTCGAAGCGGTGGCGTGGCTCACGTTGCAATCCAATTGCTGCCACATTTGATAGAAGCGATGAACCGGGCTGTTAGCGTAATCGTCATACTTAACGCCCGGCGTGAGTTGAAAAGCGCCCGAGCCCAGGTTGTTGACGTTAGGAATACGGGTATCGATATCTACATACGCATTCAGTCCCGTTCCTCCGGTCGTGAGCTTCTTATAGGAAGGATCGGGCAACGCGAACGGTTCAATCAGTTTCGCCTGCGCAATGCTCGAAAAATACGGTGTTGTCGGTCCAGCAGCCACCACGGGCGGAATATTGGTGTACAGCGCCTTCCCACCCGGACTCATCGAGAACTTGGTCATATCCGAAGCGCTGTATTGCCCGGAGAGCAAGTAGTTCGGTCCCGGCGTGCCATCAGCGTTGACGATGCCTTTCGAAAGCAGGTTCGAAACCGTTTCGCCCTGCTTCGGCACATATGTCGCGAACACATGGTCGAAGCTGCGGTTCTCGCCGAGAATGATGATCACATGCTGAATCGGAGACGCAGTTGTCTTCGGGCTTTGAGCATTCAGAGAAAAAGGGGTTATCGGATTTAAGACAGTGGAGAACAGCGCTGCGGCCAAGCCGACGTTCCTCACACCGGTCATGCAGAGATTTCGTAGCCGCATTGGACCCTCCAAGGCTGGGATTTATTCTTGCCTCGAGGAGCAGCTTACTCAGCGTTTGTGAATGAAGAATGAAACGCAGTTTGACGAACCGTTAAAGTTCGTGACTCCGTTGCCGGAGTAGAGAAATCACCTGAGGAAAACTACGAGTAATCTGCCATCGGAGTGGTAGCCTCCGCCGCTGGCGTTCTTGGCATCCTGCACGGCATTCGGTGGCAGGTAATAGGTCATGCTTTTCGCCTTGGCTGATTTGTCGAGACTCCCAGCAATGTTCTCGCGCTCCAGATCGACGTTCGGATCAATTTTGTGCGTGAGGTGGCCAGTGCGGATGTCCTTTTCGAACCCGATATCGTGTGTACCTGCGCCAACCCAGATTGTTTCATTGTTCCAAGTGAACCGCGCCTTCCATATCCGGAAGTGATGGCGGCTCGCAACGACTGCGTAGGCTTGGGCTTGCTCGTATCCAAAATCCTGCATGCGGTCGAACAGGTACAGGTGGCTCATCGGCATCTCGAGATAATCCTTCTTCTCGTATGTGTTGAGGACTGCCTTGAGACCAGCTTCCTTGCTGTCGACATCGGCCACATGCCAGTCAGCAGCCTCAAGTGCGGCTTGAACGCGTTCCTGGCTGCCGACGATCACGAAGTTGACCATGTCTCCGGGATTGCCGGCGTGGTCGTGCACTCTACGTGGCAGGCTGTCAATATTCGTGCGAAGGTCGGCATCCAGAAGCACGGTTGGAAGCTTCAGGCCGGTAGAGGCACTAGCAGGAGTTGTGCCACCGCCCGTCGCCGCACTGTTGCTTACCGCGCTCGAGGAATCGGCTTTGCTTTGAGAGCTTCCAAACTGGCCCTGCAGCCACACTTTTGCCGCGGATGACAGTTGATCCTTAACGTTTCGAGGCTGGGTGGCGGCAGCAGGCGCTTGCGCTGGTGCGACTTTCGCCTTAACTACGAACGCGCAATCTGACGTGCCGGATTGATTGATCCCAAGGAAGAGATGGCCGGCTGCTTCCGTTTTCAATTCGCTGCTGTTTCCAACTAATTCGGCGTCTCCCTTTTCGGATGTCTTTGCCATGAGCGCCCCAGATGCGATAGTGGGTGCGGGAAGCGTCTCTCCCGGGCTTGCGCCGACTCCGGCCGGATTGCAATTGTTCCCAGCTGCGGATTTCGCCTCGGCATTCAGAGTCAAAGTTTCGCCCTCAGCGAGATCGACGCCGGTGTCGGTCCACGCCTGAGAACCAGAAATTGTGAAGGAATATTCGGCGGGACTGGCTGTACTCTGCTGGCCTGTAAGCAATACGCTGCTGCAGAGCAGGGCAGCGACAGCGGAAGCATCCAAGTACTTCGCATTTTCACAGCACCCTCCGGAAGAACATTGAAGGTGCAAACATTATGCCAAAAATAACTTCGCCCCGGGCAATGCCCAGGGCGAGGTCTTTCGGATGTCGCAAGCCAGCTTACGGCCAGCGCTTGGCGCTGTCATCCCATCCCGCCGCCCGAGCTGTGGGCTGCTGCGACGCAGCCACTTGTGGCTGTGGAATGCGAATTGGTTGTTGGGGGGTGGGCGCACTGGTCGCCAGCGTCGGCTTGGCGGTAGTAGTTTCGGAACCGATATCTTTGTCATCGGAAAGCAGGGGAGCGGCGACGCGCAGCGCCTCCACTTCTTTTTCCAGCCGAGCCAGTTCCAGTTCTTTCTGCCTCAGAACTTCATAAACATTCTTCATCGTGGCACCTGTAGGAGAACTTAAATCGCCAGAAGCAATTGATCGAACTTTATGCAGCTACGAAGGATTTGTCAAGAAATAAGCTGCGACTGACCCGTGGAAAACCGTGTCAGGCATTGAATTTGTCACTCTAGAGCGAGTTCGCCGGATGGTGTACTCTCGTTAGCAATGAGATTCGCCTCGGCTTTCTTCCTGCTGATGCTGCCGATTTTGCTCGCCGCTGCGCCACAGGCCGCTACTTCAGCGGTCGAGGACTACTCGGGCATGTACTCCTTCGTGCGCGAGGGCGAATTCATTCAGATCACGATTGGCGACAAAGCAGCGGTCAGCGGATTCATTTCGCGTTTTGGCGACTCGGAGAGCGACCGAGGAGTCTTTCTTGATCAATTCATCAAGTCCGGCAAACTCGACGGAAACAAGCTAAGTTTTACCACTGAGGTTGTGCATGGGAACTCGTTCAACTTCGATGGTGTTGTACAGCGCGGCGCGGGCAAGAAATTGGATGAGGAAGCGTATTACGTCTTACGAGGCAATCTGACGCGCCTCAGCACCGACGCCGAGAAGAAAACCACATCGCAGGTCACGCAAGTTGAATTCAAGTCCTTTCCCAGAGACGCCGGTCCGAACTAGCCAGAATGTCGCAACCCACGCAGCATTCGCCGTCGGATGTAGTGCCGCCAATTGGATCGGCAAATGGCCGGCGAAACCGGATTCATGAGTTTGTCGAGGCGCACCCGGATCTGATCGCGTTAAGCGTCTTAGCGGTCGGCCTGCTTCTTCGTATGCATGCGGCATCTGGAACGTTTCTCAACCCCGATGAAGCCCTGCACGTATCGGTGGCTGACCAGCCTTCGTTTCTTGAAGCTTACAAGGCAAGCCTTGCCCTGGCTCATCCTCCGCTGCTTATTCTCCTGCTTTATTTTTGGCGGCAGGTCGGAAGCTCTGAGTTTTGGTTGCGGTTGCCCTCGGTGCTCGCCGGAACTCTGTTCTGCTGGTTTTTTTTCAAGTGGATGAAAATAACTTTGGGCAGCGCTGCGGCAATTACTGGTCTGATTTTCGCGGCGCTGCTTTCGCCTTTGGTCACCCTCTCGACAGAAGTTCGGCAGTATTCTTTGCTGCTCCTTTTCATGGCGGCAGCGGCTTATCTGCTGGAGCTCGCAATCGCAAGAAGCTCGGTATCGCTCATGGCGCTTTGTTTTGTGTGCCTCTGGCTGGCGATGCTTTCTCATTATTCGGGACTAATTTTCGCAATTGCGTTCAGCATTTACGGGGCGTTGCGCGTTCTGTCCGGTGGTCTTCCGCGAACAGTGTTCGCCGGCTGGCTAGCCGCGCAGGTAGGAGTGGTCACGTTGGCAGTCTTTCTATACCGGACGCAAATCGCAACTCTGAAGAGCGGCGCTCTCGCGCGGCAAGCGGCGAGCGAGTGGCTGCGAAAGTCCTATTTCCATCCCGGTCAGGACAACCTGCTCGCATTTGTTTTCGGCAGAAGCTTCGCAGTCTTTCAATTCATCTTCGGCCAACACGTAATCGGTCTCGTTGCAGGAGTGATGTTCCTAATTGGAGGGGTGTTTTTGTTTAGAAGGAACTCAAATGCGGGGAACGTCCCATCGCGGCAATTCGCGATCCTGCTGGTTCTAGCGTTCGCCATCAACTGCGCTCTGGCCATGGCGGGTCGGTATCCCTACGGCGGTACCCGCCACTCGATCTTTCTCGCCATGTTCGCGCTGGCAGGCGTGAGCGTTTTGCTAGTGAGGGCCAGTCGTCAGCGCCCGGATTACGCCATCGCTCTCGCCGCCGGCATTGTTGTCGTGTGCTATCTGTTCGGATTCCATCACCAGCCGTATATGACGAGGCACGATCAAAGCCGCGTCCAGATGGCCCAAGCGATGGATTTCGTTATGCAACAGATTCCAGCCTCCGACCGGATTTTCGTCGATTACCAGGCAAGCCTGATGCTCGGTCAGTACCTCTGCGAACAAAAGCCGCTCAGGGTGGAACGTTCAGGTTTCGATTCCTTCGATTGCGCCGGTCACCACATTATTTCGACCACCGATTCGCCGCGCCTGTGGGCGTTCACTCCCGAAACCTTCCCCGGTTACTGGGATGATCTGGCGCGAACGCAAGAGCTAAAGCCAGGCACTAACGTTTGGGTGGTTCAGGCAGGATGGGGAGCCAGCATTGCTTCGGATTTGCCGCGGGTATGCCCTGATCTGAGTCCTTTAAGGTCCGAGTCGTTCGGCCGGAATATCACCATCTTCAGATTAACTGTAGCGAACCGGGCATCTCGCCCTGCGGCATCCTAAGGCTTCGTCCGCCATAACCTCACGTGATTGTGCGTTTCATGTACTGCTCAATCTGTTCCTCAGTGGTATGCCAGGCCGACGCCGGATCCAAATAGAACGCGCGATACCATTCCACTGTCCAGTAAATCGCTTCGTCAATGTCGAGCGCCGTGCTCCATCCGAGCTGAGTTTGCGCTTTCCTAATGTTCAATCGAAACGAGTGCAGTTCCTCCGCAGCTGCATCTTGGATCGCGAGTGTAATCTCCGCACCCCAAGTCTTTGCAAATCTTTCTGCGAGTTCCCGCTCCGAAATCGCGGCCTCTTCGGGCGGTGCGAAGTTCCACGGGCCGGAATAAGCATGCCTGTGCTCATACAAGGATTGTCCAAGCAGCAAACATGCCCGCGCCGACTCAAGCACATGCTGCCACTGGCGCAGGCTATTTCCGTGATCGCGGACGAATGGCATTCCCGACGTGATCTCGCGAACGATATTTGGCACCAGCCGTTCTTCCGCCCAATCGCCGCCTCCGATCGCGCTTACCAGACGAGCAGTTGCAACACTGGCCTTGCGATTTTGAAAAAAAGATCGTTGATACGCGGAACTCGCGACTTCTGCCGTCGCGAGGCTGGCGCTATGAGGATCATCTCCGCCGAGCATATCCTCTTCGCGATATCCCCAAAACCAATTGCGGTCCACATAACAGGATTGACTTGCCGCCAGCACCACCCCGCGAACGGAATTGGTCAGCCGGGCCTCTTCGAGAACGTGAACAGCTCCCATCAGATTTGTGGCAAATGTCTCCACTGGCTCACGCAGGGCGCGCTGCTGTCCAGATTGCCAGGCGCAGTGAATCATGATTTCCGGTTGAAAATCCGTGAAGGCGTTAGCCAGCGTGTTGCGGTCGCGAACGTCTCCGAAGACAGAAGAGATTCCGCGATCCAGAAGGGTCGCGTCAAAGAAATTTGGCCTGCTGGAGGGAGGCAAACCATACCCAAGAACTTTTGCCCCGAGTAGTTTGAGCCATGCGACCAGCCATCCACCCTGAAATCCGGTGTGGCCGGTGACCAGAACCCGCTTTCCGCGATAGAAAGCAGCGAAAGGATGCGGCATCAGCGAAGCCAATAAATGATCGCTGCGGCCAATGCTGTGACCACCAGGCTCGCGATTGTGTATCCGTGAGCGGAAACCCAGCTTTCCTGTTCCGGCAAAGCAAACAGTTCACCGCTCGGAGCCAAGTTCGCGCTAGGGAACTTTTCTTCGCAGTCCAGGCAAAGCTCACGGCTGAGCGAAACTGGGAACCCACATGATTTGCAACCATGAAAGTTCAAGGTTGCTGGAGGCGGTGATTCTGGACCAGGTGATGCCTCTAGTGGAGTTAGGTCGTCGGCATCGCGGAGAGACTGAGTAACGTGCGTTGTCGCCGGTTCGAGGGTAGGCTCGAACAAGTGACCTCCAACCTGCTCGGCAGCCTCACGATGTTCAAGCGCAGTATTCACCATCTCTGTCAGCCGCAAAATTGCATCGACATCGCTGTCGCGGAACGCTTGATCAGCCGTTACTTCGAAAAACCCCGACACCTTTTGCGCTCGAATGATCGGCACTGCCAGTACGAAAACTCCTGCGGCCGTAGAATCGGATTGCGTGCAGCGGATCGTCCGCCCCGTATCGACGCACTCGCGAAGCGGGATGTTCTGCATATCGGCCGGACCGCCAGTCTGTGGACCTGCGCTTCCGCATGAAGCGCAATAAACGAATTCTGTGTCCTCCTTCAGTGCGAGTGCCGCACTCCTCGCGCCAGTGACAAAACGTACGCGCTCGACCAACAACTGAACAGTGGCAAGAAACTCGAGGGTAGCGGTTTGGACCAGCATTGAGAAGGCAGCGGATGATGAACCGGCGTTTTCTGACGCCCCTTCGGCGCAGTCCGCTCTCTCAATTGTGGTTAACTGCTCCATATAGAAAGGCTAGCCGGAGTGTCTCTCTCGGATTCTCATAGTGTCAAGGTCGAATGGCGATAGAATTGCCCAAAGGTCACCCCGGTTTGACCTTGAATTTGCCTTCGCGACGAGTCTGACTCTCTGGACTCCGGTTCCCAATATTGACCGCTATCAAATCGGCACTCCTTGGCGGTTACCAAAGGCACTGGCTGCATTGCCGCTGGAAAGGTCTTGTGAACAGCGTCCGATGTAACAGTCGAGACCCCGCATGCAACCAGCGAATATCGAGCCGGGAACTGAGCAGGACTTTTCTCCTGAGCAAACGGCACAGGCGCTTCTGAATTTGCGTTGCGCTGTTGACCATTGCCACGATGCCGTGCTCATTACTGATCCCGACGGCCGCATAGAGTTTGTGAACCTTGCTTTCGAATCGCTCACTGGTCTCTCGGCGCAAGACTCGATCGGTAAAAATATTAGTTCGATAACTGACGGGACGTTACCTCACAATGGCGAGAAATCCATCAGCGATACGGTGCTCGAGCGAGGAATTTGTTACGAGACGATAGAACTGCGGAGAAGGCAAGGCAGCACAATTGTGCTCGATTGCGCCATTGTCGCGGTTCGTGATCGCGATGGTCTGATCGCAAACCTGGTATACGCCGGAAAAGATCTGACCGAGGAGCGCGCGCTGCAGCCTGAGCTGACGCAAGCCAGAAACCTGCAGACGGCGCGACTCGGGCGGGCGGCACAGCGCATGACTTCAACAATCTGTTGATGGTGATTAGCGCGTACGCGGAACTTGCGCTGCATACGCTCTACAACGAGCACCCGCTGCGGCGGAACTTACAGGAAATCCTGGCAGCCGCGCGCCGCGCGTCGGACCTGACCCGTCAGCTCTTGGTGTTTGGCCGTAAGCAAGTACATGGCCTTGTTTGGCCGTAAGCAAGTACATGGCCTGCAGCCAGTGCAACTCAATTCGGTGGTCGAAGATGCCAGCCGGATGTTGTCCAAACTCCTTGGCGAAGACATCGAACTGCAACTCTCGCTGCAGAAAGATCTTGGTCTGGTAGAGGCCCACCCCTGTCAATTGGAGCAAGTACTCCTGAATCTCAGCGTCAATGCGCGCGATGCCATGCCCGATGGCGGCAAGCTCGTTATTCAGACCGCAGCGGTGTCTCCGGAAGACGCCGAGAGTGGAAAGTTTTCCGCGCCTTCGGCTCGAGAGTTCGTCCAACTCGCTGTCACGGATTCCGGCCTCGGCATTCCCGCCGAACAACTCACCCGAATTTTCGACCCCTTCTTTACCACCAAGCCAGAAGGTAGGGGCACGGGACTGGGGCTTGCGATGGTTGACGCCATTATTCGCCAGAGTCGCGGATTCATTCGGGTAGACAGCGAACTCAACCGCGGAACCAGGTTCAGAATCTGGCTTCCAGTGGTCACGCGCTCTCAACCCGATACCCATCATTTTCCATCCTCAGAGCCGGAGGTCGTTGCTGGCTCAGGGACTTTGCTCGTGGTTGAAGAGGATAATGCAGTGCGGGCGGCATCAGCCGAGTTTCTCTCTTCGATCGGATACCGGGTCCTTTGCGCCGCCAATGGAAGGGAAGCCTGCATGCGAGAGAGACCCACCCTGGGCAGATCGATCTCATGGTTACCGACGTCGTCATGCCCGTGATGAACGGAACGAAACTCGCCAGTCTCGCATCCAGCAGGCAGCCTGAAATCAAGGTGCTGTTTGTCTCTGCTTATGGAGCCAGCGCACTGTTGCGAAAAGGAGTGACGGATTTGAGCCAGCACTTCATCGGAAAGCCTTGTTCCGTCCAATCGCTTGCCGCAGCCGCCGGAGCGGGGTAATTCGACCTCTCCCGTATAATTGCTGTTCAGCATGGGACTACCAGTTTCGCAAGACGAAGCGAACGCCGAAAGCCAACTTTTCCTTGTGCCGTCTTGCGAAACCGCGCGAGCTTCCTACGTTTCTCTCAGCGTCGTCTTTCTTCTCTGGGCTGCAATTTATCTGGCAAGCATTTTTAGCCCGCCTCTGCTCGACGATGTGGACACCATTCATGCCGAAGCTGCCCGCGAAATGGTACTTCGCCACGCTTGGGTGACGCTCCACACCGACGGCATCCGATATTTGGAGAAGGCGCCGCTCATGTACTGGGCAGTGGCCGCTAGCTATGAGATCTTCGGGGTCAAAGAATGGAGCACCCGCTTGCCGCTGATGCTAGGGGTTCTGGCCTTGCTCCTCGTCACATACATACTTGGCAAACAGGCATATAGCGAGCGCGCGGGACTCTATGCTGCCGTTGTTCTCGCCACGTCTTTAGGGCCCTATATTTTCACGCGCTTCCAGATCCCCGACATTATTGTGGGACTCTGGCTAGCGCTGAGCGCCTACTTTTTCCTTCGCTCGCTGGAGCAGGAAACGCCATCGCGCTGGATTTGTTGGGGCTTTGCTGCGACCTGCGCGCTGAATGTCCTGACCAAGAGCTTGATCGGACTGGTTTTCCCGCTGGACTCGATCTTCCTGTATCTGCTCATCACAGGAAATCTGAGACACATACTCAAGCTGCGGCTCATCTCCAGTACCCTTGTGTTCCTTGCCATTGCTGCTCCTTGGCATATTCTGGCGGCATTGCGAAATCCGAGTCAGGGTGCTGTGCGCGGTTTTCTGTGGTTCTACTTCGTAAATGAACAGTTCCTGCGCTACATTGGAAAACGTGTTCCTGCCGGCTACGATACCGTGCCGCTTCTTATCTTCTGGGGACTGACTGTACTCTGGGTGGCGCCGTGGATGGTTTTTCTTCCGCAGAGTGTCTGCGCCGTCTGCCTGCGGTTGCGGAAACTGCGTGGGCAGCTCAGTTCCAGCCAGCGGGCGAATCTTTACTTCTTGATCTGGGCAATCGTGGTCGTCGGGTTCTTCACTTTCTCTACCCGTCAGGAGTACTACACTCTGCCTGCCATCCCTGCGCTCGCATTGCTGATTGGCGGCTGGCTCGCGAAAGAAGCGTCAGCAGAATCTGAGGCCCGCGCGGGAAGAATTTCGTCCTGGGTGCTTTTCGCGATTGTCGTCTTCGGTTCAGTTCTTGGAATTGGGCTGCTGATCTCGTCGAAGCCAGCCGCGCCTGGCGCCGATCTCGCTGACCTGCTTCAGAAAAACCCGCAAGATTATGATCTAGCGCTCGGGCATTTCCTCGATCTCACTCCCGAAGCGCTGGGTATGTTCCGTCCGCAATTGATTGCCGCCGTCGTCGCGTTATTGATCGGGGCCGGTCTCAACCTGTGGCTCCGTTATCGTCGTAAGCCGGAGTACGGCAACATGGTTCTTGCCGGGATGATGATCGCGTTGTTGGCATGCGTGCATGCCGCGTTTGTTACCTTTTCTCCGATCCTTTCGTCGAAGCAGCTCGCACTTGCGATCAAGAGGCACTATCACCCTGGGGACATTGTGGTAATCGACGGCCAGTACCATCAGGCCTCAACTCTAAACTTCTATCTGGAGACGCCGCTGCGGATCCTGCACGAACCCAGCGGCAACCTCTGGTATGGTTCCAAATTCCCCGACGCGCCACGCGTGTTTGAGACCCAAGCTTCCTTTGCTCAACTGTGGATCAGTCCGGGCACGGCGTTCCTTTGGACCGATCAGGAGGCACCCAAGGAACTTGAAGCACTGCCGCACTACGTGCTGGCGCGCAGCGGCGGGAAATCCATCTTCACCAACCGGGAACTGCGCTGAGCCACTCGACTGCCCTCAGTCTCGAGGTGTAATGGTATAATTATGGTGTAAAGGTTCATATATGGCTCTTAACATTAAGAACCCGCGGGTGGAGCGATTGGCCGCAGAAGTGGCTCAAATAGCCGGAGAAACCAAGACAGAAGCCATACGGCGAGCTTTGGAGGATCGCAAAGTTAGACTCGCGTTTAAAGCGAATCCAACTGACCGGGTCAGAAAAATGAAGGAGTTCCTGCAGCGAGAGGTGTGGCCGCACATTCCGTCCAGGATGCGCCGTAAGAAGATGACCAAACGCGAACGGGAGGCGATTCTGGGCATCGGTCCTCGAGGATACCCCGAGTAATGATCATCGATTCTTCTGCGTTGATTTCGATTCTCCTTGAGGAACCGGGACACGAATCTCTCCTGGAGAAGGCAGGTCACGCGGAAGTTGTCTTCGTGGGGGCGCCCACTGCGCTCGAAACTGCAATGGTCCTATCCTCTCGACTGAGACGAGATGTCCGTCCCATACTGTCCAGCTTTCTACGTGGAATGAACGTGGAGGTCATCGATTTCACTGAAGCCCACTATGAGGCCGCAATATCAGCATTTCTCCGCTTCGGAAAGGGACGTCACCCTGCAGCGCTGAATTTCGGGGGTTGCATTTCTTACGCGCTGGCCACAGTCAGTGGACTTCCACTGCTCTACTCTGGCACAGACTTCTCCCGCACAGACGTCCAGAGCGCGTAGAAGTGACGCTGACCACTGCGACTCTATTCTGGCGCGCGCTCCTCGGCATCGCCGCTTTCGGACTCGTAAGTTCCTCTGTTTTTCTTTTGCTTGTAGTTATAGCTTCTGTGCGATTTAAGCGGCGGTCTCGCAAGTATGAAACTTCCATTCTGCACGTCTCATCCGGCCAACTTCCGCCGGTCACGATTTTCAAGCCGGTTTATGGCATGGAGGAGCGCCTCGAACAAAATCTAGAGAGCTTCTTCCAGCAAGATTATCCCGACTACGAAATCATTATTGGGGCCCGCAGCGCGGATGATCCGGCAGTTGTGCTCGCCGAAGAGTTGCGGCGCCGGCACTCGGAACTCGAATGCCGCATCGTGATCTCTGGCCCGCCTGTATGGCCTAACGCAAAAGTGTTCACCCTGGACAAGATGATTCCTCTATCGCGCAATGGCTATTTTGTGATTTCCGATAGTGACGTTCGAGTCGAGCGTGACTTCCTGCGCAACGTAATACCTCCACTTTTTGATCGTCAGCTAGGGTTGGTAACGTGCTTATACCGCGGTGATCCGGCCGCAGATTTTTGGTCGCTACTGGAGGCGCTCGGAATGTCTGTCGAAATGCCTTCCGGGGTGGTCATGGCCGACATGCTCGAAGGGATCCGCTTCGCGCTCGGGCCGGCAGTTGCGCTCCGTCGCGACGCACTGGATGCCATCGGGGGCATCCGCAGCACTGCTGATTACTATTCCGATGATTATGTTCTCGGCAACAAAATCTGGGCAGCCGGGTACAAAGTCATGTTTTCTCATCACGTTGTTCACCACGTGCTCACTCCCCGTCCTCCGCTGCGGACTCTAGGCGACCAGTTGCGCTGGATGAAAAGTACGCGCCACTCACGTCCGTGGGGGCACATCGGCACGGGACTCACTTTTGCGATGCCGTTCGGACTATGCGGCTTTATTGGCGCTGCTGCGCTGGGGCACTTCGGCCTCGGCCTGCTCTTCCTTGGAACCGCGTTCCTGAACCGGGCAATTCAGTCTGCCGTCGTCGGATGGTGGCTTCTGCGCGATCGGCGAGGGCTGCGCCTCTGTTGGCTGTATCCGCTTCGCGATTTGCAAGGTTTCGCCATCTGGCTTGCGAGTTTTCTAAGCCGCAATTTCTATTGGCGTGGAGAAATGTACCGTTTCACAAACGCAGGAAGAATCATCGCGCAGGAACGGCCAACTCACGTGTAGGGCGGGCGTTCACATTTGACCACCCTGGGCACCCTCCAGAACGCCCAAAATGAATCCCAGACAATGCTGCCTGATTATCAGCGGGCCCTTTGCAATTTACCGTCTCGCAAATGAAATGTCTCGCCCCGCCACACGATCTTGCCTCCAGCAAGTCCGCCCATCCACAACACCAGCGCCAGCAGATCACGGATCGGAAGCAGCCACAGCGAGCGAAATATTTCGCGGTCGTTCAGCACGAGTTTTCCAACAGTAGAGGCCATCACTATGCGTATCAACAATGCAACGCCAAATAGCGTCACAGCCCACTCCGCTCCACGTGTCAGCACGAGGTTAAGCAACGCCCATGGCAGTGTAAATGTCAGGAGCAACCCGGCGTAACCTCCAGGACGGGAAGCGCGAATTGTTCGCGCCCACCGTAATTGATGAGAGAAGAATTCGGAGAAGCCATATGCGGGCAGGAACGAGTCCACGATCGCGTGGGCAAGCACTACTTTCAGGTTTTTCTTGGTAATGCGCTGTCCGAGCTCGTAGTCATCGGCGAGATAATCCGCGATGACCTCGAATCCGCCTATCGCTTCTAGGTCGGATCTGCGCAACGCCAAAGTGGATCCCAGTCCGAAACGCAACCCGCCTTCGATCTCCCGCGCAACCAGCACTCCAGCGGCGAAATCAGTGCTGATCCCTAGTGATTCAAACTTTGATCCCATGGTCGCCGACGATATTCCCCGGTAGAGGCAGGTAACCAGCCCAACATCCGCTTGCTGCAATTCGGAAACAACAGCTCGCAAGTACTCGCGCTCAACTCGAATGTCACTATCATTCACCAGCAGACAGTCATATTTTGCGACCGCCGCTAACTGTGCCAGACTGCTCACCTTCCCATTTGCGCCCAGGACTCTTTCGCAGGGCACAAGTTGGATTGCGTGATCGGGAAATTCCCGCCGCAGCTGCTCGACAACCGTGATCGCAGGATCGTGGGGATCGGAGATCCCAAACAGAATTTCGTACTGCGGATAATTCTGCAAGCAATGAGAACGAAGAGCCTCATACATTTGCGGGTCGGTTCCTTTAAGTGGCTTCAAAATCGAAAGCGGTGGGAGGTCCGGCGACGACGGAGTTGGAGTGGCCGGCGTGCGGGCGAAGCGGATGGCCGCCCAGATTGCAACTACGCAATAACCCGTGCTGGCCAGAGTGCCAACGAGCGCGGTATCGCGGAATAGATGGTTCATTAGGTCGAGCTTTGCGCAGGGTTCGTAGCATCCCGATCTTAGTACAGGAGAAGAATCGGAAGCGGCCACGGTTTACAGGAAGTCAATAACCCATCTTGTGTTTTGATCCGTGTGAATCCGTGGCCACGGTTTTCCTAAAATCGGACGAGAAATCAAAGACAAGCCATTCCGCTCTGCGGCTTCACTACGTTTCGATTCCGATGTAGCAAACTCGTCCCACGAGGTAATCGGATGCGCCCACTTCCTCATTCAGCGGGACGACCTCCACAGCATATGCCTGGTTGTGCGGGCGCAGAACCAGGTTTTGCCCCGCGAGTTCCACGTATCGAACAATGCAGGTGCCCCTGATGCCTACAGCGTACATGTTCAGTTCAGCTTTACGATAAGGCTGCAGCGAGTTGTAGTGCCGGTCGATCAGTACCGTCGCCCCGGGAAGAAGCCGCGGGTACATACTCATGCCGTCGTTCGCTTCCACCTTAATCGCAACAAATCGCTCCCAGTCACTACGTTTCCCGTGCATCTCGGGACGAAGCTTGCGCAGGAAGTTCCTCTTATACTTGTGAATTTCCCGGACATTCATGCTCATCAGCAGTGGCTGGCTCGCCGCTATGGCGCCGTCGACGACGAAAATATTGTCAAATTCGTCCTCGCTCGGCGGGGGAATGCTAGCGCGCTTGTTGATTTCCTCCGGATCGAGTAGATCGAGCACGGAGAGTCGCTGGACGCTTAGAACTTTGTCCATTCCTTCCAGGCTGAGGCTCCGTTTCCGATTGAGAAAGTTGGAGATGTGGGCCTGTTTGAATCCGGTCTGCCCCGCAAGTCGCAGGCCAGTCAGTTCGCCTTCATCGATCCGCTGCCAAATCGCTTTTCGCAAATTTTCTTGCAGGCTCTTGAATTTCATGCGGCAGTATAACACTGGTATATCAATTCGCTATTATTATTATCAATAAATCAGCTTAAAAGTAACCGGCGTTGCCCAAGTTGGGAAACAGCGATTTTCCACCCCGGCAAAACGCCCTCTTGTCAATAGCATCAGGCTATAAATACCGACAAGTGCCAGATCTTCAAGGATATGCAGATTTCCTTGACGCGCCAAAACTGTGAGCTATAGCATGAGCATTCACCTATAACCTAAATATCACTTTTTTTGAGGGGAGAAATGGGGGCTCATGCCTCATATCTTTGGGGAAACCGAGGAGGCTGGCTTCGCCGAACTCCGCCGCAAGTGCGCACCGCCTAGGTTTTGTCGGCTGCCATGGAGCGTCTGCTCACGCAAATCCAGTTCAATGGCAAGGTCAGTGTCGTCGTGCAGAACGGCCGGGTGCTGAAATCAGGCTACGAAGAACGCTACTTCCGCCATAATCACGCGCCTTGAGCGCTTGCGGCAAAAGGCGGCAATCTTAACTAAATAGCCAGACAGGTCGTCGTAACAGAAACGAGCCCTGTGATCGGGAAAACCCGGGCGCAGGGCTTTTTTATTCAACGTTTTGCTTCGCATGGAGGCAACTATGGAACCATTTGACAGCGGTTCAATTCAACTCGAACTGAAATATTGTGAGCGTTGCGGTGGGCTTGGGCTGCGCCCCAAAGGCTCAGACCTGGTGTTCTGCGCGGCGTGCGCCGTTGCAGTGTCTGGCTTTGAAGCGCACCCCCGGTCTTCGTATCCACTACACTCGGCGGCCGGCCCCGCCGTTCCGACGAGAACCCAAGCTGCATTCTGGAGCGAAGGAGGTAACGCGTAAGCGCCGATCTCCCGCTAGACCCTTCTGAAGGATTCGCCCCGAACTGTTTGCCGGTTACCACAAGCCCGTTGCCTCAAAATATGAACCCGATGCTCGCAGATCCCGACCTCTGGCTTTATCGCGAGCGCACGATCGCGCTGCTCAAGCGTTATCTGCGAATCTCGATTCAGGTTGGCTGTCTGCCTTCGCTCCTGGGCCGTGAACTGTTTCCTTCCAAGGTTACCTCGTACCGTATGTCCGGCTTTGAGGGCGCGGTCATCTTTGTTCACGATGTGGAGCGTGCCCTCGCCGAGTTGGACGGCTTTGCTAGGCAAGTCATAACCACAGTTATCTTTCAGGATTACGACCAGGATGAGGCGGCCGAGGTGCTTCGTTGCGCTCTTCTTTTTTTGGAGTCCATGAAGAAACCACTTGCGGTTCCGTCTTCAGATTTGGCGGCGCTCCGAAAAAACTATCACTGAGCTCGATGTGCAAAATGCCTTTCCTATGGTGCAGCAAGCGATTGATGCCGTCAGGGAAGACGGTCAATACCAGGCGATCAAATACTTATTTGAGATGATCGGCCTCTATCCGGCTGCATCGCAGGACGAGTCGCCGATGCAAGAGTCGCTGGCTCGGACATTGCTGGACCATTGTGGGGGTTGGACGCTGCCGCGTCGGCAGATCAGATGGACGAAAATGAATCACAGCCCGCTCTCCCGTAGAATGAGAAAGCATAGATGAAAGCGATTGAAGTTCGCTTTCGAACCGCGCTGCAACGCCAGATGGGAATCCTGGCGTCCAAGAGCCTTGAAGGCGGGATCAGCTCAGCACACGGAGACGCTTAAAGTTGGGGATGGACATTACGTGGATCACGGGAAGAATCGCTGTGGGCGGAGGCATCTGGACGTCCGAGAACATGGCGGAAGTCGCACGTGTGGGAATCACGCACGTCATCGATATGCAAATTGAGTTTGATGACACTCCGCTGGCTGAACCTCATGGAATCCGGGTGCTGTGGAATCCTACGGACGATGATTTTCAGCCGAAGGCTCCCGATCTTTTTCAGACCGGTGTCGATTTTGCTCTGGACGCTCTGGAAAGCGAATATGCCAAAGTGTTTATTCATTGCGCCGCCGGCGTGCACCGCGCGCCGATGATGGCTTTAGCTCTACTCGGTTCGCAGGGATGGGATATGGAAGACGCTATGCAGACGATTTCATCCCGCAGGCCGGTCGTGGACTTCGCTGAGGTTTACGTCGACAGCGTCGAAAAGTATTTGCAGGAACAGATGAAAACCGGAGACTAGAAGCTGTTTCCCAGCTTTCTCCCAAGATTCGGAGGATCCAGACTTCGTCGCGAAGTTGCTGCAGAGACCTTCGTTTGTTCCCGCGGTCGTAAACGCCATTGAGGGACTCTTGGGCAACCGTCCAGGCGAGGAGAAGAAAATCGCGGCGCTATCATTTCTCGAGGCGACGCTCTCGATTAGTGAATCGTTGGGTAACCGCCAGATTGCTGATGAAACCAAGTTTCGCGAAGGCCTGGGACGGACTATTGATGGCGCTGTGGAATGCCTGAACGCGTCGGCTTGGGCGCAGAAGGAAGCGGCATCGGCCTCGAAATGATCTATCCGCGGAGCAATTCCAGCACTCGGTCGACTTCTTCCGGCGCGTTGTAGTGCACCAGCCCGATACGCAGGAAGCCGCCGTCTTGCTCGACGCCCAGGCGCTCGGTCAGGTTGATGGCGTAATAGTTGCCGTCCCAGGTGAAGACGCCGTGCTCACCTAGCCTAGCGGCCAATTCAAGCGGTGAGTGGCCAGCGATTCTGACGGCGAATGTCGGGCATCGAGTACCGAGACGCGCCGGGTCGCTGATCCCATACAGCGTCAAGCCGGGAATTTCGGCAAGTCCGCGAAGCATGCGGTTCATCAGGTTGCGCTCGTGCGCTTGAATTGCCCGGTAGGCAGATTGCAGCATCTCTCGGCGCGTAGGGGCGGGTGCCCTCACCCGCCCACCCCGGACGAGGGCGTCCGGGGCTACGCGAAAGGTTCGGCTACCCAACTCCGCGAGATACTCCACGCAGGCTGTGATCCCGGCGATGCACTCGTGGTTCAGCGTGCCCCACTCCCAGCGCTGTGGGACTGCGTTGGTGTTGGCGCGGACTTTGTAGGGTTGCAGCCGGGCGAGGTGCTCGCGCTTGCCATAGAGCACGCCCATGTGCGGTCCGAAGAATTTGTAGGTTGAGCAGGCGAGAAAATCGCAGTCTAACTCGCGGACGTCGATTGGCCCATGCGGCGCGTAGTGCACGGCATCGATGTAAGCCATGGCTCCGGCCGCGTGCGCGAGCTGCACAATCGTTTTCACGTCGTTGATTGTGCCGACCGCGTTTGAGGCATATCCCGCCGCGACGACTTTCGTTCGCGAGGCGATCTTGCTCGCGAGGTCGTCTAGGTTGAGTGTGCAGTTTTCCTCGTGAATGTCGGCGAACTGGATTTTTACCCCGCGCTCTTCGGGCGCGCGCCACGGCGAGATGTTGGCATCATGGTCGAGATGAGTGAGCAGGATTTCGTCTCCTGGCCCGAGTTCGCGTCCAATGGCGCGGCTGATCGCAAACGTCAGCGTACTCATGTTCGGACCGAAGACGATCTCGGCCGCATCACAGCCGAGAAAGTCGGCCATTGCAGAACGGGCGCCGGCAATCATCTGGTCGGTGTTGCGGCTGGTGTTGTACGCCCCGCCGGTGTTCGCGTTGTTGGTGCGGAGGTAGCTGGAAATTGCATCAATCACTTTTTGCGGGACTTGCGTTCCGCCGGGGCCGTCGAGAAATACGGCGGGACGGCCGTTGACTTCCTGCTTAAGCGAAGGGAACTGGGCGCGCACCCAATCCAGATCGAGTGGTTTCGTAATCGGTGTTGATTGCGAGGATTCTAGAGAGGGAGCCGTCATTTCACCGCCGAGCGCGCCAATAGCGCAGAGAGTTCCCGAAGAGTTTGGAACCATTTCTGCATTCTTGATTGGAGCAATTTCTTTGGCTAAGAGCTAATCGCTAAAGGCTTGTAGCTCGCCTCACCCCATCACATTCGTGCGCTCGGGCTGGATTTTGTACATTACGCGCACTTCACTGGCCTGCCGGTAAGGATATTTGTCCGCGCCCAAGTATTTCTTGGCCATCTTGTCGATGTGCGCGTCGGCGCCTTGCTCGGTAATTTCGGCCACGCGACCGCGAATCTCGAGATAACGGTACGGATTGTCTGGATCCACGATGGCCAACGATACGCGCGGATCGCGGCGCATGTTCTTGTCCTTCTGCCGGCCTTTGGCTGTGTTGACGACGACCAGATCGCCGTCCAGATCAACCCAGACTGGCGTCACTTGCGGCGTGCCGTCGGGCATGAGCGTACCCAGACTGGCGAAAGCGCGCTTGCTAAACAGATCGCGGTATTTATCAGGAATGGCCTGTGACATGAGTTCCTCCTTGCTAGAACCCCACGCGCAGACATTATAGCCATTTGTCCGTAATCACGTTTCGTACTGACCCGCGTCACTGTCATGCAAAGTGCCGGATGAAACTGGCAGGTTGCTGAAAAACGATGTGTGATGTTGGCGAGAGTCGCTCAGGGGCTATAAATCCGCATTGATTTGGGCACTTAGCGGCACGGCTAAAGCCGTGCCCTCCCAAAGCAGGTTCGGGTTGGTGTTTTTCAGCAGACTACTGGAGCTTCATGAAGTGGCGGAGCACACATGCGGATCAAATCACTTGCCGTCGCCGCGATTGTCTTGTTTGTGGTTTGAGTGATTGCCGTGCTCCAGGGCTGGAGCCAGGGTAGAACTTCGGAGCATGTGATCGGGGGGCATTCATCATGGCTTTTGGAATTGCCGCGGCGTGGGGTGTGCGAACTCTGGGATTGTTGCTGCGCTGATATTGCGAACTCCGCATCACGCGCGGCTTTCACCAGATTTTCACAGCCGGAATATCGATTTGTTTTGCCAGAAAGACCGACAAAACACACGGAAATTCCGAATACAGAGAGCATCTCAAGAAGAAGCCCGAACTCTGCCTGCACAACTCCCGCTGCATACCCCTGTGAACGAGCTGCACTCGATTGAAATCGAAGCACTTACAAACTTGTTTTTTCTATTGACCTAAAAAATAGAAGGTGTAAAACACAATTGTTCTTTGACAGTTTCTGAAGTTTTTCCGTTTGGTGCGGCGTCCGGGGGTCAAGCGAAGTCACCTTCGGCAAAAGGCAAGAGGGAAGCGCAGGAACTTTGGGCAACCAATAGATCTCGCGAACAACTCCTGCAAGATGACCGAAGGAGGGCTAGTAAGGCTCTATAGCAAAGTGCTGGTCGAGGAGAACAAGAAACCCAGTCAAAGGCAGGATAGAGTCCCGAAGGCGTTGAACTGATTTATCCGGTTGGCGGTAAGCCCGGAGCCCGAGCAGCGATCGCCGGTCGCGGTCCGAAGGGATAGTGATCAATGCAGGTCGGCAAGGGTCTAAAGCGAGCTACTGGCCGAGACGAATGAGATCAACATCACCGACGGGACTCTTATATTTGTGCTGCCCTTTGAGAACTTGAGCTTTCTCGTTGAGAGTGCGGGAACGGCAGCAGGTTCGCAGTGCGACACAAATCTCGCAGCGCCACGCGTGATTTTAGAGCGGCCGGTCTTCAAAAACGCTCCTCCCCCTTAAAGAGCGGCCTTTAGCGCTTCCCCACGCAGCGGCGCTGCGCTCTCTTTCGCAAGTTGTGCCATAATGCGCACTGATGAGCGAGACTTCTCTTTGGCGGGAATACGCCACCGATGCAATCAGCTACTGGGAGCCGCGCCGGATCGTCTATAACCTTGTCTTGCTGGCAATCGTAGCCGCGTATTTCGTAACTGGGCTTCCGCACTCGTGGCAGGTTTCTTTGATGTGAATACTTTTCTTGTGCTGTTTGTCCTTTGTGTACTCGCGAATGTTGCTTACTGTGCCGCCTACATCGTTGACGTTCTGGCACAAGCATCAGGATTTCGTGATCTGTGGCTTCGTCTGCGATGGGCGCTGTTTTTGCTCGGCATAACAGTCGCCGGGACGCTCACTCGTTTTTGGGCGATAGGAATTTTTAGTACGAACTAGGGCCCTTGCGTTATCGACTCTTTGCCGGTTACCAACCGTGCGCGGAAGATACGATTCGAGATAGGCTCTTCACCCAGCACGTCCACATTGACCGCATAATTCCCGCGCGAAAGCGTATCCCCAAAGGGGATTTCCAGGTCGCGCGTGTCTCTTTTCAATGGAAAATGCTGATATCCAATCGCTGTGGCCCTGCCAATCTCGTTGACCGCGAGCACGATCACCGTCAGATCGAAATCGCGCCCAGTCCGATTGGAGACTCTGATTGATCCATCGATTCTTTGCCCGTTTACAGTCGCACGCCTGCCCCAATCTGCCGCGAGCGGGGTCTCAACAGAGAAGACCATCTTCTGTTTCTGCTGAGTTGTGCGGGTGTTGTCGGTGACGAGGATTGCGAAGTCGAACGGGCCTGATTCGTCAGGAATACCGATGATTTCGCCCCGATCGTGCAGCTTGATATCGTGGGGCAGAGAACCGGCCATCAGAGCCCAATGATAAGGCTCAATTCCACCGGCAGCCCGCAACTGGAAGCGATAGGGCTCCCAAAGGGAGGCGAGCGGAAGCTCTTTGCTCTGAACAGATAATGACGCGGGGGAATCTTGCTGCGCTAGAGCGAAAAACCCTGGCAGAAGAAGTCCAAGGCAGGCGATCCGGAATCGGGCACGCATCCGGGAATTATAGGCTTCAAAGACTGATCGCCTTTGCGGCTTGCAGCTTGCAGAAAGATTTACTGCCATCAACTAGAGTTCGAATTATCGATGTCACAGCTCCGATCAGTGCTGCAGTTCCACCCTCCCCGAAGTGTTGGTCGCCGAATCGGGCTGCAAGGCATATGCGTCTGAGCCCGAGATTGCATACATAATGAAATCCAGTCCTCCGCCACCGTTGCTGACACTACCCACAATCCGGCCATTCGAACCCACCTGGTAGTTTCCTGTCATAGCGCCCGGATTCACCGTTCCCGATGTCGAAGCATTCGCGAGTTCAGCCAGCGTTAGCTTGCTTGAGCCGTCAAACTGCAGAGTCCCGATGCGCGCCAGTGCCTCCGGAGTGAGATCGATTCCGTCCATCACGATCGCAAATTGTCCCTTGAACGTGGACGCGGAGAACGAAGCGGCGGTTTGCAGGTCGGCCGTGCCGTCTTCGACGGTGCTGGTACCGTCGTCCAAAAAGAAGGCCCGCGACGGGCTGACCATCCAAAAAATCTGTTGCACAGCCGTCGTAGAGCAGTCCGAGACTATAACCCGCCCGTTCGAGGCTGCGCTGTAGCAGCTGGAGATGTTCACACTCGGGAAATAAGTCCCTTCTTGCATCACGTCTTCAGTCCCGGAGATCGTAGCGGCGGTGGCAGTGAACTGCCCAGCTGTGGCTAAATCAGCGTCCAGAAAGGAATCATCCCCACGGCTACCGAAGGCATAACTCCCGGAAAGCCCGTTGCCTACGGCTCCACTCTGGATCTCAGCGCTGCCCGAACCCACGGCCCCAGCAGCATTTGAAAGGAAAACAAATTTGCCGCTATTTACCATGAAGTACAGGAAATTCCCGGTGAAATTCGTATTATCAGTGAAGCTGGCCGTTCCCGCTGAACCGCTAAAAGTCCCACCAGTCAGCGATACCGAACTGGTGCCGACAGTAAGACCATTTCGGTCCTCGCTGCCACTGCGCACAGTTCCGTTTGAAATGGTAACGATCCCGACGGTCGAGGCAGGCGCGAAGGTCTGAGGATCGATCTCTGAATGAAACCTGAAAACAAACGTGCCACTCGGAGCCGTGCCGGCCACGCTGGAGTCCTGCAATTCCGCATTTCCAGCGCCGGCGGCAAAACCGTCAGCCTCCATCAAATCCACTCTCGAGGTACTCACCAGCGTCACAGCCAGATTTATCTGGCTGCTTTGGACAAACGTGCCCAAACCAGTGGAGTTGAGCGTTATTGATCCCGTGCCATCGTTAATGATTGAGTAAGATCCGGTTACGCTGGTGCTGTTTGTGACCACGCCGCCGGAGCCTGAGCTGGCGAAATCGTCAGTGCCAGCAGTGATGTGCCCCGACCCATCTGCCGTGAACACCCCGATCTCGCGATAAACCTCGCCGTCTACCAAGAATCCATGGATCTGGTAAACGTAGGAGCCACTTAGGCTTGCGTCCGAATAGTTTCCCGTCGTATGCGGCAGAATCACACTTCCTCCGCCACCGCATCCGGCAGCTAGTGATAACGACAGTATTCCCAATCCCAGACAGAGTTTTGAGATCACCGATCCGGATGGCCGCAAGGCACAGCTCCTTCATCGCGAGGATTTTATCAACGTAAGAAGATGTACGCAGGATTGTAACCCTCCTCGGAGCGGAAAGTTGTTTTCGGAAAGTAAAAGGATAGGTACGTTCGTAAGCATCGGGTGACAGAGGGTCGCCTGGCCTACTGTGCAACCGCTTCTGCGCGTCGCTGGGAGGCGGCGTCAGCGCGTTTTTTGAGAGCGGGTTGAATCCATACCAGCAAACGATAACCGAGCAACAGCGCCAGAACAGCGCCATACTCCAGCGGCTTGCGGACGTCGGCCTTCACCAGCCACAAGTAATGTATTACTCCCGCAATCGCACTGACGTAGATCAGGCGGTGCAGAGTTTGCCAGCGTTTTCCGCCCAAACGCCGAATCCAGCCTGCTGTAGATGTCAATGCTAGCGGAATCAGCAGCAAAAACGCGGTAAATCCCACGGTGATGAACTTGCGTTTGGCTACGTCGGCCAGCATTTCATGAAGATTGAAGAACTTGTCCAGCCAGATGTAAGTCGTGAAGTGCAGGCAGCCGTAGAAGAAGGCAAAAAGTCCCAGCATGCGCCGGAATTTAATCAGGGATGGAATATGCAATATTTTTCGTGCCGGAGTGACTGCAAGCGTAATCAGCAGGAAGCGAAGTGTCCAGTCGCCGGTGGTGTGCGTGATCGCCTCGATCGGATTCGCGCCGAGCCCGGCGCCCCAGGTGGTCATGTCGGTCGGGTGGGCGCCGAAGAATCTCCAGAGAAGTAGGCCTAGCGGTATCAGGCTGGCGACAAAGATGACGAGTTTGATCCAACGAATCATGAAAGCAGTGCAAAGCAGTGGCTAGTGGTCAGTGACTAGCCACTAGCCACTCACCACTGCTCTAGTAATTCTTGTTTAAATCCATGCCCGAATACAGTCCTGCCACTTGATCATATCCGTTGAACATCAGCGTTGGCCGGGGGCGAAACTCGCCGAGGCGGTGTTCGTACGCCTGACTGTGGTATCGATCCACATTTGGATTCACATTTGAATAGAAACCGAAATCGTGCGGATTCGCCAGGTTCCATGTGGTCGCCGGCTGCGAATCGGTGAAGCTGATCTTCACGATTGCCTTTGCGCTTTTAAACCCATACTTCCAGGGCACTACAAGGCGCAGAGGAGCGCCGTCCTGGTTCGGCAACACTTCGCCGTACATTCCGAAACAGAGCAACGTGAGCGGATGCATACCCTCGTCCATCCTCAATGCTTCTACGTAAGGCCATTGCAACACCTGCCGCTGCTGTCCGGGCATCTGGCCCGGAGCGTAGATGGTTGTGAACTCTACGTATTTTGCTTTGCCCAGCGGCTCAGCGCGCTTGATCAGTTCGCTCAGAGAGAAGCCTACCCACGGAACTACGATTGACCAGCCTTCCACGCAACGATGCCGGTAAATCCGCTCCTCCGGCGCCGCGAATTTCAGGATGGTGTCGATATCCAGCTTCTGCTTCTTCTTTACTGCGCCGTCGATTGTTACCGTCCACGGGCGGGTCTTGAAATTCTTGGCCAGGTCGGCTGGTTCTTCTTTCTCCGTCGAAAACTCGTAGTAATTGTTGTAATGGGTCACGTCTTTCATCGGCGTGGGCTTTTCGTTGATGGATAACGGGCTCTTTTGGATTCCATCAATCTTCTCGCCTGCAAATGCCCGCGAAGAGGGAGCAAGGAAGTTCTTCACGCCAATGCCCGTCAACGCGGCAGCCCCCGCCATAGCAGCCCTCGCCAGGAACTTCCGGCGGTTCAGATATTGCTCCCTTGGCGTGATTTCCGACGAACCAATGTCGTCCGCTTTTTTGATCAGCATGGCGAGATGTCCCTCAATGTGTACGGAACCAAAACTATTCTAAATGTGTGAGATTGTTGCGGGACGGGAAAGTTACAGTGCTCTGAACACAGAAAGCCGCGCTAGAGTCCTCGACTTGCTGGGTACCCCAGAGCGGGCAGCTACTTGACTTGCTTGTAGCAATCCAAGTCTAAATTCAGCACGCGCCTGCCTGAAAATACAGAAAACCCCGTAAAATCCGAGTTTTCTTGCCGGAGTACTCCTGGGGTGTTTCCGCGGCCCTCAGATGCTGGGCGATGCTCGCGGTCGAGTAGGGCCCAGCCCCCATGGGCACCGGACAATCCTTATATACTTTTGCTTCCGAACGTCTCTCCGATGTTTCGCCTATGCTTTGAGACGAACGGATCGTAGAAGAAGGATCATGAAATATCGCAACCTGGGCCGTACAGGATGGAAAGTTTCTGAAATCAGTTTCGGCGCATGGGCCATTGGTGGCGCCTGGGGACGGGTCAGCCACAAAGACGCGATGGCCGCGCTTCACAAAGCCCTCGACAGTGGTGTGAACTTCATTGACACGGCCGATGTCTACGGCGATGGCCGCAGCGAGCGCTTGATTGCCGAACTTAAGAAGAGCCGCAGTGAAGAGATCATTGTCGCGACTAAAGCCGGTCGCCGCCTACCCCAGCAGACGGTGCAAGGGTATTCCCGGCAGAACCTGACCACGTGGGTCGAAGATAGCCTACGCAACCTCGTGACGGACAGGCTCGATCTGCTCCAGTTGCATTGCCCTCCGACGGATCTCTATTCTCGTCCGGAAGTTTTCGGAATTCTCGATGACCTGGTGACAGCCGGGAAAATTCGTTATTACGGCGTCAGTGTGGAAAAAGTTGAAGAGGCCATCAAGGCGGTAGAGTTTCCGAACGTGCAGACGGTGCAGATTATCTTCAACTGCTTTCGCCAGCGTCCATTGGAAGATTTCTTTCCCCTGGCACAGCGTAAGCAGGTCGGAATCCTCGCCCGTGTTCCGCTCGCCAGCGGATTGCTCACCGGAAAACTCAGCCGCGATTCAACCTTTGCTCCTAACGACCATCGCAGTTTCAATCGTCACGGAGAAGCGTTCGACGTGGGCGAGACGTTTGCCGGTGTGGATTACGAGACAGGCTTACAGGCAGTCGAAGAAGTTCGTACACTACTAACGCCAGGTGCCTCAATGAGCCAGTTCGCTCTGCGCTGGATTTTAATGTGTGAGGCGGTCACTTGCGCCATTCCGGGTGGCAAGAATCCCGCCCAAGTTGTTGATAACTGCCGCGCATCGGATCTGCCAGATCTTTCCGATGAAGCGATGGCCGCGATTCGAAGCATTTACGATGACAAGTTCCACGCCGCGGTCCACAGTCGGTGGTAAGTCGAGTCAGCGGGCCGTACTATTTCAGTTTAGTCGGCGCATCATCGTCCGCCGATCGAAAGTGGAACGCCGATGCCCTCTCGCAAGTCGAATATCCAGCACGCCCGCTCTCGCCTTCGGCAAAATGCTCTCTTGGCTTCACCTTGTAACTGCGCATCGTGTAACAAACGTCCCCGTTCGGAGACAACTGAACTGCGCCGTACAAGGGCTTTCCTTTCACGAAAAAGGAATTGTCCGGAACAGATTTGAAAAGCTGGGATTGCTCGCCTGAGCTGGCGAGCAATCCATTATTGAGCTCAAGCGTACCCGGTTGTGATTGGTCTGCGGCTATAGCGGTGCAGACGGAAAGACCCGCGATCAGGGTGCAAAACAGAGGTCGTAACCAGCGCATACAAACCTCCTTGCTTGGGCGAATTATAGCTCCAAACTGGCCTGCCCTCCATGGCGGGCGTGGACGCCTCCGGCTACACTGGAACGTTTAAGATTTGCTGACTTGCATGCTTTGCATTTCATCCATTGCCGCCAGTACCTCGGCGCTGTGACGACTGGGACTTACGCTGGTGAACGCGCGCGCGATCTTGCCCTCGGGATCGATTAGAAAGGTATGACGGGCGGAAATCTGCGCTACGCCGAAGTTGATCAGCGAGCCATATTGCTTTGAGACTTGGCGCGAGGTGTCGGCCAGCAACTTGAAATTCAGGCCTTCCTTGGCGCAGAAATTCTTGTGCGACTCGGCGCTGTCGAGGCTCACGCCCAGAATCACCGCGTTGCGTCGCGCATATTCTGTCTGGTCGCGCTGAAAATTGTGCGCTTCAGTGGTACAGCCGGGAGTGAAGTCCTTAGGATAGAAGTAAAGCACCACCCACTTGCCACGATAATCTTTTAGGCTGACCTGCGTTCCCTCCTGCGAACTCAGAGAAAAATCGGGAGCGGCCGATCCAATTGCCGGCGAAGGTTTCGCGGACAAGAACCGCGAGCCCACAACCAAAACCACCAATGCCGCGACAACGATCAGTAGAATTGTCCACATGCGCACAAGGCCTCAGTGAAACAAGGCAGAGTAGTTGATTGCGTCAGCCTTGTCCAGGGAGGCCCTAAAGATTGTCTTCCTTACGAACTGCCTATGCCGATTTTGGCAAGGCTTCCATTCGACGCTGCATTTCCTCTTGGGAAACATCTTCTACGTGAGTAGAGATATTCCAGGTGTGTCCAAAGGGATCAACCAGGGTCCCCAGACGGTCACCATAAAACTGGTCGGCAACTGGACGAATTGATTTTGCTCCGTTCGAGACGGCCTGATCGAAGGTCCTATCCACATTTTCGACATAGACCATCAAGCTCACCGGCGATCCGCCGTAAGCGTCGGGGCTGCGATAGTTGCCCTGCCCTTCATCCGCTAGCATGACCGGAGAATCGCCGATCTTGATCTCCGCATGCGCAATGGTGCCGTTTGGGCCCGGAAATCGCATCAACTCGGTCGCGCCAAACGCCTTCTGGTAGAACTCGATGGCCCGCGCCGCGCCTTTGACAATCAGGTAGGGAGTTACTGAATGATAACCTTCGGGAATCGGTTTTACTGCCATAGCGGCCTCCTTAGTTTTGAATGGCCGGACCTGCCCTGAGGTGAGGCGAATGGACATTGCCTGCCAATTCGCCAGCAGGTTATCAGATTCGGTGGTTTCCCGTCCTGTGGATACGTGATTTTCCTTAAGGAACCCAGCAAACGGATGAGCATCCTGTAATTTGTCACGGACATCCGAGATAACGGAATCAGAACGGGCCGCAACTCTGCCCAACGGAGGTCACATGAAGATTTTGGGAGCCCTTGCAACGTTCATTCTATTTCTGTGTGTGACGGTAGCTGCCCCTGCTTACGCGCAGGACAGAGACGAGTCACGACCCGGCCAGCCGCAAGAAGACAAAGTTAAGGCCAAAGACAAAGATAAAGATAAAGACAAGGACAAGCACGAGGATAAGGCGGCAAAACCTGGTGAGGCGCGTCACGAACAAGAACAACCTGGAATGCGCCAGGAGGAGCGCCGGAGCGAACCCGAGGCCGGACGCCCACAGGAAGAGCGAAAAGAGCAGCGGGAACAGCGTCCCGAGGAGCGCATGGAGCGCGGCAACCAGCAGCATCCAGCGCATGCCCAGCAGGGAAAGCGCATCCCGGACGATAAATTCCGCTCCAGTTTCGGCCGCCAGCACACATTCCACGTGCAGCGAACAGTAATCGTCAATAACCCACAACCAGTGGTCGTTTACGGCGGATACTCGTTCCAGTTAGTGGATCCGTGGCCGGCAGAGTGGGCATTCGACGATGACTGCTACATCGATTACTTGGATGGGGAGTATTTTCTGTTTGACGCACTCCATCCCGGCATCCGGGTTGCGGTATTCGTGGTCGGGTAACGACAAAGCGCAGGACTGAGCCACGGGACGGAGTTTCCTTGGGGAGCTTCGTCTTGTGGATCATTAATCGTCATCGCTTGGAGCCCTCAAGTGCATTCCAAGAAGGGCAGTGGCAGAAAATCGAAACGATGGGTGGCGCGGGTAACCACCGATTCCACTCATCCTCCTCAAGGGCTGTTCACGAAAGACGCCGCGACCATCGCCCGCAGCCTGGCTTCGAAGAAAGTTTCCCCGAAAGGCCCAGGCTCGGGAATGCGCATGCTCACTTACTTCATCAATCGCGGAGGCCATAACCTGACCGCCACCCGCCGCCGCGAACTAGAGAAGGCCAAGAAACTGCTGTCTCAGCGCATAGCAAAGCACAAGGCTGCATAGGCCGTGTGGCTCGGACACTCCTGTTCGGCAAGATTTACCCGGTATCATATGTCCCGCATTATGGTATGATTCCGCCGCCATGCGGGCGTGCGCACGATCCACGATTTTGCTGGCTATAGTCCTCGCTGCCACGTTTGCCATCTGCGGCGACGATGACGACAATCAGCCCGCTCCCCGCTTCCGCGCCAAAACCACCTCTGGCGAGATGTTTAACAATGATTCGATCAAAGGTAAAGTTGTACTGCTGGAGTTCTGGACTACCTGGTGCCAGTACTGTCACGACGAAGAACCGCTGGTCGAGCGGATCAATAAGGAATTCTCAGACAAGGGCCTGATCGTCCTCGCGATCGACGTCGCCGAATCCAAGAAGACGGTCAAGAAGTATCTTGACCAGCATCCGCGCGCCTCCTGCATCGTCCTGACGGAGGGCACAAATCTCGCCGCCATGTATCAGGCAAATGTCTATCCCATTTACGTTGTCATTGATCGCGACGGAAACATCTCCGGTGAACAACGCGGCGCGGGAGGCGAGCGGGCTCTCCGCAGGCTGCTTGCCAGCGCGGGAATTGAACCAGAGGAAAAGAAAGACGACAGTAACTGAAGCCTGTGGTCGGACACCCTTGTCCAACAAGAGCGGGGAATTGTGAGAGGGCTAGCGAGCGCCAGCCCTCTCAATCTCCACTTACTTCGAGCAAGAATCGCTGACCATCTGCACCTCGGTGACTTTCAGATGTCCGTGTTCTTCGTTGCTTTTCTTTATGCCCGTATCGTGGGCCATGTCCTTGGTATCTTCTTTCATGTTGTGCGCGGTCGCGTTCGAGACCACTCCCGTAGCCGTCACCTTATGTCCCACATGCTCGGCCAGTGACACGTTGCTGCTGCGCACTTCCCATGTGCTGCCGTCGTCGGCGGCTAATTTGAATTCTTTCGCGTTGTCGCCTTGCGACAAACATCCAGTAATGGTCCGCGTGTCCGATTTACCCTTCGCGCCGGAATCGTCCGCCATCACCCACACCGACGCCGTACACGCCAGAACCAGGCACAAAAGCAGGCTTTTCATGTTTGTTCCTCCTTCACCTTTCCTGATCGACCGGGGATTCGATGTGCAACCGCCCAGCACAGGTTGTCGGCGAACCACGGCTCTGAATCCAACTTATTGAATATTGAGGGTTGCGAGATCACCCGCGGCTGCCGTTGACTTGCCAGCTGTCCAGCCATAGGATGTGCCGGGGCCAAAACACGCCGTCCCGAACACAAATTTGAAAAGAGGATCCGTCTATGAGAAGAAATACTGTGGTCACCTTCGCGCTTCTGGTTGTGGCCTTCGCATTCTCCGGCACCGCCTTCGCGCAAAAAGCAACTGTGCTGCGCGTAATCATAGTGAAAACTGACAACCTTGCTGGCTACCTTCAAGAGCTCCAGAAGGGCCAAGCCCTTTTGAAAGGTTTGGGAGTTCAGGAAACGCTTCGCGTCTGGCAGGCAAGGTTCGCCGGACCGGAAGCGGGATCGGTCGTGGTGAGCATTGAATTTCCCAGCATGACAGCACTGGTCGATTCCGACAGCAAGACGAGCGCCAGCAGCGAATATAAGGACTGGCTGAAAAGTCTAGACAAAATTAGAAAAATTGTTTCCGACAGTTTGTACACGGAACAGTAGAGGCTGTGACCTGCGGGCGCCCATCCTTTCGCGCACCTTGCGAAAGGATGGCGATCTTCAGGAGGGCACAACTTTAGCGCTGCCGCATGCGATAAGAACTGACGCGTCTTTAGCCGCTGAGCGTCAACCTCCCCTTCTCACACGACACCGAACTTTTTTGGGCCGCGACGAATAGGGCGAATGTTTGGCCAGCGGGTTGGGTTTATTATTCCTGCGCTGAAGTGTGGAGGGGAAATGAAACTAATTCTCAGCGTAGTCTCCGTCCTTGGATCGTTCTGCTGTGGCGGATTTGCCCAGACGAGTGCTGCGACACCAGTGAAACCGCTTTTCGTGCATTGCGGGACCTTGATTGATGGCAAGTCGGAGCAGCCGCGGAAGAATGTGTTCTTTGAGATCGACGGAGACAAAATTGCGGCGATTCCCGCGGCTGTTCCTGGATTCACCAGAGTGATTGATCTCTCGAATGAGACCTGCCTGCCGGGGTTGATTGATACGCACACGCACGTTCTGCTCAATGGCGACATTACCGCTGCGGATTATGACTTTCAGCTGCTGAAGGAATCGCCGGAGTATCGGACGATATTGGCGACCGTGAATGCGCGGCGGGCGCTGGAATATGGATTCACTGCCATTCGCGATCTTGAGACTGAGGGTGCCGGTTATGCCGATGTGGATGTGAAGAAGGCGATCAACAATGGCGTCATTCCCGGGCCGCGGATGCAGGTGGCGACGCGTTCGCTGAATGTGACCGGGGCTTATCCACTGTTGGGATATGCGCCGAATGTGCCGGTGCCGCATGGGGTGCAAGTTGTGGACGGCCCGGAAGCGGGGCGCCAAGCAGTCCGCGAACAGATCATGTATGGCGCGGACTGGATCAAGGTTTACAGCGATCACTCGTATTTCGCGAAGAAGGACGCGGACGGGCGCGACATCCTTGACGACACGCCAACCTTCACGGTGGACGAAATGCGAGCGATCGTGGACGAGGCACACAGGCAGCACCACAAAGTCGCGTCGCATGCAGTGGCGCTCACCGGAGTCCACAACTCGCTCGAAGCTGGTGTGGACACGATTGAGCATGGCGACTACATCTCGGATGAAGACTTGAAGACCATGGCGGCGCGCGGCGTTTATTACGTGCCGACGATTTATGTTGGCATGTATGTGGCGCAGGGGCGGGCGGGTGAAGGCGCTGCGGTGTGGCTGCAGATGACGAAGATCCACGAAGGCACGTTTCGACGGGCGATGAAGGCGGGCGTGAAAATTGCGTTCGGCACCGACGCGGGCGGGGTCGACTGGAAAGAAAATCCGGCGCAGGAATTCAAGTACATGGTGGATTGGGGAATGACTCCGGCGGAGGCGATCCGG
>Ga0137378_10000166_pt1 | contig 43018 bp, 36 predicted proteins | sample SagtaG_21_FD_104813 | JGI IMG/M metagenome (GOLD analysis project Ga0137378, IMG submission 104813) | Vadose zone soil microbial communities from Sagehorn Ranch, Mendocino, California, USA - Sage2_L_60_16 metaG | ecosystem: Environmental > Terrestrial > Soil > Vadose zone | place: USA... | reverse complement strand
CGGGCCACCACGGACTTCCCCGCCCCGATCCCTCCGGTCAGCCCGACCAGTCGCATGCCGGTCGATGGTACTGGCGCTTCCGGGGGGAGTGGGGTTCGACCCCCAGCTCGTCGAGACGCCGTAGGAGGATCTTTCGTAGGCAAAGGAGACTGCGCACGAGCGACGGCCCACCGCGCGTGAGGTCGAGGTCGGCGATCAGGCTAGCGTACTGGCTCTCCCGTCAAGCTGATCGTGTGGCCGGAGTCGACGGTATGTACAACTCGGACAGGAGGGTTCCCCAACCGTCCACGAGCACCTCGCCGCTCGGCAGCAGCGTGGAGGAGAACACTTCGCGGGCGTAGTGCATCGACCCCGTCGGGCTCCACGTGCCGGTGGAAGGGTCGTACAGCTCGGCCGAAGACAGCACAGAGCCGTTGAAGCCCCCGGCCACCAAGACACGACCGTCGTTCAAGAGCGAGGCCGTTGCATATTGCCGCGCCGAGCTCATGCTCCCGGTGGGGCTCCAGATCCCTGTCGTCGGGTCGTAGATCTCGGCCGAAGACAGGCGGTTGAAGCTCGAGTCGCAGCAGCCCCCGGCCACCAGCACGGACCCGTTTGGCAGCAGCTCGGCCACGAACCCCGAGCGGCCCTGTGCCATCGACCCCGTGGGGCTCCAGGTGCCGGTGGCTGGATCGTAGAGCTCGGCGCTTGCGACCGGGTTGAAGTGCTGGTCATAGCCCCCAACCACCAGGACCTTGCCGGCCGGGAGCAGAACGGCCTGGTGGTCTCCCCGAGCCTGGGCCATCCGTCCCGTGCTGAGCCACTGGTTTCGCTGCGGAAGGTAGATCTCCGCTGTCGCCGTGCTCCCCCCAAACGAGGTGTACCCACCGGCCACCAGGACGCGCCCGCCAGGGAGCAGCGTGGCCGTTTGGTCAGTTCGAGCGCGAACCATGTGCGGGATGGAGCGCCAGGTCCCCGAGGACGGGTCATAGACCGTGGCTTTGTTCTCTGCGCAGTCACAGTTGAAGTCGACGCCCCCCGCGACCAGAACCTTTCCGTTCTTGAGGAGGGTCGCCGTGTGGAGCTGATGGTTCTCCGGCATTGAGCCAGTGGCGGTCCACCTGCCCGTCGCCGAATCGTACAGTTCGGCCGTATAGGGGGCTCCTCCACCGCCTGCGGCCAGAACTTCGCCGCTGCGAAGCAGTGTTGCCGTTCCCTCATCACGGCTGTTGATGTTCGAGCCCGTCAGGACCCAGTAGCCTCCTGACCGGACCGGGTGGGCTCTCCTCGACTCGCCTCGGGCCGAGGAGAGATTCCCCATCACTAGCACGACGACCGAAGCCGACAGGACAGCTCGCCTCGCCCATGCCGAGTGGCCTGGTCCCTTGACTCGCTGCTTCACCCGCGGCCCAACGTCCACTGCGCCTCACCCCGCATCGGCGACCGAGCCCGATCAGCGAACACTACGGCAAGGTTTCCACAGGGATCGCATTCACGTTCGGATGATCACCCGCGGCAAGGAGTGAGCGCTCTACTAATAGCCATTAGTCGGGTGGAACCCCGGACCTGACGGCAGCAACTGCTACTGCCGCCCCTCACGGCGCTTGAGGTCGGCCATGATCGCCTCGAGGGTGATGTCCTCGTCCGATTCGGGCTCCGCCTCCGGCTCGGGTTCGGCCGGTGCCGGCTCGGGCTCCGGACGGACCTGCACCGCGGCCTCCTCGGGGGCCTTCGGTTCGGGTTCGATGGTGGCTTCGAACGCTTCCTGGCTGGACTCGTCGCCGGTCGCCTCGGCTTCCGCCAGGACGGCCTCGGTCTCCGCGGAGGGCTCGGGCGCCACCTCGGCCGAGACCTCCTCGGTGGCCTCGGCGGTGATCTCCGGCTCCGGCAGGGCGAACTCCTCCTCGGACACCCGCTTGATCGACAGGCTGATCCGGCGCCTCGAAACGTCCACATCGACGACCTTCACCCGGACCTGGTCGCCCACCTGCACCACCTGCTCGGGCGAGTCGACGTGCTCGTTCGACAGCTCGGAGATGTGCACCAGGCCCTCGATGCCCTCGGCCACCCGGACGAACGCCCCGAACGGCACCAGCTTGGTCACCTGGCCGCTGATGACCTCCCCGGCCTGGTACGTCCGTTCGAACTCCCGCCACGGGTCCTCCTGCGTCGCTTTCAGCGACAGCGAGACCCGTTCGCGTTCGAGGTCCACGTCGAGCACCTCGACCCACACCTCCTCCCCCACGCTCACCACCTCGGAGGGGTGATCGACGTGCTTCCACGACAGCTCGGAGACGTGCACCAGGCCGTCCACCCCGCCGCCGATGTCCACGAACGCCCCGAAGTTCACGATCGACGAGACCGTCCCCTGGCGGCGTTCGCCCTTCTTCAGGCTCTCCAGGAACCCCTTGCGCGTCGCGCTCTGGGACTCCTCCAGGTAGGCCCGGCGCGACAGCACCACGTTGTTGCGGTTCCGGTCGAGCTCGATGATCTTGCACTCGATGACCTGCCCCACGTAGGGGTGGAGGTCGCGGACCCGCCGCAGCTCCACCAGCGACGCCGGGAGGAACCCTCGCAGGCCGATGTCGAGGATCAGCCCGCCCTTGACCACCTCGATGACGGCACCCCGGATGGTGCCGCCCTCGCGCATGATCTTCTCGATGCGGCTCCAGGCCCGTTCGTACTGGGCCCGCTTCTTCGACAGGATGAGCCGGCCTTCCTTGTCCTCGGTCTGCAGGACCAGGGCCTCGATGTGGTCGCCCACCTGCACGATCTCGGACGGGTCGAGGTCCTGCCGGATCGAAAGCTCCTTCGCCGGGATGACGCCCTCGGACTTGTAGCCGATGTCGAGGAGGACCTCGTCCCGGTCCACCTTGACGACCTCGCCCTCGACCAGGTCCCCGTCCTTGAATTCCTTGACGCTCTCCTCGATGGCCCGGACCAGCTCCTCGGGAGTCAGGTCTTCCTGGGCCACCGCGCTCTCACTTGCAGTGTCGATCCTCGATCAACTCCTTCCCGCGTCCGGGGCACCTTCGCAGGCCCATACACCGCACGGAACGTGGGGGCTCTGTGAGGCATGGGCGAACGGCTGGCGCCGCCGGGGCGTGGCTAGTGTATCGGCGCGGGAAATTGCCCGTCAATGAGAGCCGACGCCGGTCAGTGTCCCGAAGGAGCGGCCTCGGCCCAGTTCTCCCCCCAACCGACGTCCACCTTCAGCGGGACCTCGAGCTCGCACGCGGACTCCATCGCCGCGGTGACCAGGCGCATGGACTCCTCCAGCGCGTCGCGCGCCACGTCGAACACCAGCTCGTCGTGGACGGTGAGCACCATCACGCAATCCGGCCCCGAGGTCTCCAGCTCCCGGTCGACCTTGATCATGGCCAGCTTGAGGATGTCCGCGGCGCCGCCCTGGATCGGAGCGTTCAGGGCCATCCGCCGGCCCATGTCCCGAACCCGCGGATTGGGGGACTGCAGCTCGGGGAGGTAGCGCCGGCGGCCCAGGATGGTCTCGGTGAACCCTTCGGCCGAGGCCCTGACCACCTGGCGGTCCAGGAACTCCCTGATCCGGGGGAAGCCGGCGAAGTACGCCTCGATGAACTCCGAGGCCTCGTCCTTGGTGATCCCCATCCGGCTGGCCAGGCCCCATTCGTTCATGCCGTAGGCCAGCCCGTAGTTCACCACCTTGGCCCTTCGCCGAAGCTCCGGGTCCACCTGGTCGATGGGGAGCCCGAACACCTTGGCCGCGGTGGCCGCGTGGATATCCCGGCCGGTGGCGAAGGCCTCGGCCAGGTTCTCGTCGCCCGAGAGATGGCCCAGGACCCGCAGCTCGATCTGGGAGTAGTCCGCCACCAGCAACAGGCGGCCCGGCCCGCCGGGGACGAAGGCCCGCCGGATCTGGCGGCCCGTCTCCCCCCGGACCGGGATGTTCTGGAGGTTCGGGTTCACGCTGGAGAGCCGGCCCGTGGCCGCCCCCACCTGGTTGTAGGTGGTGTGGATCCGGCCGGTCTTCGGGTCGACCAGCGGCGGCAGCGCGTCCAGGTAGGTCGACTTCAGCTTGGCCAGCTCCCGGTAGGTTAGCAGCGCGTCGATGACCGGATGGTGGTCCCGCAGCTTTTCCAGGACGTCTGCCTCGGTCGAGGGGGCCCGGCCCTTCGTGGTTCGCTTCAGGATGGGGAGCCGTAGCCGCTCGTAGAGGATCACCGCGAGCTGCGGCGGCGAACCGATGTTGAACCGCTCCCCAGCCAGGCGGTAGACGTCCTCCTCCAGGGTCCGCATCCGGTCGCCGAGCGTCTCCGACATCTCCTGGAGGTAGGGGACGTCGAGGGCCACCCCGGCGGCCTGCATCCGGGCCAGCACGTCCGACAGGGGCAGCTCCACCTCGCTGAGCAGCCGGTCCAGGCCGGCTCGCCGGACCCGCTCCTCCATGACCGGCGCCAGGAGGCCCACCGCGGCCGCCCCCGCCGCCGCCGGGCGCGAGGGGTCCGCGAAGAGCTGGCCTTCGGTTTCGGTCCCATCCTCGCCGGTCATGACGTCCAGCCCGAGGTATCGCTGGGACAGCGCCGACAGCGGATACGACGCCTCGGCCGGGTCCAGCAGGTAGCCCGCCAGCTCGGTGTCGAACGCCACCCCGGCCAGCAGGCCCCCGCCGGCCAGCAGCGTCGTCTGCAGCTCCTTGCCGCCGTGGGCGAATTTCGGCTTGCCCGGATCGGCCAGCCACGAGGCCAGCTTCGGCGGCACGTCGGTGAAGGGGGCGAACACCGCGGAGCCGCCGCCGGCCGACAGGGCCAGGCCCCGCACCGCGCCGCCGTCCACGTGGGCGTGGAGGGCCGTCGCCCCCGGCGCCCCCGCCAGCCGCTCCAGGTCCGCCACGGAGCCGGTGGAGAGGTCCAGCGAGGCTCGTTCGATCATGGGCTTCGAGCGTTCGACGTCCTCCAGCCGCTCCAGGAGCGTGCGGAACTCCAGCGAATTGAACAGCCGGCGGACCTCGTCGGGGTCCCACTCGCCCATCTCGCTGCCGGCCGGGTCGAGGTCCAGGTCGAGGTCGCACTCCAGCCGGGCCAGCTCCTTGTTGCGAACCAGGGTGTCCCCCGCCTCCTCCAGGGCCTGTCGGAGGCGTCCCTTCACCCGGTCGGTGTGCTCCAGCAGGGCCTCCACGCTTCCGAAGTCCTGCACCAGCTTCGACGCCGTCTTCTCCCCCACCCCCGGAACGCCGGGGATGTTGTCGGAGGCGTCGCCCTTCAGGGCCACGTAGTCGAGGTACTTCTCCGGGGGCAGCCCGAACCGGTCGGTCACCGCCTTCACGTCGTATCGAACGATGTCGGAGATGCCCTTCCGGTTGAACATCACCTCGATGCCGGGCCGGACCAGTTGGAAGAAGTCGCGGTCGGCCGTGACGATGACCGCCTCCATCCCCTGCTCCGCGGCCCGGACGGCCAGGGTGGCGATGGCGTCGTCGGCCTCGTAGCCTTCGACCTCCACGATCGGCACCTTCAGCGTCTCCAGCACCTCCCGGATCAGCCCGAACTGCTGGCGGAGCTCGTCTGGGGTCTCCCGCCGTCCGGCCTTGTACTCGGCGTACTGCTCGAGCCGGACGGTCGGCCTGCCCTTGTCGAACGCCACCGCGATGGAGTCCGGCTTCTCCTCCGACAGCAGCTTGATGAGCATCGAGGTGAAGCCGTACACGGCGTTGGTGACCTGCCCGCTCGTGGTGGCGAGCGAGGTGGGCAGGGCGAAGAACGCCCGGTAGGAGAGGCTGTGCCCGTCGAGGAGGAAGATCCGCTTGGCTCGCCGGTCGCCGCCCGGGCGGTTCGAGACGCCGCTTTCGAGCTCGGTGGCCACCACAGCCGATTGTAGACTCCGGTCATGCCACGCCCCGCGGCGGAGTCGGCGCAGGACTACCTCGAGGCGATCTACGAGATGGCCGAGGAGGGCATCCCCACCATGCAGGCCGCCATCGCCCGCTGGATGGGCGTCACCCCCGCCTCGGTGTCGCAGGCGGTCAAGCGGCTTCGGCGGGACGGCCAGGTGGTCAGCCGGGGCCGGCAGGTGGCGCTGTCCGAGAAGGGCGGGGTCTCGGCGGCGAAGCTGGTCCGCCGGCACCGGCTGGCCGAACGGTTCCTGATCCAGGTTCTGGGCCTGCCGTGGCACAAGGCCCACGAGGAGGCCCAGGCCTGGGAGCGAGCCATCTCCGACGACGTCGAAGGCCGCATCGTGGTCCTGCTGGACGACCCGGCCACATGCCCGCACGGCAATCCCATCCCCGGTTCGACCCATGCCGTCGACCAGTCGGGGTTGGAGCCCCTGAAGGACTGCCGGGCGGGCGACCGGGTGGTGCTCGAGCGGCTCACGGAGGACCTCGAGCTGGATCTCGGCGTCATGCGGTACTTCGAGGAGAACGGGCTCATGCCGGGCGCGGAGATCGAGGTGTCCGGCGTCGGCCCCGACGGGACGATGTCCCTGGATGTGGGGGGCCGGCGGGTGGCCCTCGGCGAGAACCTCACCGACAACCTGTGGGTGCGCGCTCGCGCGTTTGCCTGACGCACGCGTCAGGTTGTACAGTTTGTTTGGTTACCCCAACGTTGAATCTTAGGCATACTTACCAATCCAGTGACCACGCCCGAGACCATCCTGCTGGGGGGCGTCGCCGGAGGGACGATCTTCTTCGGCCTTCCCCTGGGGCGCCTGCGCAAGCCGAGGCCGGCGCTGAAGGCGTTCCTCAACGCCACCTCCGCGGGCATCCTGCTGTTCCTCCTGCTCGAGATCTTCCAGCACGCCTTCGAGCCCCTGGAGGCGGCGGTCACCGACGGCCGGTGGGGCCGGGTGGGCGGCATGGGCCTGGTGTTCGCCGCGGGCCTGGCCGTTGGCCTGCTGTCCCTCCTGTACCTGGGGAGTTGGCAACGGGGGCGACGGACCCGGGCCAGCCTGGGCCCCGGAGCCATGTCGGTGGCGGAGCCGGCGACGGGCGGCGCCGAGGCCCGGGCCGGGGCGCTGAACCTCGGGATGTCGATCGCCACGGGGATCGGGCTGCACAACTTCTCGGAGGGCTTGGCCATCGGGCAGACCGCCCATGCCGGAGAGATCCGGCTCGCCGTGCTGCTGGTGGTGGGGTTCGCCCTGCACAACGCCACCGAAGGGTTCGGGATCGTTGGACCGCTGGCCGCGGGGGGGGTCCGGGCATCGTGGTCGTATCTGGCCCTGGCAGGGCTGATCGGAGGGGGGCCCACCTTCCTCGGCACCGTGGTGGGCACGGTGTTCGCCAGCGACTACGTCTCGGTCCTGTTCCTGACGCTCGCCGCGGGGGCCATCGTGTACGTGATCGCCGAGCTCCTCAACGTGGGCCGAAAGCTCGGGGCCTGGGACGTGACGGTGTGGGGCGTGCTGGCCGGATTCCTCGTCGGGGTGGCCACCGAGCTGGTCATCGTGGCCGCCGGGGCCTGACCGGCCCAGCTCGCTCCGCCGGGGCCCCACGCCCCTTCGGGGTACACTCCGCCCTCAGTGTCAGCGCAGAGCGTGCCCTCGGCTCCCGACCCCGTCGAGGCCGCGGCCCAGGCCAACCGCATGATCGCCGAGGGGCAGGCCGGGACGATGCTCCCCGCCCTCCACCTGGAGTACCTGGAGGTCGGTCCCGCCCGGATGGTGGCGCGGATCCCGGTGGCCGCGAACACCCAGCCCTACGGCCTGCTCCACGGAGGAGCCACCGCCGCCCTGTGCGAGACGCTCGGCTCGTTCGGCACGGCCGTGGCGGCGGGGATGGACAAGATCGTCACGGGCATCGAGCTCAACGTGAACCATCTGAAGTCCGTCCGGGAAGGACACGTCACCGGGGTGTCCACGCCGATCCACGTGGGGCGAACCACCGCGGTATGGGACATGCGGGCCCACGACGACCAGGGCCGGCTGGTGGCGGTGGGCCGGCTCACGCTCCTCATTCGAGAGCCCTCGTCCTGAAGCGTGGTCCACCTCACCGGCACCCTGATCAACGCCGGCACCGTGCTCGCCGGCACCACCACCGGGACGCTGCTCGGGGAGCATCTGCCCGAACGGATCCGGGAGATCGTGATGGACGCCCTCGGGCTGGTCACCCTCATCACCGGCGTCGGCGAGGGCCTGCAGGTCTTCCAGCCGCCCCTCACCACCCTGGTGGCGGGGACGGCCTCGGGCGGAGCCCCCGTGCTGGTCGTCCTGGGGAGCCTGCTGGTCGGGGGCATCGCCGGCGAGCTCATCGGCATCGATCGCGCCCTCTCCGCCGCGGGCGACGCCCTGAAGGGCCGGTTCGCCCGGGGCCAGGCCCGATTCACCGAGGGATTCGTCGTGGCCTCACTGGTGTTCTGCGTGGGTCCGCTCACGATCCTGGGATCGCTCCGGGACGGCCTGTCCGGCGACTACTCGCTGCTGGCCATCAAGGCCATGCTGGACGGCTTCGCCGCCCTGGCCTTCTCCTCCGCGCTCGGGTGGGGTGTCGGCGTCTCCGTGCTGACGATCCTGGTGTACCAGGGCGGGCTGTCACTTCTGGCCGGCACCGTGGCGGGCACCATCGGCGACCCGTCCCGAAGCCCGGCCATCGCCGCGGTGACCGCGACCGGGGGGCTGCTCATCATCGCCATCGCCCTGCGCTGCGAGTCCGCGAGATCCGCGTGGCGAACCTCCTCCCCGCGCTGGCCATCGCTCCGGTGGCGGTGCTGATCGTCGAACGGCTTCGATGAGGCCGCAGCCGATCCGGCGATGGGGGTCTCGGGGGAGGCCGAAAAGACAAAACATTCTTTGTCACTCCAGGCTCTTTCGACCAACGCGTTCTACCTGCGCAAACCAGCGAAAGCGGCTGTGCCACAAGCAGTTTCGGCGTGTTGACAGGGCAGGGGACCCCTCCTTACTATTCGGCCCGGTCCCAAGCGGTCGCGAGACCGGAAGGGAATGGGCGGCTCCCCGAACGAGGTCGGCCGGGGACACGAGGGGCGCGAGCCCGGAGTGTCCCTCCGAACCCGTAGAGGAGCGCCGACCGGACCCGGAGGGTCGAGGGGTCGCTTGGGGCCACCTTTTGAGCGGACTCGAGGACCGAGTAGATAACGACTTGCGTATGGGGAAGGCGTGAGCCGGCTCCAAAGGTCCTCGGGTCCGCTCAATCCATTCGGGGCGATTCGGGTAGTCTCCCTTCCGTGACGGATGCCTCCGCGCCTTCCGGTACCGATCCCGACGCGCCGAAGCCACGGGGACCCGAAGCGCCTCAGGACGTCGATCCTCAGCGCCTGCTTCGGATAGCCGGTGTCACCCGTGAGGTCCTGGAGGAAGCACGGCGCATCCGGCCGGAGCCCGGCGCTGTGGACCACCTTCGGAGGGTCCACAGCCAGATCTACCAGGAGCTCCGGGAGGCCCTGCCGCCGAGCCTGTACGAGGAACTGGACGACCTGACGCCGGATCTACGCGACGGGACGCTCGAGGAGCTGTCGTTGGCGCACGCCGAGATCCTGGGATGGCTGGAGGGTCTGTTCCAGGGCACCCAGCTGGCCCTGCAGCTTCAGGCCGCCCAGGCCGCGCAGCAGGCCGTGCGGGAACGGGCCCTGCGCCGCCTCCCGTCCGGGGAGCCCCGGGGGCCGGAACCACCCGATTCCCGGTACCTGTAACACCACGACAGCAAGGGCAATGCCGTTCCCTCCGGGGATCAAGCCTGGGCCGCCAACCACCGAAACACCTTGAGGAGTGAAGAACGCCGAGGAGTACGTGGAGCAGGGAGACCGCCGGCTGATCCTGCGGTTCGCTTCGGCCAGCCTCGCCGCGTTCCTGCCGATCGGCATCGCGCTATCGCTCCTGATCTCCCATCAGCTCGTGGATCAGTCCGTGCGGGCCACGAAGACACAGGCCGGGTTCATCACGAACTCGATCCTTCGGACGGCGATCAACGAGGATGCCCTCACCTTCCTCGTTCCGATGAGCGGCCCCAAATACACGACATTCCGGCGCTTCGTGAGCACACACGTCATCCGCCACCCGGTGGTGCTGGTCCGGATCTGGAGAAGCGATGGGACGGTCGTCTTCTCCAGCGTGCCGGAGCAGATCGGGCAACGCTACGAGGCCCTCCCCCCCGATGTGCGCCTGGCCTTCGGGAGCTACCGCACCGTGAACACAGTGGGGCCACCGGATGGCCGGCAAGACAACCCGTCCAAGACCCTGCCCCCCAAGCTCTTGAAGACCTCCGTGCCCGTGTTCCTCTCGCCCGACAGCAACCAGGGAATCCCGGTGGCGGTGGCGGAGGTCTACACGGACTACTCGGTGGTCCAGGGCCAGGTGGACAGGCTGTTTCGCATCGTCGTCGGCACGCTCGCCATCGGCCTGTTCGCCCTCTACCTCTTGCTCCTCCCGATCGCGCGTCGCGCGTCCCGGAGGCTCGAAGGGCAGGCCCGGAGACTCAGCGGCATGCTGCAGCGAGAGCAGCGGTCCCAGGAGGAGCGGCGGCGCCTCCTCGAACGGACCCTTCGAGCCGCCGAGGACGAACGCACGAGGATCGCCGCCGAGCTCCACGACGGTCCCGTGCAACGCATGGCGCAGCTCGGATACGGCCTCGAGCGCGTTCGACTGAAGCTCGCCAAGGGCGAAGTGGCCGGAGCTCAGGAGGTGCTGCAGCGCGTGCAGGATGAGACGTTCGAGGAGGTCCGGGAGCTCCGGGGCATGATGAGCCAGCTTCGGCCCCCCGTCCTCGACCAGCGAGGCCTGGAGGAGGCCCTTCGGGATCGCGCGGCGGAGGTGGAGAGGGACAACGGGGTCGAATGCGTAGTGGAGGCCAGGCTCGAGCAGCGGCTGGACTCGACACTGGAAACGACCCTGTACCGCGTGTCGCAGGAGGCGCTCACCAACGTGGCGAAGCACGCCAATGCCAGCCGGGTCGAACTGTCGCTGGACAGGGAGAACGGCTCGGTGGCGCTCGAGATCCGGGACGACGGCGTCGGCTTCGTCCCCGGCCAGGCCGGCGCCGATGGCCTGCACTTCGGCCTGCTGGCCATGCGTGAGCGAGTGGAGATGCGCGGGGGGACCTGGAAGCTCGAGTCCCAGCCCGGCGAAGGAACTCGGATCAAGGCGGTGCTCCCGATGATGGAGGTGAATGCGTGATGGTGGCCACCCTCGCTCGTCCGGTGGTGTTGAGATCGATGGATGGGATCCCCGACGAGTTGGAGGGCCGCCGGGACCTACCCGGAGTGGAGATCCTCGAGCAGGCCGAAGATCATGCCGGGCCGAGGATCATGCTCGCCGACGACGACAAGGGGTTCCGCGAGATGCTGCGCGACCTGCTCTCCGACGAGGGATTCGAGATCGTGGGAGAAGCGGCGGACGGCGCGGAGGCGGTGGAGATGGCCCCGAGGGTGAGCCCCGACGTGGTGTTCATGGACCTTCGCATGCCCGAGGTCGATGGCATCGAGGCCACAAGACTGGTGAAGGCGCTTCTCCCCCAGGCTCAGGTGATCATCCTTTCGGCGTACGAGGACCCGGGGCTGCAGCGGGGAGCGGAGCAAGCTGGCGTCTACTGCTACCTCATCAAGGGTTGTCCCCCCCAAATGATCCGCGACATGCTGAGCTTCGCCTGGAACTACAAGCTCGGCCTGGAGGAGAGAGACCACGGGCCGAACCGTGATCCGGCCCGGACCGGCGCCCCCTCCGAGGGCGCCCCAACCGGCGGCGACCTTCCCCCGGCGGGACTCGGAGCCGAAGGCGCTGCGTCGAAGGGGCCCTGAGCCGTGACGGGAGCCCTCTCCACCTCGGACCGGGGCCATCGCCCCACCACCGTGTTGCTGGTGGACGACGACGAACCACTTCGTACCGCCGTCCGCCTGATGTTGGAGGAGCAGGGCTTCTTCGTGGTCGGAGAGGCGGCCGAGCCCTCCCGAGCCCTTGACCTCGCCAGGGAGCGGCGACCGGACGTGGCCCTGGTCGACTTCCGGCTGTACGGCTCGGACGGGATCGCTCTGGCCAACTCGCTGAAGGAGGAAGCGCCGACACTGCGGGTGATCATGTTCACCGCATTCGGGGAGAACGCCCTGGCCGCCGATGCGGCCCGAGCCGGCATCACCGACATCCTGGTGAAGGGCTGCCCGCCGCAGTTGATCGCCGAAACCATCAGGATGGCGGCGGGGCGATCGCGCTGATCGCTCGAACGCGCACCCACGCGACGGCGACGCGAACTCGCCGGCCGTCGAACAGCCGGGGGGCTCCCGGCCAGCTTGAGCTACGGAACCTCTGACCACGGGGCGTCGTGGCAGAATCTCGCGCATGGCGTCCTTCGATCGGCCCGACCCTCGCTCTATGGGGCGACCGTCGCGTCGTCACCGCCACGCGGCCATGGCCGTGGCGACCGTCGCCGGCATCACCCTCGCCGCGTCGACGACCGCCTGTTCGGGTCCCGCCGTGGCGCGCCCGACGCCGGCGTTCTCGCCTCGGCCCATCGTGGTGATCACCACACCTCCGTCCACCTCCGGCCGGTACGTCGTGGTTGCGGTCGACGACCACTTCCACGACATCCATCCGAGCGATCCCCCCTCCATCCAGGGACGCCGGCCGCTCGTGGTGAGGAACGAGGGCTTCAACCTCCACAACTTCACCGTCGTGGGGACCAACATCAGCATCGACATCCCGCCTGGGCAACAGTTCCGATGGGCGCACATCGGTGGGCACCTCAAGCCGGGCTTCTACACGGTCTTCTGCACGTACCACTTGAGCGTGAACATGACCGGCAACTTCTGGGTCACGAGGTAGCGTCGTTCAAAGCACCTTTGACAGGAATTGCTTCGTCCGTTCGTTCCTCGGGTCCCGCATCACCTCTTTCGGATCCCCGTCTTCCACGACCTGGCCGTCGTCCATGAACACCAGCCGCCGTCCGACCTCGCGGGCGAAGCCCATCTCGTGGGTGACCACCATCATGGTCATTCCCTCCTCCGCGAGCTTGCGCATGACCTCGAGCACTTCGCCAACGAGCTCCGGGTCCAGCGCGGAGGTGACCTCGTCGAAGAGCATCAGCTGTGGCCTCATGGCCAGGGCCCTGGCGATGGCCACACGCTGCTGCTGGCCACCCGAGAGCTGTCCAGGGTACGACCCGGCCTTGTGGGCCAGACCGACGTGCTGGAGCTGCTCCACGGCCCGATCCTTGGCCTCGTCGGAGGAGACCTTGAGCACCTTCTCCAGGGCGAGCGTGATGTTCTGGAGCGCCGTCTTGTGCGGGAACAGGTTGAACGCCTGGAACACGATGCCCATGTGCGTTCGCACCTCGTTCAGGTTCGTCCGGATGTCCGTGATCTCCTTCCCGTCGAACCAGACCGTTCCTTGTGTCGGCACCTCCAGCAGGTTCACGCACCGAAGGAGTGTCGACTTCCCGGAGCCCGACGGCCCGATCACGACCAAGACCTCGCCCTGCGCCAGCTCGAGGTCGATCCCCTTCAGCACGTGCAGCCGGCCGAACCACTTGTGCAGGCCCTCGATCCGCACCAGCGAATCGCCCGCGATCCCACCGGATGGTTGCGCTCGGCCGAAGAGATCGACGGCCCCCGGCCCGGGCCCGCCGGCGGTCATGCGCCGGCCCCGGCGATGCCAACCAACCCGCTGCGGAGCCGGCGTTCGACCTGGTTCACCACCCGGATCAGGGGCAGGGTGATCACCAGATAGCCGATGGCGGCACCCACGAAGTACGTCGCGTTGAACGAATCCGAGTAGCCCTGGCGGGCAAACGAGAACAGGTCGAGCTGGTTGATCGACAGGCCCAGGACAACCACCAGGGCTGTGTCCTTGATGAGGATGACGAACTCGTTCAAGAGCGGGGGGATCACCCTCCGGATGGCTTGGGGGACGATCGAATACCTCATCGCCTGCAGATACGAGAACCCCAAGCCGCGGGCGGCCTCCATCTGGCCCCGTTCGATCGACTGGATCCCGGCCCGGAACACCTCCGCGGCATAGGCCCCGGTGTTCAGGCTGAACACGAGCAGGGCGGCGTTGAAGGCATTCCAATGGATGCCGAGGCCGAGGATGAACAGGAAGTAGAAGAAGGGCAGTTGCCAGATCAGCGGCGTGCCGCGGAAGAAGTTGATGTACACGCGGGCCGGTGCCCGCACCACCCGCCGCTCGGACAGGGCGAACAGCGCCAGGACGAGGCCGAGGACGATGCCCCCGATCTCGCCGCCGAATGCGAGAAACAGGGTGTACTTCGCGCCGTTCAGGAAGCCCCCCAGCGACCCCTTCAGCACGGCGAAGTTCAGGAAGTTCTGGGTGAAGGTCACCAGGGTCCTGCTTCCCCGGAACCACAGCAGGAACGCTCCCAGGACGGCGCTCTGGATGCCGAGGACGGCGCCGGACAGGGCGTGTTCCCGTTTGCGCTTCGAGTCCATCGAGCGATACCTGGCGAACCCGGCGGCGATCGCGGCGAGGCCAAGGGCGATGCCGGCGGCCAGGAGGGCGGTCTGCCCGGTCGAACGCAGCCCTTCGACGATGTGACAGACGCCTTCGGCGCCTCTGATCCCGGGGTTGGTGATGTCCTTCGGGTGGTACGGCCTGAGGCCCGCCCGCAGGCAGCCCTGGCCGAGGGGGCCCCCGGCGATGGCATACCGCGCCTGAACCAGGGCCGTTCCGCCCAACACCAGCGAGAGCGACCCGATCCCGGCCCAGAAGATCGAGGCCGGGAACAAGGACGTGGGACCGCGGACGTCGGGAGGCCCGGCCTCTTGGACCGGGGTTGCTCGTGCGGTCTTCGTGGCCATGTCTGCCCCCTTGGTGCCGAAGGGGAGCTGGCCGGCGCCCGAAGGGCGCCGGCCAGCCGCTACCCCGAGGCCGCCTAGCCGCCGTATTCCGGCGGCACGGGAACGCCTGGGAAGTACTTCTGGAAGATCTGCTTGTAGGTCCCGTCGGCGATGATCGCCTTCAGCGAGCTGTTGATCCCCGCCAGGATGTCCGGACGGTTCTTGGCCACCGCGATGCCGTAGTGCTCACCGGTGTCGATCGGCTCCACGACCTTCAGGTCGGGCCGGCTCTGCACCTCCTGCTCCGAAGACGGCTCGTCGTTGATCACCCCGGTGATCTGCCCCGCCTCCAGGTCGGTGAAGGCGTCCCCGGCATCCGTATAGGTCTTGATGGTGACCCCCTTCGGCCCCAGGTTCGTCTTCGCCCAGGTCAGGCCCGTGGTGCCCTTCTGCGCACCGATGACGTCACCGGACTTCAGGTCGTCGGTGGTGGCGATGCTCGGAGTCTTGGTCGTGTTCACCGTGAGCGACTGGCGCGAGTTGTAGTACGGGTCCGAGAAGCTGACGATCTGCTCGCGCTCCGTGGTGATCGTCGAGGCCGCAGCGACCGCGTCGAACTGGTTCGCCGCGAGCGCCGTGAAGATCGTGTCGAAGTCGTGCTTGTCCCAGGTGAGCTGCAGGCCGAGCTTCTGCGTGATCGCCTGCATGATCTCGACGTCGAACCCCTTGAGCTGGCCGCCCTGGTAATACTCGAAGGGCTTGTACTCCAGGCAGGACGCGACCGTCAGCGTGCCGGGCGTGACCGTGTCAAGGGCCGCCTTGGTCGGGCTGGCGGCGGACGCCGACGAACCCCCGCTGGAGCTCGGCTTCTTGCTCCCGCAGGCCGAAGCCAGGAGCATGACCACCGCCCCCACCGCGATCACACTGAACATCCTTCTTCCCATGGTCACTCCTCCCCCAGGTAGGCCTTGCGGACCTGATCGTTGCCCAGCAGATTCTGACTGGTGTCCTCGATGGCGATGGCGCCGGACTCGATGACGTAGCCGCGGCTGGCCGCGTTCAGCGCCATGTGCGCGTTCTGTTCGATCAGCAGCACCGTGGTCCCCTCCTGGTTGATCTCCCGGATCGTGTCGAAGATCCGTTCGACCAGCATCGGGGCCAGGCCCATGGACGGCTCGTCCAGCATGAGCAGGGCCGGCCGCGTCATCAGGGCCCGGCCGATGGCGAGCATCTGCTGCTGGCCTCCGGACAGCGTCCCTCCGAGCTGCGAGGCCCGCTCCTTGAGCAGCGGGAACAGCCGGTACACCCGCTCCAGCGCGTGGCGTTCGGACTTCCGCCGGCTCTCCCGACTGCCGTCCTTGGCCCCGTACAGGCCCATCTGGAGGTTCTCCAGCACGCTCATCCGGCCGAAGATGCGCCGCCCCTCGGGGGCGTGGCCGATCCCGAGGGCCACGATCCGGTGAGGGGGGACGCCGTCGATGCGCCTGCCCCCGAACGTGATGCTCCCCGCGGTGGGCCGCTTCAGGCCCGAGATGGTCTTGAGGGTGGTCGTCTTGCCGGCGCCGTTCGCCCCGATCATCGTGACGATCTCCCCCTCCTCCACCCGAAGGTCGATCCCCTTCACGGCCTCGATCCCGCCGTAGTGGACGTGTACCCCGGAGAGCTCGAGCAGGGCCATCGCTACGACCCTCCTTCGGTGCCCGGGCCGGGGGATGGGGCGGACTCCTCCGGGCCTCCTCCGTCCTTCCCGTCCTCTTCACCGGCCACGGCGGCCCGCCCCAGGTACGCCTCGATGACCCGGGGGTTCCGCTGCACCTCCAGGGGCTTCCCCTCGGCGATCTTCTCGCCGAAGTCGAGCACCGCGATGCGGTCGGAGATCCCCATGACCACCTTCATGTCGTGTTCGATCAGCAGCACGGTGAGGCCCTGGTCCCGGGTCTTCTGGATCAGCCGCATCAGGGCCGCCTTCTCGGCGGGGTTCATACCGGCCGCCGGCTCGTCGAGCATGAGGAGGGACGGACTGGTGCCCATGGCACGGGCGATCTCCAGGCGCCGCTGGTCGCCGTATGCCAGGTTCTTGGCCAGCTCGTTCGCGTAGCGGACGATGCCGACGAACTTGAGCAGCTCCTCCGCCCGCTCCTGGGTGAGCCGCTCCTCCCGCCGCTGGCCGAGGGTTCGAACCATCGACCGCCCCACCCCGGACCTGTTGTGGGCATCGATCCCCACCATCACGTTCTCCAGCGCCGTCATGTTGGCGAAGAGCCTGATGTTCTGGAACGTCCTGCCGATCCCCAACCGCGTGATCTGGAAGGGCCGTCTGAGTCGCTTGATCAGCGGGAACAACGGCACCGGAGCCGGGGCCGTCAGGTCGATGCCCTTGAACACGATGGAGCCCCCCGTCGGGAAGTAGATCCCCGTGACCAGGTTGAACATCGTGGTCTTGCCGGCGCCGTTGGGACCGATCAGGCTGAAGATCTCGCCCTCCTCGATGGTGAGGTCGACGCCGCTCACCGCGCGGAGGCCGCCGAAGTCCTTGGTCACCTGCGTCGCCTCCAGCAGCGCCATCAGGCCCCCCCGTGCTCCTGGACCTCGAACACCGACCCCTCGCGGACCTCGCCGCCTTTCAGCTCGGCGGCCCGCCGGCGGCTCGGGATCAGGCCCTGGGGCCGCAGGAGCATCACGGTGACCAGGATGAGCCCGTACACCAGGAACCTGGCGTCGCCGACGCTGCGGGAGAGCTCGGGCAGGAACACCAGCACGCCGGCCCCCAGGATGGGGCCGGCGATGCCGCCCATGCCGCCCACCACCACCATGGCCAGGATGGTCACGGAGGCGAAGGTGGAGCCGAACAGCTGGAAGGAGTTCGGGTCGATGAAGATGTACTTGCTCGCGTAGACAACGCCGCCGAACGATGCGACGACGGCGCCGATGGCGAAGGCCCAGAGCTTCATCCGAACGGTCGGCACGCCCATCGCCGCCGCTGCCAGCTCGTCCTCCCGGATCGCCGCCCAGGCTCGCCCGACCCGAGAGTGGTTCAGCCGGACCAGGAGGAAGACCCAGACCACGATGATCCCGAGCAACAGCCAGTAGTAGGGGTTGTTCTGCAGCCCGAAGTCGTACCCGGCGATCACCGGATGCGGCAGGTTGAACACGCCTCGGGGACCGCCCACGATGCTGTGGAGATTGTTCGCGGTCACCCGCACGATCTCCCCGAACCCCAACGTGACGATGGCGAGGTAGTCCCCTCGAAGGCGGAGCGTCGGCGCGCCCAGCACCACCCCGGCGACGAGCGCCACGAGGAGGGCGGCGAAGAAGATCAGCCAGAAGTAGATGTGCCATTCGGGCTTGATCTTCTGGGCCAGCGCGGTCGCCTTGGGGTTCTGGGCCTCGATGAGCACGCTGTAGCGAGCCGCGCCCGACAGGAGGGCGTACGTGTACGCGCCCACCGCGAAGAATGCCACGTAGCCCAGGTCCAGAAGACCGGCGAACCCCACCACCACGTTCAGCCCCAGCGCCAGGAGGGCGGCGATGCCGACCTGGCTCATGATGTTCATCCAGTACTGGGGGATCGCGGAGAAGTAGGGGATCACGAAGGGCACGACCGCGGCCACGCCGGCCAGCCCCAGACCGATCAGGGCCCTGGCCAACACGGGGAGGGCGAAGATCCGGTCCGCTGCCTGCGAGGCGAGGGTTCGCCAATCCCCCCGGACCGGAGTGGCCTCTTCGCGGGCGCCCCCCGGAGTGGCCCGCTGGGCAGCCTCGGCCTGGTTCGCCAGCTTGTCCTCGGTCTCCCGGCTCACGGTCCTACCCTCCGACCCGCTCGCCGAGGAGCCCGGTGGGCCGGAACATCAGGACACCCACCAGCACGGCGAACGCGATCACCGGTTGCCACTGGGTGCCGGTGCAGCCCACCCCGAGATTCTCGATCAGCCCCAGGAGCACACCGCCCAGCATGGCTCCCCGGACGTTGCCGATGCCTCCCAGCACGGCTGCGGTGAAGGCCTTGATCCCCGGGAGGAACCCGATGTTGAACTGGGTCTGGGTGAAGTAGACGCCGTAGAGCAGGCCGGCCCCGCCGGCCATGAGGCCACCGACGAAGAAGGTCAGCACGATGATCTGGTTGATGTTCACGCCCATAAGGGCCGCCGTGTCCGGGTCCTCGGCCACCGCCCTGATGCCCTTGCCGGCCTGGGTCCGGTAGACGAAGAAGTCGAGGATCAGCAGCATGACCACGGCCACCACGATGACCAGGATCTGGAGGTTCTGCACCGAGACCCCGAAGATCGTGAAGACGTTCGTACGGTGCATGACGTCGGGGAAGACCACCGGGGCCCGCCCGGCGATGGCCGGCCATGCCACCGGGATGCCCAGGTGCTTCTGCCCGTCCAGCAGCAGGAACAGGTTCGACAGCGTCAGCGAGATGCCGATGGCCGTGATCAGATAGCCCAGCCGGGACGCCCCGGCCCTCCGAAGCGGCCGGTAGGCCACCCGTTCCATCGACACCGCGGTGATGCCGGAGGCCAGCGCGGCCAGGATGATCGCTCCGAGCAGAACGTACACGAGATGGATCCCGCCCAGGCCTCCCGGGTACTTGGCGTCCGACACACGGAATGCCTTGGTCAGGGCGAACAGGCCGGCGAACGAACCGATCATGAAGACCTCGGAGTGGGCGAAGTTCAACAGTTGCAGGACGCCGTACACCATCGTGTAGCCCAGGGCGATCATCGCGTAGATGGCCCCGAGGGTGAGGCCGGTCGTGCTGAGACGAACCCACGTCGACAGGTGCTGGTCGCACACGCCGCTCTTGACGCCGGCGGCGAGGAGTCCGCCGAAGACCACGAGGAGGCCGATCGGGACGACACCCGGCGGAAGGCCGGCGCGCCGGTCGGTCGTGACCCTCGTGCTTACCGCCATGGTCTCCCCGCGCTCGCGGTCACCGGATTATAGAAAAGGGACGGGCCCCGGGGGGCCCGTCCCTTTTCGTCCGTTCTGGCCGGAGCCTCTAGCCGCCGGCCGCCAGGTCGGCAGCGTTGCCGAGGAAGGCCCACTGGCCGCCCTTGTCCTGGTACAGGTACATCACGCGGTCACTCGGGAACAGCTCGCCATCGGGCTGCCAGCTGTAGGTCTTGGCAAGGCCGATGAAGTTCGTCAGGCCCTGCACGTAGCTGGTGATGGCGTCCCTGGTGATCTTCCCGGCCTTGAACGCCGAGATGTAGATGTTCGCGATGTCCCAACCCTCCAGGGCGTAGATCCCCGGGTCCTCCCCGAACTTCGCCTTGTAGTCGGAGATGAACTTGGTGATCGCGTCGGCGTTGGCCGCGCCTGCGCTGGCCAGGTCGGTCGGGGACACGCAGGGACACACCGCGAGGGTGCCCTCGCCGGCGTTGCCCGCGGTCGACAGGAAGGTGTCGTCCTTGAGGCCGTCGCCGCCGAGCAGCGTGACCTTGCTCAACCCCTGGTCGGTCATCTGCTTGCGGATCAGTCCGCCTTCGGGCGAGTACCCGCCGTAGAAGACGGCCTTGCACCCGGAGGAGGCGATCTTGCTGACCAGGGCCGAGTAGTCCTTCTGCCCCGGCTGCACCTGCTCCTCGTTCTCCACCTTCGCGCCCTGGTCCGAGAGGAAGCTCTGGACGATCGCCGCCAGGCCGTGCCCGTAGGCAGAGCCGTCGGACGCGACGAACGTGCAGTTGGGAGCCAGGATGTTCTGGATGTACTGGGCCGCCGGCTTCGCCTCGTCGCTGTTGTTGCCGACGCCGCGGAACCAGTGGGTCCACCCGTGGGTGGCCAGCGCGTCGTCGGTGGCCGACGGCGTGATGAAGGGGATCCCCGCCTGGTCGAACTTGTCCCCCGTCGCCGCGGACTCGCCGGAGAAGGCCGGTCCGATGATCCCGACCACCGATGGGTCGGAAACCACCTTGTCGGCCAGGGGAGAAGCCTGCGTGCCGCTCCCACCGGTGTCGTTGCCCTCGAACGTGATCTTCACGGGCAGCTTGCCGAAGGCGCCCGCGTTGGCCTGGTCGAACGCCAGCTTGGCGGCCTGGAACCCGTGGATCACCAGGAGCTTGTAGTCGCCCGACAGCGCCCCGAAGAACTCGATCTTCACGGTCTTCGTGGTGGTGCCACCTGGGCTGCCGCTGCTCCCCGTATTCGTCTTCTTGCTACACGCGCCCGCGACCAAGGCAGCAACCGCCACCAAGGCCAGGACGCGCAGCGCGATTCGCTTGCTCCGCAACCGCTTACCTCCTTTCAGGTCCCCCGTCTCGGTGCGGGTGTCGTCTATCACAATCGGGCGCCGAAGGCCAGCCAGCCGGGGCCGAGCGAGGTCCGCCCGGTCGTCCGCCCCTTACCATCAGACCCCGGAAGTTATACGACGACGGGCTGCTCCCTGGCTTGCCCCCTTTCTGCCGTGCTCGTGGCGGGGACAGCCTACCCGCTCGTGGCCTCCGGGAGAAGCTCCGAGAGCAACCGATCCTGCTCCTCGAGGAGCGAGGCCAGGTTGGACCTGGTCTCCTCGAGCACCCGGAGGATCCGCTGGTGGTCCTCCGAGGCGATCCTGAACTCCCGGTCCGCGAGGGGCGTCTCGGCCACCAGGGCCCGCACGCGGGTGTCGTCCACGACCTCGTTCTGGAAGGCGAGCTGCTCGTCGAGGATCCCGATCTCGTCGCGAATGGCGGAGATCTCGCCCGAGAGCGACCGCAGCCGCCGTTCGATGTTCCTGGTCATCATGTGGGGGAAGGTCAAGGGGAACGGAGTGTAGGCCCTGCTGTGGGGGGGCGCAACTACTCGAGCCGCTCGTGCCGGGGGCGGGACTCGAACCCGCACGGGCTTTCGCCCAATGGTTTTTGAGACCATCTCGGCTACCAGTTACGACACCCCGGCGGCGATCCGATTCTACCGTTGCGGCGGCGCGCTCCAGGCGTCACCGGCAGGCCGCCCGGAGGTCTTCCGCTCTCCGCAGGCTCTTCCGTTGGTCGCCCTCCAGCAGGGGCTTGACCAGGGCGGAGCCGACCACGACCCCGTCGGCGAAGCCGCAGGCCTCGGCGGCCTGCTCCGGGTTCGAGATCCCCACGCCGACCAGCAGGGGATGCTCGGTCAGCGGCCGCAGCGCCTCGACCACCTCCCTCGCCGAGCCCGCAAGCTCCTGGCGCCTCCCCGTCACCCCGTAGGTGGACACGCAGTAGACGAACCCCCGGGACGCTCGGGCGATCGCTTCCAGGCGCTCGGGCGAGGTGTTCGGTGCCGCCAGGAACACGCAGGCGACGCTCGCCAGGCCACAGGCCTCCATCCACTCGCCCGCCTCGTCCACCGGAAGGTCGGGAACGATGACCCCGGCCACCCCCGCTGCGGCCGCCTCCTCCAGGAACGCCGCCTCCCCGAAGGCCAGCACCGGGTTGAGGTAGGTCATCAACACCACCGGAGCCTCCAGGCCGGCTCCTGCCACCAGCGCCAGGACGTCGCCCACGGTCGTGCCGGCCAGGAGGGCCCTGCGGGAGGCCTCCTGGATCACCGGGCCATCCATGACCGGATCGGAGAAGGGGATGCCCACCTCGACGGCGTCGGCGCCGACCTCCTGGAGGGTCCGGAGGAAGGCGGCATCCACCCCCTCCAGGCCGCCGGTGACGTAGGGCACGAACGCCTTCCAGCCGTCAAGCCGCAGTTGCAGCAGGGTGTCCTCGAGCGACGCGCTCATGCCGGGGTGGAGCCCTGCCCGTCGAGCCATCCCTGGACCGTGGCCAGGTCCTTGTCGCCCCGCCCCGACAGGTTCACCAGAACCGACGTCCCGTCGGGCAGCGGCCGCCGCTGCAGCCATCCGATCACGTGGGATGGTTCGAGCGCCGGCAGGATGCCCTCCGTCCGGGACAGCGCCAGGAACCCCCCCACGGCCTCCTCGTCCGAGGCGGACTCGTAGGAGGCCAGCCCGGCGTCCCGAAGCCAGGCGTGCTCGGGCCCGACGCCCGGATAGTCGAGCCCGGCCGAGATCGAGTGCGTGGCGGCGACCTGTCCCCCTTCGTCCTGCAAGAGGATCGAACGCGTGCCGTGCAGGACGCCGGGGGTTCCGGCGCCGAGGGTCGCGCAGTGCTCCCCCAGGCCGGCCCCCCTCCCCCCCGCCTCGATCCCCATCAGTCGCACCGGGGAGCCGACGAACGCCGTGAACATCCCGATGGCGTTCGAGCCTCCGCCCACGCAGGCCGCGACGACGTCGGGCTCGGCGCCGGCGGCCTGGAGGAACTGCCCCCGGGCCTCGTCGCCGATGACTCGCTGGAAGTCCCGGACCATGGCTGGGAAGGGGTGGGGGCCCACCACGGAGCCGATCACGTAGTGGGTGTCACGGACGCTCCCGGCCCAGTCGCGGAGGGCCTCGTTGATGGCGTCCTTCAGCGTCCTCGACCCGGTGGCCACCGGGACGACCTCCGCTCCCAGGAGGCGCATGCGCTGCACGTTGGGGGCCTGCCGAACCGTGTCCTCCTGGCCCATGTAGACCACGCAGGGCAGTCCCATCAGCGCCGCCGCGGCGGCGGTGGCCACGCCGTGCTGGCCGGCGCCGGTCTCGGCGATGATGCGGCTCTTGCCCAGGCGCCTCGCCAGCAGCACCTGGCCCACGCAGTTGTTGATCTTGTGGGCGCCGGTGTGGGCCAGGTCCTCCCGCTTCAGCCAGATCCGGTACCCGAGCTCCTCGGAGAGCCTGGCCGCATGGGAGAGCGGCGTGGGCCTTCCCACGAACTCCCGCAGGAGGCCCGTCAGCTCGGCCTGGAATTCGTCGTCTTCCCGCAGCCCCCGCCAGGCCCGGCCGAGCTCGTCGAGCGCCGGGACCAGGACCTCCGGCACGTACCGTCCGCCGAACGTCCCGAACCGGCCTCGTTCGTCCGGCAGGGCCGGGGCGACGGTGGTCATGGCCCCACCAGCTTCCTCACCGCGGCGGCTGGATCGGCTGCCCGCATCAGGGCCTCGCCCACCAGGACGGCGTGGGCCCCCGCGGCCTCGGCCCGGCGGGCGTCCTCGGCGGAGCGGATCCCGCTCTCCAGGACCAGCACGCGGTCCGGGGGCACCGCCACCGCCAGCCGCAGCCCTCGCTCCAGATCCACCTCGAGGGTCTCGAGGTCCCGGGCGTTCACTCCCACGATCCCCGCGCCGGAGGCCACCGCCCGGTCCAGGTCCTCCTCGGCGTGGGCTTCGACCAGGGCGGCCATGCCCAGCTCCTCGGCCACGCAGCGAAGCTCCTCCAGCTCGGACACGGTCAACGCCGCCGCGATCAGGAGCACCGCGTCGGCCCCTTCGGCCCGGGACTGGATCACCTGGGACGGGTGGATCACGAAGTCCTTCCGGAGCACCGGGAGGGCCACCCGCGCCCTCACCGACCGGAGGTCCGCCAGCGAACCCCCGAAGTGGCGGGGCTCGGTCAGCACGGACACGGCAGCGGCTCCGCCCTCCGCGTAGCTCGCGGCCTGGGCGGCCGGATCCACATCTGCGATCTCACCGGCCGAGGGCGAAGACCGCTTCACCTCCGCGATCACCGAGAGGCCGGGCCGGCGCAGGGCCGCTTCGAGGTCCCTCGGCGGGGAGGCCGAACGCGCGTGGAGCAGCAGGGTGCCCTCGGGCAGAGGCGAGCGTTCGAGGTCGCGGCGGACCCGGGCCACAGTGTCGGTCAGGAAGCCCATGGGGACTGAGCAGCGATCACCCTCGGCACTATATCGGGGCGGCCGGCGGAGGCGCCGGCATGGCCGGCTGGGGGGAGGGTGGCGGGAGCCGCACCGTGAACACCGTGCCCGCGCCCAACCGGCTCTCCACCGAGACGGTTCCCCCCATGGCTTCGGCCAGCTCCTTCACGATGGCCAGGCCCAGCCCGCTCCCGACCTGCCGCTCGCGCCCGTACCGCTCGTGCAGGTGGAATCGCTCGAACGCCCGGGGCAGGTCCTCTGGGGCCAGACCGGGACCCGTGTCCCTCACGGCGACGACGCCGGGATCGGCCTCGATCCACACCCGCCCGCCGGAGGGTGTCGAACGGATGGCGTTCTCCACGAGGTTCGACACCACCTGCAGGACCCGGTCGGCGTCGCCGGTGGCCGGAGCGCCCGACGGCGCCTCCACCCGGAGGTCGACCCCGAACGTCCGGGCCAACGCCTGGTACCGGCCGGCCGCCTCCCGGGCCACCGTCGCCAGGTCGACCCGCTCCCGGCGAACGGCGAAGCTCCGCCGGTTCAGCCGGGCCAGCTCCAGGAGGTCCTGGACCAGCCGCTCCAGGCGGGCCGACTCGGCCCCGATCACCCGGCCCGCTTCGGGCCCCTCCAGGGCACCGTCGGTGAGCCCCTCGGCGTATCCGCGGATGGCCGTGAGCGGGGACTTCAGCTCGTGGCTCACCGACAGGAGGAACGCCTGTTCGGCCTCCCTGGCCCGTTCGATCTCACCCGCCATGTCGTTGAACGACGAGGCCAGCCGGGCCAGCTCCTCCGAGCCCTCCTCCGGGATGGGACCGGGCCGCTCCCCCCCCGCCATGCGCTGCGCCGCGTCGGCCACCCGCCTCACCGGCCCGGCGATGGCTCGGGCCAGGAAGAACGAGGACGCCGCGGCGATGGCCAGGCCGATCAGCCCCGCCACGAGGAACCCCCCCACGAACGGACGCCAGTCGCTGTAGCCCAGCCGGGCCGGCCGGAACACCAGGAGGACCTGCTGCCCTACGGGGCGCCCGGCGTAGAGGAGCGTTCGACCTCGGAACGTCCCCTCACCTTCCACGGGCCGTCCCTCGGCGAGGGCCTGGCGCTGCCCGATGGGGAGGCTGAGCGGCGCCTCGGGGACCAGGACCACCCGTTCGCCCAGTCGGAGGAACACCCGCTCCACGGCGTCGAGCTGCCGGGGGGTAAGGGGCCTCCCCAGCTCCCGCGCGGCCAGCAGGTCCGCCTGCCGGCCCAGGTTCCCCAGCACCGCCCGCCTCACCGAGCTGCGCAGCAGGACGGTCCCCACGCCCAGGGTCACGCCGATCGAGACCAGCACGGCGAGGGTGACCGCCAGGAACAGCCGGGTTCGAAGCGACCCGGGCCCGGCCATCTCAGGCCTCGGGGACGCCGGGACCCCGGGTCACGCCCGCATCGCCTTGTAGCCCGACCCCCGCACCGTCCTGATCAGGCCGGGCCGCCCCAGCTTCTTCCGGAGCTGGGCCACGTGGACGTCGACCGTCCGGGTCTCACCGGGGAACTCCATCCCCCACACCCGGTCCAGCAGGAGGTCACGGGAGAGCACGGCCCCGGCGTTCTCCATGAGGAAGGCCAGCAGGTCGAACTCCTTGCCGGTCAGCTCGACCGGCCGGCCGTCCACCTCGACCTCCCGGGCGGTGCGGTTCAGCGTCACCTCCTGCAGGCGGAGGACCTGCTCACGCGGGGTGGCCTCGACCCGCCGCAGGATCGCCTTCATCCGGGCCACCAGCTCCCGGGGGGAGAACGGCTTCGGGACGTAGTCGTCCGCCCCGACCTCCAGGCCCGCCACCCGGTCGACCTCTTCGTCCCTCGCCGTCAGCATGACGATGGGCACCTCCGACCGGGCCCGCATCCGCCGGCACACCTCGAACCCGTCCACGCCCGGCAGCCCGACGTCGAGGACCACCAGGCGGACGGGATGACGGCTGAACTCGGCCAGTCCCTCCTCGCCGGACCGGACCCACACCACCCGGAAGCCGTCGCGCTCCAGGTAGGCGCGAAGGAGCGCGCCGATGCTCTGTTCGTCCTCGATCACCAGGATCGTGCCGACCATCCGTGCCGAATCGTACCGGCGGGTCCGTCCCCGCAGCGTCAGCCGAACGTAATCCGCCTGTAAGGGGGCGAAGGCCACCTCCTACGCCGGGGCGGCCGGACCCACCAGGCGGTGGAGCTCGGCGAGCAGTGCCGGCGAGCCGTCCACCCGCCACCCGTCCCCCACCCGCACCCTGGTGGGCGACCCCTCCCCCACCAGGCGAAGCACCACCGGGAGCGAGCCGGGGTGCGTGGCCAGGAGCCGCTTGAGATGGGCGATCAGGCCCCCGGTGCAGGCCGAGGCCGGGATGTCCACCACGACCGCGGTACCCGATCCGTCCCCATTGCCACCGCCGTACGCCCGGACGCCGTTCGCCCCGGCCACTCCGCCCGCGTTCTCGCCGCCCGGAGCGGCGGACAGGTCGGGCTCCCGGATCTCCAGGGCCACCAGTTGAAGCTCCCGGCCCCGGAGGTCGGCCCGGCCCTTGACCAGCAGGATCCGGTCTGGGGCGATGAGGTCGCCGGCCTTCCCGAATACGGCCGGGAACGCCACCACGGCCACCCCGCCGGTGAGGTCCTCCAGCCGGAGCACGGCGTAGGGCTCCCCCCGCTTCGTGTACTTCCGCCCGACGAACGCCGCGATCCCGGCCACGGTGGCCACGTCGCCGTCCCCCAGCGTCGAGACCTCGGACAGCTCGAGCGTGGTCTGGGCGGCCAGGGCGTCCTTGATCGCCAGCAGCGGGTGGTCGGTCACGTACTGCCCCAGCATCTCCTTCTCCGACCGCAGCAGGTCCGTCTGGTCGAACTCCGGGCCCCGCACCACGGCCTCGTCGATCTCGAGGGCCGGGGCGAACTCCCCCCCGAACAGCGAGTCCTGCCCGTGGGCCTCGGCCCGTCGGTCCGACAGGATCGGGGTGGTGATCTTCTCGTAGGCGCTGGTCCCCTCGAGGTCCTTCTGCAACAGCCCGCCCCGGGTGTACCCCAGCGAGTCGAACGCCCCCGCCAGGATCAGGCTCTCCAGGCACTTCTTGTTGAGGACCCCGGAGTCCACCGTTCGGCAGAAGTCGGTGAAGGTCTCGAACCTCCCGTGTTCGGTTCGGGCGTCCAGGATCGACTGCACGGCCTGGGATCCCACGTTTCGAACCGCGGCCAGGCCGTACCGGATGTCCCCTCCCGACGGGGTGAAGTAGAGCTGGGACTCGTTGACGTCGGGCGGCAGCACCCGCAGGCCCATCAGGCGGGCCGCGTTCAGGTAGTAGGGCTTCTTGTCCTTGTCGTCGCGGACGCTGGTGAGCAGCGCCGCCATGTACTCCACCGGGTGATGGGCCTTCAGGTACGCGGTCTGGTAGGCCACGTAGGCGTAGGCGCAGGCGTGCGAGGCGTTGAAGCCGTAGTCGGCGAACGGCGTGATCAGGTCGAACATGTCGTTGCCGAGGCGTTCGGTGTAGCCACGAGCCATCGCCCCCTGGACGAACTGCTCACGGTGCGGGATCAGGAGCTCCCGGATCTTCTTGCCCATGGCCTTGCGCAGGATGTCGGCCTGCCCCATCGAGTAGCCGGCCATGGCCACGGCGATCTGCATGACCTGCTCCTGGTACACGATGATCCCGTGGGTGCTCTCGAGGATGGGCCGGAGATCCTCGTGGGGATAGGTCAACGGCCTGCGGCCGTGCTTGCGTTCGGCGTACTCGGTGTGCTGGCCCATCGACAGCAGGCCCGGCCGGTACAGCGCGTTCAGGGCCATGATGTCCTCGAACCGGTCCGGGACCAGCGTCTGGATGAGCTGGCGCATCCCGCCGCCCTCGAGCTGGAACACGCCGGTGGTGTCGCCTCGCTGGAGCATCGCGTAGACGTCGGGGTCTTCCAGGGGGACGTGGTCGATGTCAAGGTCGATCCCCTGGGCCCGGAGCATCGTGACGGTGTCCTCGATCACCGAGAGGTTCCGCAGCCCCAGGAAGTCCATCTTCAGCAGGCCCAGCTTCTCCACCCCGTGCATATCGAACTGGGTGACGATGCGGCGGGATTCGTCCCGGGAGTCCTTCGACAACTTCAGGGGCACCCGGTTGACCAGCGGCTCGTCGCCGATGACCACCCCCGCCGCGTGGACGCTGTCCTCCCGGCGCAGCCCCTCCAGCGCCCGGGCCGCCTCGATGACCTCCTTCGCCTCGGGCTCCTGCTCGTAGGCCTCCCGAAGCTCGGTGGACATCTCCAGGGCCTTGTCGATCGGGAACTCCCGGCCCAGGACCGCGGCCGGATACATCTTGCAGAGCCGGTCGCCGAACGCCGCGGGCAGGCCCAGGACCCGGGCGGCGTCGCGGATGCCCTGCTTTCCCTTGATGGTCTGGAACGTGATGATCTGGGCCACGCGGTCGGCCCCGTACTTCGCGGCCACGTACCGGATGACCTCGTCCCGGCGGCGTTCGTCGAAGTCCATGTCGATGTCGGGCATCTGCTTGCGTTCGGGATTGAGGAACCGCTCGAAGATCAGGCCGTACTTGAGCGGGTCGAGGTCGGTGATCCGTAGGCAGTAGCTGACCACCGAGCCGGCAGCGCTCCCTCGCCCCGGGCCCACCCGGATGCCGTGGTCGCGGGCGAACCGGATGAGGTCCCACACGATCAGGAAGTAGCCGGCGAACCCCATCGAGTTGATCACGGCGAGCTCGTCGTCGATCCGCCCAGCGATGTCCCGGGTGACCTCGCCGTAGCGCCGGGCCGCCCCGTCGAAGACCAGCTCGTGCAGGTGGGCCTCCAGCGACCGCCCGTCCGGCGGATCGAACCGCGGCAGGTGCAGCTCCCCGAATCGGAGCTCCAGGTCGCAGGCCTCCGCGATGTCGAGCGTGGCGTCGCACGCCTCCGGCAGGGCCGCGAAGACCGCCCGCATCTCCTCGGACGACTTCAGATAGAACTGGTCGGTCTCGAACCGCAGCCGTTGCATGTCGGTCTGGACCTTCTGCTGCTGGATGCACAGAAGGATGTCGTGCGGCTTGGAGTGCTCCCGCTCCGTGTAGTGGATATCGTTCGTGGCGGCCAGGGGCACACCCGTCCGCTTCGACAGCTCGATCAGGAGCGGGTTCACCGTGTGCTGGTCGTCCAGGCCGTGGTCCTGAAGCTCCAGGAAGAACGATCCCGGCCCCAGGATGTCGCGGTACGCGGCGGCCACGCCGGCCGCCTTCGCCTCCTGGCCGTCGAGCAGCAGCCGCGCCGTCTCCGAGGCCAGGCACCCGGACAGGCCGATCAGGCCCTCGGCCCGTTCGGCCAGGAGGTCCTTGTCGATGCGAGGGCGGTGGTAGAAGCCCTCGAGGTGGGCGTCGGTGACCAGCCGGAGGAGGTTCCGATAGCCCGTCTCGTTCCGCGCCAGCAGCGTGAGGTGCCGGTACTTCTCCTCGTTCTCACCCGGCTCCCGGTCGAACCGCGACCGCGGCGCCACGTAGGCCTCGACTCCGATGATCGGCTTGACCCCGTGCCGCCGGCCGGCCTGGTAGAAGTCGAGCGCGCCGAACATGGCCCCGTGGTCGGTGAGCGCCAGCGCGGGCATCCCGAGCGAGGCCGCCTTGGCGAACAGGTCCTCGATGCGCGACGCCCCGTCGAGCAGCGAGAACTCGCTGTGCGTGTGCAGGTGAACGAAGCTGTTCGAGCTCATTCCCTCTCGCCAGACGCCGGTTCCGGAGCCGGGAGCGGAGGGAGGCCGCCCCTGGCTGTGGGAAACCCTGGGGAAGAACTGTGCAGAACTTACATCCTTGTAATTCCGTCCGTCCGAAGGGTACACTCCGGCCGAGGCTCTACGCAAGACCCGAGGACATGAAGCTCTCCTACTCCGCCATCTCGACCTACGAGCTCTGCCCGGCGAAGTACCGGTTCCAGTACGAGGAGCGCCTGCCCACCTCCCCGTCGCCGGCGCTCAGCTTCGGCGACTCTCTGCACCGGGCCCTCCACCGGTTCCACGACCGGCCGGTGCCGGTGGCGCCCTCGGTCGAGGAGCTCCACGAGATGCTCGAGGGCGAATGGGTCTCCGACGGCTACCGCGACCCCTCCGAGGAGGAGACCTACCGGCAGCACGCCCGCCAAGTCCTGAGCGAGTACCACCGGGACAACGCATCCGGATTTCGCATCCCCGCTGCCCTGGAGTTCAGGTTCACCGTGGAGATCGAGGGGGCCCAGGTCTCCGGGGTCATCGATCGCATGGACCGCATCCCCGGCGGCGGTTACGAGATCATCGACTACAAGACGAGCCGGCGCCTCCCCCCCAGGCAGCAGGTCGACCGGGACCTCCAGCTCTCCGTCTACCACCTCGCGGCGAAGGAGATCTGGGGCATCGAGCCCGAGCGCCTCACGCTCTACTTCCTCCTCCCGGGCGAGCGCATGACCACCTCTCGCACGCGGGAGGACGCGGACGAGCTCCGCCGGCGCATCGCCAGGGTGGCCGAACGCATCGCCGCCGGGAAGTTCGAACCCCGCCAAAATCCCCTGTGCGACTGGTGCGACTTCCAGGCGCAGTGCCCCCTCTACCGCCACAAGTTCGAGAAGCTTCACGGCGACCCCGCGCCGAACATGACCGCCATCGTGGACGAGTGGATCGCCCTGAAGCGGGAGGACTGGGAGCGGTACCGCCGCCTGGAGGAGCTGAAGGCTCTCATCAACGCGTTCTGCCAGGAGCACGGCTACCGGCGGCTGTTCGGCACCGACGGATCGGCCATCGACCGCCGGCCCCAGCACATCACGGAGCCGAACCCCGACCGGGTCCGCGGGATCCTCGAGCCGCTGGGACTCTGGGGGCAGGTCGAGACGGTGGACCCGAAGAGGCTCACCGAGCTCATCGAGAGCCGCCGGCTCCCCCCGGACGTCGAGGACGCCCTCCTGGCCAGCCGGGAGGAGGTTCGAACCCAGCACGCCCTGTACCTGCGGGACCCCGCCCGCAGCAGGCGGTGATGGGCTCAACTCGTCGAGTTAGTAGTGGGTCAGTTTGACTCGCGTGCCTGGAAGTTCCGGTAGAAGGCGACGAGACTTTCATCCGCCCCGAAGACCTGCCGTTTGTAGACCTTATCCAGTACGAAGGCGAAACCCCGATCCGTTTCAATCACAGGGATGCGACCTTCTGGATCCCATGCCCAACGCCCATCGACGGTCCGAATCATCACTTCACCGAGGTACGCCCCCATCAACTTCGTCAGATTGTCGAGTTCGGCTTCGCTCGGTGGGTGTTCGGGATCCCATAGGCGATCCACGAATGCCTCTAGCTGGTCCAGGCTGCCTGCGGAGTAATCGAGGTGCACGTCAGCCAAGTTGCGAGCCGTTTCGACAAAGAGATCCGCGACGTGGCGCTGCTTGGTCCCCAGGTCGTCGCTACGTTGACGGCGGAACTTCACGATGCCACCATGCACTACAACTTCGCCCGAGTCCACAAGACGCTCGGCGTAACTCCCGCGATGGCCGCAGGGATCGCCGATCACGTCTGGACGCGGGCTGAGATCGCGGGACTTCTCGATCAGCCGAGGGGTGGCGATTCAAACTGACCCACTACCGTCGAGTTTGGAATGGGTCAGTTTCGACAGAAAACAGGGTGCCAGAGATCGCCTGTGCAATACAAGACCCGCAGCCGGTGGGAAGCCGGTTACAACCGGTTCATGCCTTCGGAGCCCACCGCGCCTGAGCAGCCTTCCTGGCGATCTGTCTCCGCCTCTTGGCAGACAGCCTGGCCGCACGCGCCGGCCCGCCCTTGAGCCCGCCGCGGCGGCCAAGCTCGACCGCCGCAGGATTCTTGTCCGGGTCCTGGCGCTCGGGCTTCGCGCCAGTCGCCTCCTCCACGATGTGGGATGCGAGCGCGTTGAGGTCGCGGGGTCGCTTGCTTGACCGGTCAGGCACGAAGCCATCATGTCATCCCGCAGACCGCTTCGCGATCGGAGTGATGATCCTGACGCGGAAGCTGTATGGGTCGAATGTCCACACGACCATCTGACCGGCGGCCCGAGGCCTGACCGGCAGTCCGAACCAAGGATCGTCGGGCGAACTCGGAAACCTGAACACCGAACCTCGGGTCGCTCAGGAGCCTGTGTTCGAGAAACCACATGAGAGCTTGTTGTGTGCCGCTCTCTACTTCGGCGCGAAAGCACCAGCGATAGAAGGCCCTGGCGTCTTCGTCCTCAATCCACCAAGAGATCCGGGTGGCGTTCGGATCGGACGTCTGCAATCACGGCCTCCAGATCGTCGGCCGTGAGGCATCTGGTAACTCCTTCGGCGCCCCGGCGCTCCCGAATTGCAGCTTCCGCCTCCTCGATACGCCTCATGATCTCTGGGGAGAGTCCTTGAGCCAGCGGATTCGTAGCATGGTCGCTATGTGAGGAGCTATATGTAGAACCGGTGAACCACCTGTGCAAAGTGTCCCTGACCAGCGCATATGCCTCGCGAAACGGGCGTGACAAATTCCGTTGAACCATGCGCATCATGCCCGCCCCCCTTCTCCCCCCTGAGGTCCGAGAGCGTGTATGTCGGCAGCGGGCCGCGTCAAGCACCCCAAGATCGCCGTTCCCGCCGACTTCACCATGTTCCGTCCACCGAACATATGTTCCAACTCCCCTCTGACATGCCTTGACATGGGGTGTTTGGCGAATCGACCGCCGGACTTGTCCCCGAGGACTTGGCGTTCTTTCTTGACGACCTGGGATATGCGTGACGAGGGGTTTTGGCACTCGATTCCCGCGGAATCACCTGGGAACACCCGGTCGTCCAAGCATCCCGGGCGGGGGTCTAGCCCGTTCGGACCCGCCCGGCCAACTGGCCCACTACCGTTGAGTTGACTAGTCACCCGTAACTAGTCCATCATGCGTGCGCTGCCCCACCGGGGCCGCGATCCGTGGCGGAATGCCCGCTCGTCCGAAGGAGGAGAGGAGTTGAGGAGACGCGGCTCGCTCATTCTGGGTGCCCTGATCCCGGCGGTGGCCATGGTGGCCGCGCTGGGGGCCGGCCCCGCGTCGGCCAGAGGCGTGAGGGGCGCCGCCGGCGTTCGTCTTCCCCTGCACACCTCGACGCCGCAGGGGCCCTCGTCCGTCGGGATTCCCGCTCGCGCGTCCGCGCCGTCGGGACCCGTGACCGGCACATCGTTCCCCGGGTTCGCCGACCCGGACTTCACGCCGCCCGACGCGAACGGAGCCATCGGCCCGAACACCTTCGTCGAGGTCGTGAACGCGGACATGGCCGTGTACAACCGGCTGGGCGTGCTCATGGACACGGCGAGCTTCAACACCATCACCGGCGACGGGAACCAACTGTCGGATCCGACGGTGCTGTGGGACCCGGACACGCAGCGCTTCTACTACAACGTCTGGGACATCAGCACCCAGACCATGGACTGGGGCTTCAGCGAGACCGACAGCCCGGCCTCGACCGCCGACTGGTGCAATTACATCTCTAGCTTCGGCTACACCCCCTCAGAGTTCCCGGACTACCCCAAGCTCGGCCAGACCAAGAACTTCCTGCTGATCGGGGTGAACCACTACCCGGACCTGGTGAGCAACTCTGACCGCTCCGACCTGCTCTGGATCCAGAAGCCCCAGGGCAGCGGGCCGGTCACCACGTGCCCGCCGAACACGTTCGGCACCGGCAAGTTCACCAGCCTCAAGAACCAGGACGGCTCGCACGCTTTCACGCCCGTCCCGGCCATCCAGACGGACCCCAACGGCATCGGGTTCGTCGTAGCATCCTCGGACACCGAGTGCCCGAGCCTCTGCACCACGGGCACCCTGCTGACCGTGTACGGCCTGCGGGCGAACCCGAACAACCCCAGCGTCCCGCAACTGTCGAAGGGACATTCGATCCGGGTGACGCCCTACGACCCGCCTGACGATGCTCCGCAGCCGAACCCCGAGTGGAATATCGACACCCTCGACGCGCGGCTGACCCACGCGGTCTCCGGGGTCGACCCGAGCTCGGGGAAGGTCGCCATCTGGACCGCCCACTCCGTCAAGGGCGGCGCCGGGTCCCAGATCCGGTGGTACGAGATCCTGCCCACGCCGATCGTTCACCCCTCCCTGGCGGACTCGGGGACGGTGACCGACGCGAGCCTGTGGATCTACGACGCGGGCATCTCGACGGACCGAACCTGCAGCGCCACGGCATGCGCCCACGGGGACGCGATGGTGCTCGGGTTCACCACCTCCTCGGCCACGAGCCTTCCGGGGGTCCAGATGGTGTCGAAGATCGGGACCGGCCCGCAATCGGCGATCACCCTCGTCACCACCTCACCGGCGCCGGACAGCAGCTTCGGCTGCCCTCTCCTGGGCTACTGCCGGTGGGGCGACTACGGTGGAGCCACGCCGGACCCGGCCGCGCCCCAGACCGGGGCCACGGGTGCGGTTTGGCTGACGAACCAGACCTCGGGGCCGAGCGACGGCACGTGGAACTGGGAGGCCACGCCGTAAGCCGGTCGGGACAGGGGAACCACTGGGGGCGGGGCCGCGCCAGCGGCCCCGCCCCTCGCTTTCCTGACCCATTGGCCCGGCCGATGAGTCGAACGCCCCGGCGCGCGCGAGCCAGTCCTAGTTGACTAGTACCATCGAACTAGTTCATCATAGGGCCGCGCGTCCGAGCGACGGCCGGGCGCAGGACCTGCCCGCCGGACCCCGAAGGAGGGGAAAGTGTTCGGACGACGATTGCCGCTTGTCGTGGGAGCCGCCCTGGTGGCTCTCGCGCTGGCCGCTCCCGCGGCGACCGCTCATGGCTCGACCGACCGGCTCGGTGCCGGGCACGCGTTTCTCGTGAACTACCAGCGGACCCACGGCTACCTGCCGATCGGGAACGACTTCGCCGCCTACGAGCGGAACGTCACCGCCCGGTACCAGCGGTGGCAGCACCAGCACGGGGTGGCCCCCGCTGCGCCCGCGGCTCCCACCGGAATGCAGGACCCGGTGGCCACGGTGAACGTGGAGGGCCAGAAGGACGACCGGCTGGCTCCGCCCGACCCCACCGGCGCCGCCGGCCCGTCCAGCTACATCCAGTTCATCAACGACGACCTGGGCATCTACACGCGCTCCGGGACGCTGATCAAGTCGGTGGGCACGGCCGCCTTCGCCGCGCCCGGCGGCTCGGACACCGACTACTCGGATCCCCAGATCCTGTTCGACCCCAGGACCCAGCGCTTCTATTACCTGATCATCCACACCACGGACGACACCTTCGCCTGGGGCTTCAGCAAGAACAACAATCCCCAGAACCCGGCCACCGACTTCTGCGACTACACGGCCGATTTCGGATACGGACCGGACCTCCCCGACTACCCCAAGCTGGGGCAGAGCAGGGACTTCCTGCTCATCGGGGCGAACATCTACGCCGTGGAGGCGTACGTCGGCTCCGACATCGACTGGATCACCAAGCCCCCGAGCGCCCATCCCTTCTCGACCTGCCCGGCGCCCAGCAAGTTCAAGCAGGGCCAGGACGTGGCGATCCTGAACGCGGACGGCGCGACCTTCGCCTCCGACCCCAACCCGGCCCAGCAGATGGATCCCTCGGGCACCGGCTGGGTGGTGGCCGTCCCGGACGAGACGAACTCCGGCGCCACCGGTAACTTCCTGACCATCTTCCCCGTCACGAAGAACCCCGACGGCACGGCCAACATCCCGAACGTGGGGACACAGGTCGACGTGAGCACGTTCGCGCCGCCGCCTCCGTCCGCGCAGAACGGCTCGAACTACCCGATCGACACGCTCGACGGGCGGCTCACCCACGCCGTGTCGGCGAACGATCCGGCGCACGGCAACGCCGTTGCGGTGTGGACCGGCCACACGATCCAAGGCGGCGCCGGCGCCGAGTACCGCTGGTACGAGATCGACGTGGCCAATGCCACGCTGTTCCAGTCCGGAGACATCACCGATCCCAACCTGTTCGTGTTCAACGGCGGCATCGCTCCCGACCGCCTGGTGAAGAGCAAGACCGTCAGGAAGTTCGGAAGCAACGCGGTCATCGGTTTCACCACGTCATCCGTCACGACGTTTCCGGCCGCCGAGATGGTCTCGAAGATCGGCTCCAATCCGGTGTCCGCCTTCGTGATGGTCAAGCTGTCGGTCGGCCCGGACAACGGCTTCGACTGTGTGGAGCTGCAGCGGTGCCGGTGGGGCGACTACGCCGGAGCCGTGTCTGACCCCGGGGCGAACCCCAACGCCGCGACCGGGCAGGTCTGGCTGACCAACATGATCTCGAACGGGACGAGCATTCCGAATCCGCTCGCCCCGACCTGGAGCACGGAGATCTGGGCGGCCACGCCGTAGGCTCGCCCGGCCTCCCACCTCGAAACGGCGCCGGTTCCCCGACTGGGGAACCGGCGCCGTTTTCGGGTTCGCCCGGCAAACCTCGAGGCCGTGCTCAGCCGACGTCCTCCTCCGCGGGCACGCCCGCCAGAGCCGGCCACCGGGTGACCGCGAGCGGCCGGTGGCGGCGAGCCCTGGCCGCGGCCCAGCCGAAGGCAAGGGTGAGGGCGGCCACGGCCTGCGCCACCGCCAGCGTTTCGAAGTACCCGCTCCGGACGGCCGTACCGACCGGGCCGAAGTGCTTGTGCAGGGCCACGGCGTAGGCCACGGTCAGGGCCGCCTGCTGGGCCAGACCGATCCACACCAGCCGAGATCGCCAGGCCAGGGCCAGCACCGGAAGGACCCACATGAGGTACCAGGGCATCACGTAGGGGGCCGCCAGCAGGTAGGCCAGCACGGCCAACCCCACCGCTCGATCGGGGGTTCGGCCCTTCCATCCGGGGATCGAGGCCAGGATCGCCACCAGCAGGATGGCCGCCATCGGCAGAAGCGAGAGGACGGAGGGGCCCGAGAACCGCAGGTAGTGCGCCCGGGCCACGTCGGAGGCCGAATGCGGGAAGGAGGCCAGCCGCCACAGGGAGAACCTCGTGACCAGGCCGCTCTCCGCGCCGATGGCGTGGACGGCCGATCCGTCCCCCAGGGCGAGGTACCCGGCCAGGGCCACTGCCACCGCCAGGGATCCGGTGGCCACCGCCTCCCGGGTCCCCCGGCGACGCCACATCCACAGGCACACGATGGCCACCGGGAGCAGGGCCACCACCTTGATCAGCGCAGCCACGCCCAGGACCAGGCCCGCCAGGACCCTCCGCCGCTCCCCGGCCAGGACCACCCCTGCCAGGATGGCCAGGCCCAGCAGGGCGTCGTTGTGGGCCCCGTTCACCACCCCCACCCCCACGAGCGGGTTCAGCCCGATGACGGCCAGGGCGCCCGGGTCGTGGGTTCGCCTCCACAGGAGCATCAGGATGCCGGCCACCCCCAGCAACGCCAGGAGCTGGAAGCCGAACCGGACGCGCAGGGCCGAACCGCTGGCCGCCCGCACCATGCCCGCCGCGGCCAGGTCGAAGGCTGGCCCGTACAGGGAGGGGGTGTTCCGCCACACGGGCCGGACCAGGTGCAGCCAACGGTCCTCCGGGAACCGGTTCGGCGGGGTCGTGTAGGGATTGTCGCCGTGCAGCACGATCCGCCCGTACATGACGAACGACCACACGTCGGCCGATTCCCCTGGGGGGAACGCGAGGGCAAACGCGAACAGCACCGCGGTCGCCACCACGACCACCCTGAACGTGAGCCACCTCCGCCTGGCCTCAAGGACCAGCATGGCGGCGAAGCATCCGAAGGCGACCCCTTCGTAGGCGAGGTGCGGCCCCCACATCCTTCGTTCCGTGAGCAGGGCCATGAGGGAGCCGAGGCCCAGCCCGGCCAGCAGGAGCCATGGGATCGCCCCTGCCCGGACGATCCGCGGCTCCACGATCGGCTTGCCGTTCGAATCCGAAACGAGGACTTCCATAGATCGAAAGAAGGGTCCGACCGAGAGCCGGCCGGGGCCCCTACATGGTTCCCGCCACAGGCTCGACTACGCACGGCAGCTCCAGCCCGTCACACATTCGCCATGCTCGTGCGGCCGGGTCACCCCGTTCGGGCCGCCCTCAGCGCCCGCTCCAGGTCCGGCGGCAGGGGATCCTCGGCCTCGACGCGCCCTCCGGTCAGGGGGTGGACGAACGAGACCCGCCAGGCGTGCAGGAACGGCCTGCGGAGCCCCAGGCGCGACGCGTCGCCGCCCCCGCCGCCGTAGGCCCGGTCGCCCAGGATGGGATGGCCCACCGCCGAAAGGTGCACTCGGATCTGATGGGTCCGGCCCGTCCGTGGCCGGACCTCGGCCAGGGTGGCCCGGTCCAGCAGCTCCCGGACCTCCACCTCGGTGGCGGCCTCCCTCCCCCCAACCGGCCCCACCCGGATCCTGGCTCCCCGCCGCTCCAGGGGCGCGTCGATGACGAACCGCGGGTGCGGGAGCCGCCCCCTGGCCAGGGCCAGGTACCTCCGGTCGACCTCGTGCCGTCGGAACATGGCCGACAGGGCGGCCTCTGTGGGGTCGTCTTTCGCCACCACCAGCAATCCGGACGTGCCGGCGTCCAGGCGGTGGACGATCCCGGGCCGGTCAGGCTCGGCGCCGCTGGAGAGGGCCACACCCATGCCCAGGAGGCGGTTCACCAGGGTCGCGGTTCGCCGGGCCCTGGTGGGGTGGGTCACCACCCCGGCCGGCTTCGACACCACCAGCAGGTGCTCGTCCTCATGGAGGATCCGGACCGGCTCCGGGTCGGGTTCCAGGACTGAGGCCTCCAGCCCGGAAACCTCGACCGTCTCACCCCCGGCCAGCCGGAACGACTTCGGCCTGGGCCGGCCGTCCACCAGGACCCGCCCATCCGCGATGGCTCGCTGGGCCTCGCCTCGGGGGATGCCCAGGGCGGCCGTCACGACCACGTCGAGCCGTCCGGGGTCGGCGGCGAACCGCTGGTTCGGCACGACGACTCAGCCGGAGCGGCGTGTCCCGGCCAGGACCACGATCACGGCTCCGATGACGATGGCCGAATCGGCCAGGTTGAATACGGGCCATACCCGGAAGTCGATGAAGTCCACCACCCTCCCGGAGACCCCGGGCCCGTGGATGATCCGGTCGGTCAGGTTGCCCACCGCGCCCCCCAGGATCATCCCCAGCCCCACGGCGGACGCCGCCCGGGTCAGCCTGGTCGAGCCCGCCACGATGGCCAGGCAGACCAGCACGGTCGCGGCGAAGAACAACCAGGGCTGGCCCCCCAGCACGCCGAACGCCCCGCCGGAGTTCGTGGTGTAGTTCAGCCGAACCAGGCCGGGGATGACATCGATGGGCGGGCGGTTCGCCAGGTACCGTTCGGCCAGGAGCTTGGTCACCCTGTCCGCGAGATAGACGAACGATCCCCCCCCGTACAGCAGTGCGGCCAGCCGGGTCCGGCGGCTCACCGCGCTAGCGGACGCGCTCTTCAGCCTGCTTGTCCTTGAGGCAGAGGTTCGCGTAGGGGAGCGCCTTGATCCGGGCCTTCTCGATGGGCTTCCCGCACCGGTCGCACATGCCGTAGGTCCCCTCGTCCATCTTCGCCAGCGCCTTGTCGATGCGCTCCATGAGGTCCCGGAGGTTGTTCACCAGGGAGAGGTCCTTCTCTCGCTCGAAGGTGGCCGTCCCGGCGTCCGCGTACTCCTCGTCGAAACCCGTCTCCCCGGTCAGATCGGACTGGTTGGCGGAGAAGGAGGCCTCCTCGAGCTCCTCGTACTGCGCTTGGAGGTCCTGTCGCTCCTCCACCAGACGCTGCCTGAGGTCCTTGATCTCCCTGTCGGTAAGGGCCGATTTCGTGGTCATCTGGGGTCCTCGTGGCCGGACGGGCGGGCGTTCCCGGGGGACGGCGCCGTAAGGATACTGGATGGCGGGGCAACGCCCGGGCGCGGCGCGGCCCATCCGTGTCATTTCGGTGGTCCCCGGCTTCAGACCCGCCGGGGGCCTGTAAAGTGGATCGCTCTCGCCCTCAGGCGAGCCCGTTTCGCCGGCACCGGTACAGGGAGCCCGTCGGGCGGCCGAAACAAGGAGTGTGCCCATCCACCGCAGCCTGCTACGCCAGCTCTTGCCCGGGCTCGTCCTGCCCGGGCTCATCTACCTCGTGGTCTCCCGGCGGGCCCCCCTGTTGATCGCCCTGGCCGCGGCGTCGGTCGTTCCCCTCCTCGACGCCCTGTTCCGCCTGGCCCGGCGCAGGCCCCCCAGCGCCATCGGCCTGCTGTTCCTGGGCATGACCGGCGTGTCGGTGGGCCTGGCCCTCTGGCTCCGTTCCCCCATGTTCATCCTGGCGAAGGGCGCCGTGGTCACCGGAGGGATCGGGCTGGCCTTCGCGGTCTCCGCGGTGATCCGCCGGCCCCTCACCCGCACCCTCGCCATCACCCTGTCGTCGGACCACCACGAGGGTCGCCGGCACCTCGCCGAGCGATGGCGCCAGCCCCTGGCCCACAGCGTGTTCTGCACCCTCTCCGCCGGATGGGGCGTCTGGCTGCTGGCCTCGGCCGCCCAGCAGGGGCTGCTGGCCGTGACGCTCCGCCCCGGGTTCGTCCTGGCCCTGGAGCCCCCGGTGCAGCTCGCGGCCACGACCATCGGGGTCGCCGCGAGCGTCCTGTACGTCCGGCGCCGCCAGCGCCTGACCCCCGAGCTCAGGCTCCTGCCGGTTCGGGTGGGTCGGCCGTAGCCCGTTCGAGCCGCTCCCTGGCGCTCTCGGGGGACAATCCCCGCACGGCGAAGACCTTCGTCCGGGATCGGTGGCCGGTTCGAAGCCTGATGGCCGAAGGGGCCACGCCGAGCGCCGAGGCCAGGGTTCGGATCGCCTCCATGTTGGCCCGGCCTCCCGACGGCGGGGCGGCCACGCCGATCACCACGACCTCATCCTCGAGCCCGATCCCCGGACGGGAGCGCGGCCGGACCCGGACGGTGAGCAGCGTCCGGTCGTCTGTAGGAATCTCCCTCGCCTCCCGGCACCGGCGGCGTCCACGGGTAGAATGCCTCCCACAAGGCGACGACGGGAACGAGTAGGAGGATCCTCCAGCCCCAAGCGAGCCGGGGACGGTGTGAGCCCGGTGGCCTCGACCCTTCGAACATCCTCCCCGAGCCGCCGCCCGAACGGTGCGGCCTCAGGCCGCTCCAAGTAGACGCGGACGGGTCCGCCCGTGACAGCGGAGAGGCTGTGATCGCAGCCGGTGAGGGGGCGATCCCCGCGAGGGGCCGCCAAGCTGGGGTGGTACCGCGGGGCCAACGCCTCGTCCCCGGGAAGGGACGAGGCGTTTTCTCATCGGAGGGCGAGATGGCGAAGCGGAGATACCGGCCGGTGGATCCCAAGGTGGACTTCCCCGCGCTCGAGCGGGAGATCCTGGACTTCTGGAAGGACCAGGAGATCTTCGCCAAGAGCCTGAAGCTCCGGGAGGGCGCCCCCGGCTCGGTGTTCTACGAGGGCCCGCCCACGGCGAACGGCCGGCCCGGCATCCATCACGTCGAAGCCCGGGCGTTCAAGGACGTGTTCCCCCGCTACCGCACGATGACCGGCCACTACGTGGGGCGGAAGGCCGGCTGGGACTGCCACGGACTCCCGGTCGAGGTGGAGGTGGAGAAGGAGATCGGCACCAGGAACAAGCGGGACATCGAACGCTTCGGGATCGCCGAGTTCACCCGGCGGTGCCGGGAGTCGGTCACCCGCTACGTCGAGGACTGGGAGCGCCTCACCGAGCGCATCGGCTTCTGGCTCGACTTCGACGAAGCCTACTGGACCATGAACCCCGAGTACGTCCAGAGCGTGTGGTGGGCCCTGAAGCGGCTCCACGAGCAGGGCCTGCTGTTCGAGGACTTCAAGGTCACCGCGTACTGTCCCAGGTGCGGCACCGGGCTCTCCGATCACGAGGTGGCCCAGGGCTACACCACGGTCACCGACCCCAGCGTCTACGTGAAGTTCCGGATCACCGAGGCCCCCGACCCGGAACTCGACGGCGTCAACCTCGTCGGGTGGACCACGACGCCCTGGACGCTCATCTCGAACCTCGGCCTGGCCGTGGCGCCCGACGAGACCTACATCCGGATCCATCGGGGAGGTGAGGGCTTCGTGGTCGCCGAGAACCTTCGGCACACCCTCGGGGAGGGCGGCGAGGTCATCGGGACGTTTTCCGGATCCAAGCTGGTGGGGGCCCGCTACGAGCCCCCCTACCCGAACGTGGACGACCCGGGGACCCATCGGGTGGTGGCGGCCCCCGACTTCGTCACCACCGCCGAGGGCACCGGCATCGTGCACATGGCCGTGGCCTTCGGCGCGGAGGACTTCGCCGTGGCCAAGCGCGAGGGGTGGCCGATGTTCAACCCCGTCGACGACGAGGGCACGTTCACCGACCTGGCTCCTGAGTTCGTCCGGGGAAAGTTCGTGAAGGACGCCGACCCGGACATCGTGGAGGACCTCCGCCGGCGCGGCCTCCTGGTGTCGGCCGGCGAGTATCAGCACACCTACCCGCTGTGCTGGCGGTGCAAGACGCCCCTCATCTACTACGCCCGGCCATCGTGGTACGTGCGGACCACCGCCAGAAAGGCCGAGCTGCTCGAGGCGAACGAGGGCGTCAACTGGTACCCGGAGCACATCAAGCAGGGCCGCTACGGCGACTGGCTCGAGAACAACGTCGACTGGTCGCTGTCCCGCGATCGCTATTGGGGCACCCCGCTGCCGGTGTGGCGGTGTGCCGAGAGCCACGACACCGTGGTGGGTTCGCTGGCCGAGCTGTCCCGCCT